>OIZF01000799.1_pt1 | contig 20545 bp, 15 predicted proteins | sample 1588471 | NCBI WGS metagenome assembly OIZF01 (sample SAMN03283279) | human gut metagenome | biome: human-associated habitat; material: feces | host: Homo sapiens | place: Peru | collected 2012
TTAGGAATTGTATTTAAGTTAGTTGCTAGACTTAAGTCTAAAGTACCCAAACTTGCCATACTACTAAAAGCACCCTCGCCAATTGTTCTAACAGAAGCTGGTAGTGTAATTGAACCTAACTTTGTATTCTTAAAAGCTTCATTACCAATTGATTGTAAATTACTGCCAAAAGTTGGTTGACCACTAGCACTTGCATTGGCTCCATTAGTAACTTGAGCTAATTGACTAGCTCCACTAAAAGCGCTGTTGCCAATTGAAGTCACACCAGTTGGCAACTTCACAGTACTTAAAGTTGTATCACCTGAAGCGATACTGTTAGGAATTGTATTTAAGTTAGTTGCTAGACTTAAGTCTAAAGTACCCAAACTTGGCATACCACTAAAAGCACCGTTACCAATTGAAGTTATAGAAGCTGGCAGTGTAATTGAAGTTAGCTTTGTACCATTAAAGGTATTGGCGCCAATTGTTCTTAAACTATTGCCAAAAGTTGCTTGGCCACTAGCTTTTACAGTGTTTCCAACACTAACTTGATTTAATTCAGTAGCTCCTTTAAAAGCATAATTGTCAATTCTACTAACATTAGCTGGTAATGTTATGCTAGTTAAACGTGTATTACTTTCAAAAGCAGAAGCGCCAATAGTTGTTAGATGCGTATTATTTTGTAAATTTAAACTAGTTATGCCAGTTCCATTAATAAATTGTGCACCTAATGAAGTGACACTACTTGGTAAATTTAAAGTTGTTAAACTTGAACATCCACTAAAAGCATTAGCTTGAATGGTAGTTAATTGTGTACCAGGAAAGTTAACAGTTGATAGATTTGTACATCTGCTAAATGCGCTACTACCAATTGTTCTAATACCCCTTGGTAATGTTACACTACTTAAATGTTGATTACCACTTAGTACTCCTTGTGATAGTGTTGTTAATTGAGTGTTTTGCATGTTAATTGCAATCAAACCACTATTACTAAATGCACCACTTGCTAAATTTCTAATACCTGAACCTAGAGTAATATTAGTTAGACTTCTACATCCACTAAAAGCATTAGCTTGAATTGTTTCTAGGCTAGGTCTTTCATTGAAGTTAACACTACTTAATTGTGTACAATCTTGGAAAGCATTTTGACCAATGGTATTGATATTATTAGGAAGTTTCACAGTTTGTATTTTAGTGTTGCCACTCACTAAACCATTACTTAAAGTTGTTAAGCTACTAACATTAGAAAAGTCAAGGGTCCTAATATCAGTGTTATCAATAAAACCACTACCAATACTTCTTAAAGCGTTATTAAAGGTAATTGAACTTAAATGTGTACTACTATTAAAGGCGTTTTCGCCAATAGTATCGGTGTGTTCTGGAATAGTTACTGAAGTTAAACCTGAATTATAAAAAGCACTAGCCCCAATAGATGTTGTATTTGTTGAAAAAGTAAAGGTACTTAAACCACTACATTTTTTGAAAAATTCATCTGGAATTTGATTAATTGCAGTATGTGATAAATCAACATTATTTAATTTTGAACAATCTGAAAATACACCTGAACCTGCAGCTGATAATCTACCCTCATTTTTAGACAAATCAACACTAATTAATCCTGTACAGCCTTTAAATGCATCATTCCCAATAGATCTAACATTTGATAAATCTAAACTAACACCTGTACTTGCCTTCGGTACAGAAAGCTCACGTGTTGCTGATGAATTAGAATTTGTGTTAAATGTTGATGTTGCACTAGCAAAAGCACCATTGAATGCATTAGCACCAATTTTTTCAACATTTTCTAGATTAATACTTGATAAGTTTGCACAATTTTGAAAAGCTGAATCATCAATTTTAGTTGCAGTTGGTGGTAATGTCACACTTCTCAAACCAATACAGTCTTTAAATGCACTATTACCAATTTCTTGTAAACCCAATGGCGCTTGAGTTGTAATTGATTGTAAGCCTTTAATCCCTTCAAATGCACCACGGGGTACCTTTGTCTTTAATCCATTAACATAAGTGATTTCATTGTAACCAGTAATCTTCTTGATTGTTCTAGGGATGGAAAATGATGTAGATTTAAATTTCTTTGGATTGACTGCAACTAAAGTTGTCATATCTTGATCAGCATAAACCAACCCATTCTTATCTTGAATGATTTGTGAATCTAAGTTTCTTGAATTCCAATCAATATCTATATTTGACTTATTAGGTTGACTATTATTATTACCATTAGGACGTTGAATTGTAATAACACATGAAGATAGTGTTGCACCTAGTGCACCACTTGCTAAAATACTTCCACCTACTAATGCAGATAACTTAATAATTCTTTTCATTGTTAATTTATTTTTCATCTTTAAATCAAAAGTCCTTAAATCTTGTAGTAAAAATGTTTATAAGGCATATAAAACATTAGTTTATTATTTTATCAAATTAAATATAAATATCTTTATATTATTAAATATCTTTATATTATTAAATAAATATCCACAATCTGGATTTATAGCTGTTTAACTTTTTGTCAATCATCATAGTTAGCAATCCAACTACGATCTAGCATGCTAGTTAATCTAATGTCATAAACACTAATTTTCCCCATCTCTCTCATCATTGCATCCATTGCTTGACTTTGTAATTTTGATGATCCGTTAGCTAGCATAATAACTGCATTGAAAAAAGTTGTTGGATTTAATCCTAAGAAACCAGTGCTACCTGTTTGTAGAGTAACTTTGCCATTACTATCTTTAGAAATTAAATTTTGTACATCTTGATTATTAAATTGACTAATAATATATTCATTTTTTAAAGCACCAGTTGTGTCTGATGAGGCAAATAATGTGGATTGAACATTATTTTCTGAATTTCATAACGGCATGGCAGTCATTTTTTGAAATGCAATGTCAGGAACTTGATTAGTATCATTCAAAATACCAATAATGGCGTTTTGAATTGTTTCAACCCGGTTAGTACCAGTATTAGTTTCATCATTAATTAAATCATTCAAGTTCTTTTTAGCAGCTTCTGTAATTGGCAAACCTGAATCTTTTAGATTGTTGTCATAAAAACTTGTTAACAAACTAGGGGTAGATAAGTTCTTAACATAGTCAACAATTTTAGTGCGACTTCCATATGAGTAAAGCATTCCTCTATATTTAACTTCATTAGTGCCTGAATTAGCAATTGCATTAGAATAAGTAGAATTATTAAATGCTAAACTTGGTAATTTGTTGTCAACTCCTGTCTCACCATTACTTTCTAATTGGAATCCTAAGAAACCAGTGCTACTTGTATTTGCACCGTCAGATGCTTTATTTGATGTTTGCATCATCGGTGCACTATATCAATAATCAGAAGAGGTTGTATAAACTATGCTTGATTTTGTTAATGTTGATGAAGACGTACCATCTGGCTTTGTAGATCCACCGCCATTAGCACTAGTAGTTAATAAGTAGGGGTTAGTTTGGCCCAACCAACTATAAGAATTTGAGTTAGTTAAATAAATTGGTAATGCTTCAAATTTAGTATCACTTTGCATTTGAGTTTGAATTTCATTCATACTTGTTGCACTTGAAATCCCAAAATTTGGGTTAGCAACAATAGATGACATTGTTTGTCATGCAACCATCGCTTTACCACTATTATTATTTGTTGTTTTAGTAGCATTGTCTAAAATATCATACAATTTTGTGAATTCAAAACCTTTTAGTGTTCCATCAGTATTTTTACCATCACTTCATGACAACAAATACTTAATAGTAATTAGGAATTTAAAATAATTTTCAGTATCAGATGGTTTATTGTAAACATTAAATCCAAAATCACCATCATTGATATTCATTTTAAACTTGAACTCAGATTCGTTTCAGTTTGAATTTCAATAACTTTCAGCTTTTTTTAGAAATGTTTCTTGAGTTGTTCAATCACCCTGAGAATACAAATTATTAATACCAATAAAATTATTTACATAATAAGTTGATTTAATAGCATTTTGGATCTGGGTTGCAATCCAACCATTTGAACCTATTGTGCTATTATCTATTAATGTGTTTTTAGTTGTACCATTAGGATACAAATATTTTTGCATATATGAGTTATATACAATTGAATTAAGTGTTCCATCAGAACCAGCTGCTAAAAGTGCTTTGTTAATATAATCATTATTAGTGTAGATGTAAGTTGATATTCCTGTAGTTGCTATCTTAGGGTCAACTACTAAATCAACTGAATTAACATAGCTAACTATTGCTTTTTGGTAATCATTCTTTGTTTTAGTTAGATATGTCTTAGTGTCACTAGCTGTTGTACTACCATTATCATTAAAGTTTATTGCTAAACTAGCATTATTTACTCTTGCATTACGGTAAACTTTATTGCTCGAATTTTGAGTTGGAGTTGTTGATGGAGGAGTATTGGTAGTAATACTATTAACTAGTTGTTGCAATGATGTAAAATCACCTGATTGACTATCACGCTTAAATGGTAACACACCAGCAATACCATTATTAATTCATGCTGTTGCTGAAGCATTATTGTTATAGGTACTTTGGTTAGAGTAAATTGCCTTTTTAAGAGTTTGATTGAAATCATTAGCCTTTTTAGCAATCTTTAGATTTTTAGCAGTGTCAATCAAACCTCTTAATTTATTAGCATCACTACCAGTGGATGGTTTTTTCAATTCAGATAAAACATCATAGTAATCTTTATAGTTTTTATCACTAGACTCTTTAAAACCAAAATTGGTGTTGTAGTCAATCCCACCAGAAACAGATGCTAAATTGGCTGTAACTTTTGCACCAAATAAATTATCTTGTTGATTAGCTGTATCATCAATCAATTTTTCAACATATCCTAAAATAACTTGTTCAAAGTTATCATTCAAATATGTTTTCAACGATTCTTTAACATTGTATGTTGTTGTACCTTGCACTGTATCTAATGCATAGTAATACATGAATGTATTTCTTAATTCATTGCATACATTATTGAATTTAGTGTTGAAATCTTGGGTTGATGCCCCACTAGCTGCTGCTTCCTTTAATTTTGCTAATCTATCAATACTAATTAAATGAACACCAAATTGGTTTCTAACTAAAATAAAATTACCTAATTGTGATTGATTATCTTTTTGTGATGAATCATCTGTAGTTCCCTTAGGAGAAGTAGTTTGATTAGATTTTAATGTTGCCTTATCACCAATATTGATGACATCCCTAATTCCATCCGCATCTTTATATTCACCTTGAAAAACTGAACTCTCAGTTTGGGTATTAGGGTTGTTTCAAGTTGTTGCATACGGGAATTTAAATACACCTGCATCAGTTGTGGTTTGATCGCCTGCTTTTGGTTTAGCGGCTGTAGATTTATAACTCAAAAAATTCTTCATAATTGATGTTTCATCAATTGACTTTGCAGTATAAACATTATTGTCTTGAATACCAAAAACATCATTAGAAAATTTATATCAAGCAGCAGCACTAAATGGCGTAACATATGTTCCATCAAATAATTTACTTGCTGGAACAATCAAACTTGTTGATGAATCTTCAGTATATTCAGTATTCAACTTTATTAATCCTGTTGTGTTACTAACATAGCTACCTTTAGATAAGGCTAGCATTAGCAATCTAAATTTTTCAGTTGTTGTTAATTTTTGGGCATTATCATTATCAATACCTTCAAAATATTGGAAAGCATATGAACCTTCAGCAAACCCAGTTGGGGTTTCATTTTGTGTAAAATAACTAGAAAATAAATTTTTAATTTTGGTTTCACTAGTACCATTTTTCCATAATGACATACTTAGTGGTAGTGGAAGGGCGTTTTTAATCCAACTATCCATTAGGTATTCCATGAAATCTCCATAACCCCAATCAATGGTTTTACGTTCATTTTCAGCTATAGCTTCACCTGTAAAACTAAAATTGTTTTTTGTTCCTGGAGTTTTTGCATTGACATAACTATTGTCAATATCCTTTAAGCCAATTAAATTAATGTCTTTAACTGGTGTAACAACTTTTTTGCTCCCTGAATCAGATATATAACCCAAATATTCTTTAGCATTACTACCAAATAAGTAATCTATCAAACTTGATTTAACATTGCTAGCAATGTTTCTATCAATGTATGCTTGTTTTGTTCCACCAACTGGGTCTAACACATTTTGTTGGAATAATTGTTCTCAATTTGCACCCTTATTATTTTTGTAATTTTTGTATTCATCATTGTATGCTTTTTCAGCATTTTCAGCTCATTGTTTGTAACTTACTTCAATTGATGAATCGTTCACAACTTTAAATCAATTAATTAATAATTTGTTGATGTAAGAGGTAAAAAGTGAATCTTGACCAGATGATGAAGATAAAACACCTGCTACTGTTGGTAAAATGTTAGAATTCAGACTCGAAAATGATCCAGCATTAGTAGATGGAATTTTAACATTACTTTTGCTACTACAAGATGCTAAACTAATTGATGCTGCAGTAACTGAAGTAGCAATAAAAAAAGCTGAAAATATTGTAATTTTTAAGGTTTTTTTATTTTTAATAGGTTTCACTTATTTTCTCCTTAAAGTAGGGGATTTTTGATTGTAAAATTATAAATTATTAATTGCAAATATTATATATTTTATAACATTTTCAATTGTTTAGATAAAGGGGTCGTTTGCTAATAATGAGTTTAAAACTAACAGATGTAAATATTGAAATTACTGGTAGAACAATCTTAAAGAATATCAATTTAGAAATAGAACCAGGAGATGTAGTTGCAATTTTAGGTCCCAATGGTCATGGGAAGAGTACATTACTAAAAGGGATTATGCACCATTATGATACAAGAATTAGTAATGGGAGTATTTTGATTGATGATATATTAATTAACTCATTTTCAACAGACAAAATCGCACAACTTGGAGTTTATTTAGCAATGCAAAATCCTGTAGAAATTCCAGGGTTAGGCATGTTGGAGTTATTAAGAAATGAAGCTAGTTATAATGATGAAAAAATTAGTGTCATGCAACTTTATAAACTTCTTAATCAAAAAATGAAAAACCTAAACATGAGTGCTGAATTATTAAATAGAAACATTAATGAAAACTTTTCTGGTGGTGAAAGAAAGAAAAATGAAATTTTACAGATGCAAATTCTAGACCCAAAGTATATTTTGTTAGATGAAATTGATTCAGGTTTAGATGTTGATGCCATTAGTTGTATCAATAATGTATTATTGGAACAAAAATCATTAAATAAAGCAATTATGTACATTTCGCACAATGACAATCTTCATAAAGCACTACAGCCAAATAAAGTTGTGGTGATTATGAATGGCGAAATTGTAGCAGCTGGTGATTATGAATTAGCAAAATATATTAACCAAATTGGTTATCAATCATATGCTACTCAAAATGGAATTGAATTACTAAATATTAATGAAGATGAATTTTTAAAACAAACAAATAAAGGTTACAATTGTGGTGGTATCAAGTAAGCTGCAAATTATTCAAGACCATTTTGAGCAAAATATTACATTAGATAGCAATGATAATAGGATATTTACATACTTAGTTTTACCTGAAACAGATTTACAAGTAAAACTAAATGTCAATGTTTTAGATAATTCATCTTTAGAATTAAAAATTATTGTAGTCAATGTAAGTAGCAATGACATTAATATTGAAAGTAATGTTAATGTTGCAAAAGATAATAATAATTGCAAAGTTAAAATGCTTTGCTATGGAATGAATAAATCTAAAACTAAACTAGTGTCTAATGTAAATGTTGGAGCAACAACAAAAAATAATCACACTAACCAAATGATTACAGGTATTTTGTTATCACCAAATGCCAAAATCATTGGTGAGCCCAACTTACAAATTAATGCACTAAATGTTTATGCAAAACATAGCTTAAATATTGGCACATTAGATAAAGCGGAAATATTTTATTTAATGAGTAAAAAAATTCCCCTCAAAGAAACAAAGCAGATTCTTATTCATGCTTATCTAATTGAAATGTTGAAAGAATTAGATGAATCACAAAAAACATTATGCTTGCAAAAAATACATGAAAGGATTGACTAATATGCAAATTAAAGATATCAAAAAACAATTTCCTTGATTTAAAAATAATCCTCATTATGTTTATATGGATTCAGCGGCCACAACATTGAAACCTCAAGTTGTAATTGATAGAATTGTTCATTATTATAGTTGTGAGTGTACTAACCCCCACAACACTGATTCAACATTTACAAGTAATGTTTACAATGAAATTGAAAAAGCCCGTGAAACTATTGCTAGTTTTATTCATGCTGATAGTGATGAAATTGCTTTCAACTCAGGTGCAACTGAAGGATTAAATCTTATTGCCAATGGCTTAAAATCAATCTTAAAAAAAGATGATGAGGTTTTACTAACTTATGGTGAGCATGCTTCCAATATCTTACCATGAATGAATTTGGTAGATGAAATTGGGATAAAAATTAAGTATGCTGGTGAAAAATATCATGAATTAACACCTCAAGAGTTAGTTGATAGCATTAATTCAAAAACAAAAGTTGTTGCATTTTCATCAGGGCATAATTTAACAGGTCAATATTTTAATGATGTAAATGTTTGCCAACTTATCAAACAAAAATATCCTCATGTGCTAACTGTTGTTGATGCAACTCAATCAATCCAACATCATGAAATAAATGTTAAAAAGAGTGGTTGTGATTTTTTAGTGTGTTCTGGGCATAAGATTTTTGGGCCAACTGGAATTGGATTAGTTTATATTAAGAAAATCTTACAAAATCAAATCAATCCACTGAGATATGGTGGGGGGATGAATTTCAAAATTGAGGAACAAGAATTTGAACCATTAAATAACATTCATAAGTATGAAGGTGGCACACAAAATGTGGCAGGAATTCTAGGATGAAGTAGGGCAGTTAAATTTTTTAATGAAATTGGCTATGACCAAATTGAACCATATGAAAAAGAATTATCACAATATGCACTAAGTAAATTAAGCACAATAAAAAATATTATTATTTACAATGAAGCAAGTCATTCAACAACAATTGCATTTAATTATGACGGAGTATTTTGTCAAGATTTAGCAAGTTACCTAGGTAGTAAGGGCATCATTGTTCGCTCAGGATTATCATGTGCAAAGTTGTATTGTAATTTGATTGACACCAAAGCCTTAATTAGAGCTTCATTGTATGTATACAATACAAAAGAAGATATTGATTACTTATATGAAGTACTAAAAAACTATCAAAAGGGGGATGAATTAAATGAGTTTATCTAAAGATCCAACATTATTGAGAAGTATCATTATTGACCATTATGATCACCCGCACAAAAAGGTTAATGAGGCACCAAGTGATTATGTTAAATTACAAAATAAATCATCCACATGTATTGATGACATTACAGTTTATATAAAACATAATAGTAAAACAATTGAGGATATTTTATTCAGTGGAATTGGATGTGCAATCTCAACAAGCTCAACTGATATCATGGCAAAATTATTAACTAATAAAACATTTAATGAGGCGTTAATAATTCTGGATAACTATTTAAATATGGTAAATGGCCAACCATATGATGAAGAGTTATTAGATGAACTCATTGCTTTTTATAGAATTAATGAACAAAGCAATCGGATTAAATGTGCCAAAATAGGAATTAATGCAATTTATAATTGCATTAAAGAAATTAATAATAATGAAATTCAATAATCAAAAATATGAACATAGTTTTAATGATGGTGATATCAACGTCATTAAACTAAACAAGGGTCTAAATGAGGAAGTCATTAAGACAATTTCTAATTTAAAACAAGAAGATGATTGATTAATTAAATCTCGACTTGATGCTTATGATGTTTTCAATAATAAAAAAAATCCAACCTGAGGACCAGATTTAAGTTTCATTAATTTTAATGAATATACATATTATGTTAAACCAAGTGAAAAAATGGTTAATGATTGAAATGATGTTCCTGAAAAAATCCGTAGCACATTTCAAAAATTAAAAATTCCTGAAAATGAGGCAAAATTTTTGAATGGTGTAGCAACTCAATATGATTCAGAAATGGTGTACCATTCTTTATTAAAAGAACTAGAAGAAAAACAAGTTATCTTTACTGATCCAAACACTGCAGCCAAACAATATCCAGATTTATTTAAAAAATATTTTGGTAAGTTGGTACCACCGACTGATAATAAATATGCAGCATTAAATACAGCAGTTTGATCAGGGGGAACATTTATTTATGTACCTAAAAATGTCAAAATTGAAAAACCATTACAGTCTTATTTTCGAATCAATTCAAAGAGTGCTGGACAATTTGAACGGACATTAATTATTGTTGATGAAGGAGCATCAGTTCACTATATTGAAGGATGCACTGCACCAATCTATGATAAAAACAATTTGCATGCTGCAGTTGTCGAGGTGTTTGTACATAAAAATGCAACTTGTCGTTATACAACAATTCAAAATTGAAGTGATAATGTTTTAAATTTGGTAACTAAACGGGCAATTTGTTATGAAAATGGCAAAATGTCATGAATTGATGGTAATTTAGGGTCACAAATTAACATGAAATACCCCGCGACAATTTTATTTGGTGATAATTCAGCGAGTGAATGCATTTCAGTGGCAGTAGCAGGTAAAAATGTTATTCAAGATGCTGGAGCCAAGATGATTCATGTTGGCAAAAACACTAAATCCAAAATCATTTCTAAAGGCGTTTCCTTTAATAATGGACGGAACATTTATCGTGGTTTAGTAAAAATTGGCCCACAAGCAACTAATGCGATTAGTTTTGTGGAATGCGATACATTACTTTTAAATGATGAATCATCATCAGATGCATTTCCAACAGAAATCTTAGAAAATGATTCTTCTAGCATCTCACATGAAGCAGTTATCAGTAAAATATCTAATGAGCAATTGTTTTACCTAATGTCTAAGGGGTTTAGTAAAGAAAAGGCTGAAAATTTGATTGTGATTGGATTTTTGAATGAGTTTAGTAATGAACTGCCAATGGAATATGCAGTGGAACTAAACCAATTAATTAAACTAGATATGGATAGATAAGAAATGGCAAACAATAGAATAATTTCAAGAAAAGAAAATTTTGCAGATTGATATACATCTGTAATTAATGAAGCAAATTTAGTGCAATACACTGACATGAAAGGCTTTACAATATTTGAACCCAATGGGTGAAGAATTTGGGAAAGAATTAGAAATGATTTAGATGTTAAATTCAAGGCAATGGGAATTAACAACTTATACATGCCATTATTAATTCCTATGTCTGAATTTGAAAAAGAAAAAGAACATGTTGAGGGTTTTGCACCTGAATTATTTACAGTAACTCAAATTGGTGATAAAAAATTAGATGATTTATTAGTAATTAGACCGACATCTGAAATTTGGTTTTGTAAATATTTCAAAAATAAAATTAAGAGTTACAAAGATCTACCTTTGTTAACTAACCAATGAACTAGTGTATTAAGAGCAGAAAAAAATACCCGGCCATTTTTGAGAAACACTGAGTTTCATTGACATGAAACACATTGTGCGTTTGCTAGCCACCAAGATGCTGATACATTTGCAAGACGTTTTTTAGATTTATATGCTAATTTTTGCGAAAATGAACTATGCATCCCAGTGATTAAAGGTGCTAAAACTGTCAATGAGAGATTTGCTGGTGCAACAATGACTTACACTATCGAATCAATGATGCAAGATGGTCAAGCATTACAAAGTGCAACAAGTCATGTCTTAGGACAAAATTTTGCAATTCCTTATGACATTAAGTTTCAAGATGCTAATAATCAATTGCAATATGCTTATACCACATCACATGGACTAACAACTAGAATCATTGGGGCAATTATTATGGTGCATGGTGATGACAATGGGCTAGTTTTACCATTCAACATTGCAGAATGTCAAATTAAAATTATTTGTTTATTTGCCAACAAAAATCCACAAGTTTATGACTATGCTAAAAAAATTCATGATCAACTTATAAAAAATTATCGTTGTGAAATAATTGATAGTGATAAAGGAATAGGTTACCTGTTAGCTGAGAGTGAAGTTCAAGGAACACCAATTAATCTTGTGGTTGGACCACAAGATTTGCAAGATCAAACTTTCACCTTTATTAGACGTGATGATGGAATAAAAAACACCACTAAAATTGATGAATTAGATCTTTCAATTGAAGCTGCAGTTAAAGAATATAAAGCTAATTTATTTAACAAAGCCAAACAAAGATTAGATAATAACATTGTCATGATTAATAATTTTGATGAATTAAAATCTGTTATTGATAATAAGCAATGAGCTAAATGTTATTTTAATGGCTCAGCAGATGATGAACAAAAAATTAAGGAATTAACAGGAGCGACAGCAAGATGTATCTTGCTAGAACCTAGCCCTGTTACGAAAAAATGTTTTTATACAGGACAAGACACAAATCAAATTGTAATTTTTGCAAAAGCGTATTAGATTAAGTAAATATAAAAAAACCTCCTTAGTTATTTAATGGAGGTTTTTTTATGGCAACAAATAATAAGTATATTTGTGTTAAGACATTTGATGATAAGTCACAATCTAGTTTTTATGTGAGATTAAATCCACAACCAGATGAATCAATTATTAGTTTTAATCAATATAAAAATACATTGCAAATTAGTTTTAATTTATGATTAGATGGTACTTTTGAACTACCAGAAAATCTTTTTTTACTAAAAATAGATAGTAATCTAGGAAAATTTAGCAACATTACTTTAAAAATGATTAGAGACAATTATGTCTCTAAAAAATATAATGCTAGTTTCTTAATTAATCTTGATCAAACTGCAAACTTTAAGGGACAACATTTTTTAGAAGAACTTCATTTAAAAATTAGTTTAGATGTTAATCAAGATGTGGCTAATAATTCAAATTTACCAAGCAATTTTAATAAGTTCTATCAAGACTTATTAAAGATTCAGTGGGAAGATAGCATTAATTTTAATAACTATTTTCCGATTAGTAAATTAAGTGAATATTATATTAGTGATAATTATAAAAATGATTATTTAACCATCTCAAAATTACCAAAAGATTTTTATAAATGAGCAAATAAACCAATGACTATCTATCCTGATTTTTGGTTTACTCCAACAACAAATTTTAGTAGTTTAAAATTTGAGCCAATCAATGAAATATATCGCTCGAACGTTAATGAACCATTATTTACAAAAAATTTTGATGAAGTTGTTATTTCAATTAATTACTTAGTTAATAATGTAACTAAAACATTAACTTTAGATTTGACTAACCAAGTAAATAACGTTCAAGTTAAAAATATCTTAATGTTAGGAGTAAAAACACTTTATAACTTTGATACCCAAACATTGTATCAAAGCGATCAGGGTGTATCAGGTGTTTATTTCCCTGTGCCAATGCAAGGTAATATTAATGTTAAATTAGTTAAAAATAGCAAGCAATATCTAGATAACTTTAATTACTCTTTTAGTAATGATTTTTATAGTGATAGTAACACTAATATTGGAATTGAAGTTACAAGTTTTACTCAAACTAGTGGGCAATGATTGGAGGTAGTGTATGCGTAAATGAGTTAAGGTAGGATTATGGTCATTAGCAGGTACAATTGTTGTTTCATCAGGACTCATTTTAGCTAGCAAATTATATTTTGATAGCAAACACCAAAACAACAATCCCGCCCAACAACCAACAACTCCTGGTGGTAACACTAACATAGGTAATAATGGTGGTAATAACAACCCAATTACTCCTCCTAAAGTGGATGATGATGAAAACCATGAAGAAGGGATCATGCCAGGCCCAGGTAATGAAAATAATAATGATAAATTACCACCTAATGATAATGATGAAAATCAAGGAGATTCTAGTGATCAAGTACCACCACCAAAAGATGATGATGATCAAGAACAACCACAACCACCACAAGTGCCAGAAACACCAAAACCACCACAACCACAACTTACTCCTCCTGCCGCTGGCGCCCCTGGTAATGGTGCAACTAACAAACCAAGCCAAAATAAACCTACTCCTCCTCCTAGTAACCAAGGGCAAGGTGGTAGTACTTCTGGTCCATCAAATCCCGGTTCTAGTAACCAAAATAATAGTTCATCTGGCAGTAGTTCTAGTAATCCAACTCCTAAACCACCTAGTTCACAACCATCTGGTCAAACAATATATAATAGACATAACCTAAGTGGAGTATTTAGTAAATATGATTTCATTAAACTCACAACGGATTATCAGTCATATTTTAATAACGATAGACAGTTAATATTTAATCCAGTCAAGATTAAAAATAATACCTACAAACTATTCAAAAAATATATTACTAATAGCATGAAGATTGATTTAGATAAAAACATATTAAAAATCAATATTTATTATCAATTAAGTAGTAATAATCAAAGTGTTAAATTACAAATTAAATGAGGCATTAAAGCAAAAAACAGTTCATTGAATTTAGAAAAAAAATATTATGATAATATTAGTGTCACTTTAAAGCGGGTTTAAAATGAGTAGAGATGTTAAGGCTACAATTAAGAGTGTAGCTCAAAAAAATAACTTAAAAATTGATTTTAATAAGACTGATCTAACTCTAAAAGATTTGGGAATCGATTCATTAGCCCTTCTTAATTTAATTTTTAAAGTTGAAACTGAGCTAGGTGTGCAAATTGATGATGCTACATTAACTCAAATAAAAAATTTAGGTGATTTAATTACAGCATTTGAAACAACTGTTAACAAATCAGCTAAATAATAAATTTACTTATTAATTATTAATGATTCAATTTTAGTTTCTAAAATAGAATCATTTTTTAATTGTTGTTTAGCACTAAAACTAAAACCTTCTGATTCACTATACTTAGGAATAACATGCACATGAAAATGCATCACTACTTGGCCTGCAATTTCATTATGGTTAGACAAATAGTTGAAGCCTTTTATGCCAATATCTAGGTTTAATAATTTGTTGGCAACCACTTTAGTTAAATCAATAACATCATGTAATGTTTCACTATCACACTCAACCAAGTTAGCATAATGTTGTTTGGGAATTATTAAACAGTGGCCATAACTTGTAGGAAATGCATCTAAAAATGCAATCGCATGTTCATTTTCTGCGACTACACGAGATGAAATATCTTTATTTACAATTTTACAAAAAATGCAATCTGACATCTTATGCTCCTTTTTCACTACCTAAATTATCATTAATGGTGTTTATTAAATAAGTAGTTTCTTCTTTATTAACAAAGACAGTTTGAAAATGTTGTTGGTGATGTTGATGTTGATTTAGAATGATTCCATCACCTGAACCTCATAAGTAATATGCATCAGGCGCATCTAAAACGTCTCATGAATCATTTTCAGTTGACAATTTGAACACCACAACATTGTCATAGTATTTATTAAATTTTAAAGTATTATGGTTAACTATTCCACTAGATATCACATTTATAATGCCTACTTTAAATGCATTTTCTAAAATGTATTGAAGTTTTTCAGAATAAACATTTTCGTCCCAGACCATTAAATCTTCAAGACCATTAATAACTAATAAGTGAGTTTTAAGAACTTCATTCTTATTAATTTTATTGTAGTAACTATAAATGTCTTTACATTGATAGTCCTGTAATAAATTAAGGCGGGTCTTGATTAATTCAATTGTTTGATCAATTGTTACTACTGCTTCTTCATGTTGTGAACTATAGTTGTTAACTTGACTAAGATGATTTAAGTTTTTTAAAGTTTTATTTGATGTATCAATAATATCAATGCTTAACTTTTCATGTGAGTTTAAACTAGCAATTGATAAAATCAAATTTGATACAAACATGCTATGGCCACTACCTTTAGAACCAAAAACCTTAAGATTTGGTTCCAGTAACCCATTAATATAAATATTTTGTCTATCACTTAGCTGACCAATTCCTAAGCAATATGAATTTTTATTACCAATTGTTGATAACATTGATTGCATTGAAATGATAGATTTTAGGTCTAATTTTTGACTAATAACTAAATTATTATTGTCATCAAAGTAATAATTAATCTCCAAACCAAAAAATTCAGAATTAAATTCATCAATATGATCTTCAAAAATCTTTTTACTACGTTTCCCACTTAGTTTGTACACACATGTGAATGATTTGAACATAATTTCTTTATTAACTAAACTGAAGTCTAAATTAAGACTAGTTAAAAACCTGTTAAACTTAGCTGTAAACTGTTCATAACTTGTAGTCAAATCAGCTAAAAAATCTGTTGAACCATCAGATAAATCTTTGATATTACCAATTGGTAATTTATGACTTTGAGTCATCACTCTTTTTAAATATTGCGATGCTTCAAAATATTTTTTTGTTTCATATAAATGGTGTTGCTTTTTAATTCAATCATTATTAGAGGATTGGTAGTAAGTTTTTCTAACTTGTCAAACAATAACTGCAATAATCCCACCAACCATTAAAATTGTCAACACTAATGGTGCTACTGATTCAAATAAAACAACTAGGGTAAAGGATAAAATGCCACCATAACTTTGAGGGTTCAAATAAAATCATACACTTTTGCTTACATTAGCTAAATCATTTTGTAATCAAAAATCAAAGTAGCCTAATCTACCAGGTTCATTAGGTTGTAAATTATTAATAAAATATTGTTTAAAAGTTAAGCCATTGCCTGCAAAAACATTGTAGTCAATTAGGATACCAAGACTTGAAATAATGATTGACACCATTAGTCAAATCGCACTTATAATTAAAATATTTTTGGTAGTAAATAATTTAACTTTCCATCTTGGGATTCAAGATAAAATAACCAAAATATAAATTAACAAATAAGCAAAATACTTTGTATAACCAAACAAAATAGAAAAGATTGTTGCATCAAAGAAGGCACCTACATACGGCACACGAGCTAATGACATTGTTAAAAAAATTAACAAAATAACTTGTAACAAAATTTTAACTAGTTTGCCTGATTTAGAATGCCAAAAAGTTGGTGAATTGATAACTTCATTTTTTTGATGATTAGTATTTTCAATCTTTTCTTTCATAGCTTTTATTCAACTTCCACAATACTTGCTAACACAACAGGACGTTTATCAAACTTCTTTTCAAATAATTTCATCAAAAGTTTTTTGAAGAAAATCTTAGTTTCCTTGTGATTAATTTTATTGTTTTTATGATCAATAACAGTTAAATTAGGGATTTGCAATTTAAAATCCTTCATAATGTTTTGAATAATTTCTTGATTACTAGTTAATTTACTAACAATTCCATAAGTTTCATAATTTATCTTATCAATAAACTGTTGACTAGCTTTATCCACAAATAAAGTCACTGTCACCACACCAGCTTCACTTAATTTTTGACGTTCAAATAAAATGCTGGCACTTGTGTCATCATTACCATTATTGCCAATATATTTTTCAGTTAATTTAAAATGAGTTTTTCTTTTTTGTAATTCTCCATTGACAATAGTGATTTCTTCACCATTATCAATAAAATGCACTTGCTCTAATTTAACTCTAGTTTGATTAACATCTTCTTGAAATTTAATTACTGATTTATATAGTCCCTGAATTGGAAAAACATACTTTGGATTTAATTTATCCAATAAATATTTATGGTCTTCATCTGAGGCACTCATTGACATAATTGTTTTTGGTAAAACAAATGACTCAATATCTAATTTACTTAATTTATCCAATAATTGGGCTGCATGACCTTCATAACCAGGTACTAATTGAGTGCCTAAAATAAATGTGTCACTACTCTTAGGTTCAATTGATTGAATTTGATTATCAGCAATTAACATTAATTTTTTAAATAATTGTTCATGTGTTGCTGCAATTACTACAATAGCGTTATCCCGATCATTAATTTCGGAAATTTGCACACAATTTAAACCTTTAATATTAATTAATTTGTGTTTAACAATATTAGAAAAAACATTCATAAATGTATTGCTGTAAATGCTAAAAGGCCGATTATTATTTTTAGCTATTTTAGCTAAATTAATAATTGTATAGGCATCACTATCGTTACAACCAATCAAGACTCTACCTTTGGCTTTTTTAATTACAGATTGGTAAAAAGCAGTGTTCTTATGGCTTGGTGTGGTAAATGATTTGTTTTTACCAGCATTACCTAAACATGGAATTAGTGCTAAAACATTGTGGCGTGTTAAATAATCAACTTTGGATAATTGACTAGTAAAAATCTTCGAACGATCATTACTAACCATAAACTCATCGATAAAAACAATTGCCCCATCACTACTCTTAATGATTCATCCCACAGAACCAGGAATTGAATCACAAATACTAAATGGTACAATTTCAGTTTTGCCAACATGAAAACTCTTCAGTGGTTGCACAATTTTAAAATTAAAAGTGTGATTTTTATAAATCCCTCAATGCTTTTTTTCAAGATAGGTCTCAATAATGATTTTCCCTACTTCTGTACAATATATTGGTGTATCAAACCCAATTTTTTGCAACAATAAAATTAAACTAGCATGGTTATAAAAAGAAGGATAACCAATGAAGATTCCTTTTACCTTATTGTTACTTTCATTTTCTGCTAATGGTGAATAATCAGGTGCAATCATATTGACACCATATAAACTATTAATTGGTACTTTAACACCACAATCAAATACTAATGTATCATCATTTATTTTTAGTACATAACTATTTTTGTTGCGCTCGTCTTGCCCGCCTAGCGGTAAAAAACTAATGTGTGCCACTAAATTATCTCCTCTAAACTATAGTTAAGATTTTTTAATACTGAATAACGTTATTCTTAATTATAAATTAGAAAAGATTAATAACAAGACTAATATTGAAGAGATTTTTGATAGTGATTTTTGATTAAAAAAATTGTGTTGTACACTTTCTTAATTGGTTTATTAACTAGTTTGGCAATTTGTTGGGGTTTAACATTATTTAGGTATAAATTAAAAATTTGCCGATCAATATTTCTGTGCATTTTTCTAATTATGACACTATAGAGTTTATTCACATCATATTTTCTAGAATAGGATGCTGTTAAAAAATTGTCTTGATATTTGTAATCAACTATTAAACCTGGATAAGCCACAGATAAAACTTTTTCTTTGTTAGCAGAGTATTTGCGGTGGACATTGATTAGTTGTTGGACAAAAATCCGTCTTAAAAGTTTTAAATAACCATAATTTTTAATATTGTCAGGTTCAATTAAGTGCATTTGATAAATAGATTTAATAATCAAATGTTGGAGATCTTGTTTTTCGTAGGGAATAGTAGATAAATTTTTTTCTTTAATGTAATTTCCTAAATTAATAAGCATGTCAAAGTGTTTATTAAATAATAAATCAATAAAGATTGGGTCTTGCTGCTTAAATAAGGCAGCTAATATTTCATAATCTTGCATAGTCTATCCTTTCACAAGGTGTTATCTTAAACACAATTCAATATCTAAAATTATTTAAAAATTACACTTTTTTTATCTGAGTAATTATTTCTAATTTCTAGTTAGTTATTAGTAAAGAGAAGGAATAATTATGAGCGAAAAATTTAAACAATTAAGTGAAATTGAACAAGCCATTGTCATGCTTTACTTAGATAATTCTAGTTTAATTGCTGATTATCAAAGTAATGAAGACATTAGCAAAATGATTGATAAATTAATTGAAAACAATTCTATTATTAATCTAGCTTATGCACTTTGAGCTAATTGAATAAAAGAATCTAATTCATTAGGACAAGTTAATTCTTGACATGAGTTGCAAATGCAAATTGACATGAGTGAAATTCAAAATATAAAAATTTTGACTTACTTTAAACAACAGTTTAATTCTGATTTCAGTAAATTTAAACAAGCATACAAAAATTGGTTAGAAAAAAATTGGTAAATAAAAATTAGTTTATAAATTTTAGAAATTAATATTAATTAGCCATTCTTATTTATTAAGGAGGCTAATAAATTGAACCGCAGTTTAATGGGAAGGTTCAAAAAATCTTAACAATTGATAGACCAGGATTGTATTCTAGCTGCTATATATTGTTAAGCAATTCATTTAATTTTAGGAAAGTCATATGACTCAAATGATTAAATGGTTAGTTCTATGGTGTGGATTAGAGCTTTTATCACTCATGTAAAATGTGTGATAAAAAAAGGAGAAGTATCATGAGTAATGAACTTGTGTTCATCATCATCGTACTAATCCTTATCATCATTATAATTAAATTATAATGTAAAGAATCTAATCTGCGCATAGAACTAATTAAAAAACTAGCTTTTCCTAAGGCTAGTTTTTTTATTTATTAATTACAGTCTTAATAAGCCGACACATTTTAACTTTTCTATGTTAGCGAAACCACCGGTGAAGTCGTTATTTTAGTAATAGTTAGTTGCTTACCATTCTTATTTATTAAAGGAGGTAAAAATTGAACCGCAGCTTCATGGGAAGGTTCAAAACCTTAACAATTGATAGACCAGGATTGAA
>OIZF01000800.1_pt1 | contig 20542 bp, 15 predicted proteins | sample 1588471 | NCBI WGS metagenome assembly OIZF01 (sample SAMN03283279) | human gut metagenome | biome: human-associated habitat; material: feces | host: Homo sapiens | place: Peru | collected 2012
GGCTAGGCGAAATTTGGGCTTTCAGCCCGCATTGTTTGAGTTTTGACACACCCTCTTAGTTTTTATTGTTATAGTTTTATTACTTCAGAAGCGAGAGCTCCAAGTCGTTCTCAGCATATTGCTTGAGCGAAGGATCCTTCTGGAGAGCTTCCTTGAGATAAGAAGAAGCAGCAAACTTGTTGCCACGACGAGCAGCTACAACAGCATGCAGGTAGTCGGTCATGGCGTTAGGGTTCTGAACCTTGTCAAGAGTCTTGGCGGCAGCTGCATAGTTCTTGTTAAGGAGCTGTGCCAAGGCAGCTGTATTGCTGTTGGTCTTGCCGAAGTACTGCTCAGCCTGAGCGTAGTTGCCCTTTGCTATGTTAAGAGCACCAAGAGCAGCCTTTACGTTCTCCGAGTTGGCCGACTTAGATATAGCGCGCTCTGCATCCTGAACGTTGCCGTTAACAAGAGCGAGCAAGCCCATATTGGCCTGAGCCTCTGGTGTATCGCTACCAAGCGAAGCTGCCTTCTCGGCATACTTCTGTGCGGCAGCCTTATCGCCCTTTGCAAGAGCCAAGGCAGCGAGGTTGTTGTATGCACGATAGTCCTTGTCGTAAATCTGTGTGGTCTTGGTGTAGATAGCCTCCTGCTCGGCAGGTGTCTTGTCGAATGTAGCAAGATAGAGCAACTCGTCGGCGCTCAACTTAGCTGCATCGTCCTTATACTGCTGCTCGATTTGCTCGTCTGAGCGGCCAATTGTCTCGTAATTGATGATAAGGCGTGAACGGCGCAACTCAGGAAGGATGCCGTCGGCAAGCTCGCGGAAACCTGCAGACATGTTACGAATCTGCTGCTCGCGCTCCTGAGGATCCTCGTACATAGAGAGAACACGAAGGATAACGTCCTTGTCCTGGAGGTTAGATGCAGCAACAAGCTTCTGGAAACCATCCCAGTCCTGTGCTGTATAGTGAGCATCGATATCGGCATTTACCTTATTCTGCTTCAAAGTACCCTTAACATACTTCTCCGACTCGTTCTGACGCTTGCCTGCAAGCTGGTCGTTAAACTTAACGCCACCCTCTGGCGAAGCGTAAGCCTGAATCTCAACATTCTGGATGTTGAAGCCCTCGCGGTCGGCATTAATCTTCTTAAGCATCTGGACAAACTCCTGTACAGAGTTGTTCTTGAGCTCGCTCTTGCGGATGTTAGCCTGGTTGATAAGGAACTTGATGTTTGCTTCCTGCTTCTTCTCGTTTACACGCTGGAAGGTATCAGGAGCGATAATGCCGCTCTCCGAGGCAAGAGTCTTCTTGTAAAGCTCAGAAGTTGCAATAACACCGTTGGCCACCTTAACGGCAGGAACCTTCTGCTGCTTCTTGCCAATGCGGGCGTCGAATGTAAGGTACATCTCGCTCTTCTGCATATCAGGAACATAGTTGAACGCTGTCTTCATTGTGTAGCGTCCACCTACCTTGTAAGAGATAGTCTGGTCGTTACCCATAACCTTCTCGCCCTGGAATGTGGCGCTGTTGCCCTTAGCAACCTGGCCGTCTGCATAGCGCAGCTCAGGAGTTACGGTTACAACGGCCTTCTTCTTCATATACTTCTCAGGGAATGTACCGTTGATTGTAGCAGGCACCTGACCTGCTTGAGTCTCGAGAGGGTTAGGTGTCACGGTGAAGTTGTCGGCTGACAGAGCGCCGAGCTTCGAACATGACGACATCATCAGCACAGAGGCTGCTGATAGAATAAATAAGTTTTTCTTCTGCATGTTGTATTATGAATGTTATTAATTTGTTTATTGTTACGAATTGTTTTTAGTTTACCTTATTTTACTTTAGGTTGCAAAGTTACTGATACAAATTGTAAGGAGGTACAAACCTTGGCTAATTTTATGTTTAATTAAAGATTTTAGCCGTATTAAACAAAGGCTTTATCTACTTGCGGCAGATTATCAGCACGTGCTCACCCTCCATTGTTGTTGTGGCAAAGATGTATGTATCGCCACCATCGCGCAACTTAAGGCGCTTGCGAAGCTCGGCTACAGACATTGGAAAATTGCGCACAGCTATATTGGCTTGCTTCAAGGTGCCAAGTGTCTGCTTTAGCTGACGTTTGTTGAGCGTGCATACAGCTTCTATTGCAAACTTTCTGCCTGGAAACTGCTCTACCCTACCCGATGAAACAAACAGATGACTGTTAGGGCCTATAGCCTCAACACCATATACTTGCGACAGTTCGGCAAAGCATCCTGCCTTCATTATTGAGGCGTTGGGCTCGAAGAGGAATTGAGAGTTGAGAGTTGAGAGTTGAGAGTTGAGGGGTGAGAGTTGAGAGTTGAGAGTTGAGAGTTGAGAGTTGAGAGAGTTGGGGGTTGGGATATTATCTGCTGCACCACCGATGGTATAGCAAAACTCGCTGCGCTTGTACTCGCCATCCGCATCTGCCTTAGGCATAATGTCGACACAGTATACACGCACCCCATTCTCTAAGCTGCCACTATCGACCGAGGAAACAGAAACCTTGCCTGCAAGCACAAGCAACAGCTCCTTACACTCGCCACCTACCGACACTATATGCACCTCGTCCACCGTTCCTTTAAGGTCGGCTATGGCCTTATGCCAGTCGAGCATAGGCGAGAGCTTAAGCATTACAAAGCGTGCCTTCGACATAAGATGCGGCAATAGACGGCACACATCTGGAGTACAGTCGGCTATGAGCACAGTCTTGGCGCCATGCTCGTCGCGTCGAGCCGGGTCAAGAAACAACATTGTCTGCTGTGGCATCGTGGCAAGATAGTCTTCTGCCTCGGCACAAACCACATTGGCGTTGCTAATGCCAAGCCGTGGCAGATTGCCGCTTACAACATCGCATAGGGCTGAATTGCGCTCCACATAGGTGGCCGAGGCAAAACATCGAGAGGTAAAGGAGAAGTCTACACCAAATCCACCCGTAAGATCGGCCATGCTTGTCGTTGCTCCACCCTGCCCTACACCAAGCTTATTGAGCCAACGAAGCGCCACCTCTTGCTTGTAGCGGGCAGTAGGCTCAGACGAGCATTGCTCCATATTGAGATGCGGAGGATAGACCACACCATCGCACGATGCCCATGATGGCAACTTCTGACGTGCAGTCTGCCAACCCTGTATCTGATTTAGGGCATAAGGCATGTCTACATCTGGATAGCGACGAGCCTGAAGGGCAAGGTCGCGAGGATTGGACAAACGATGCTGAAGGATAAATTCGGATGTGGTCATATGTAGATGATGTGGTTTGAGTGGTTTTAAATGCAAAGTTAATGAAATCTTGATATTTATGTAAAAAAACCACACGAAATACTTTGCCAATCAACTAAGTTGCACTATCTTTGCCAAAGAATATTGCACATTCGGCAAATATTTGAGCAATCAACAACTGCCGACTAATTTAACTCAAACAATCTATATGAATCCTATTGTTGACTTTAAAGCCTTGCCCGAACGCATACGCTCTGCCGGAAAGCGTGTCATAGTTGCCGTGGCATCTCCTGCCGACTCGCATACAGAGGAGGTGATTGAGCGTAGCATCAGCGAAAACTTCGCACAATTTACACTTGTTGCCGTGGAAGGCAAGCAGACCATTGCCTGCCGCCTTGCCGACGACTATCCCGAACATGTTAACATCATTATGGCTGCCGACGACGACGATGCCGCAAGGCTTGCCGTTAAAGAGGTGCGCGAGGATAGAGCCCACGTGCTGATGAAGGGCTCGCTAAACACCGACAATTTGCTGCGTGCCGTGCTCAACAAAGAACAGGGCATACTGGTTAAAGGTAGCGTGCTTACACATATAGCAGTTGCACAGATACCGGGCATGAACAGATTGCTGTTCTTCTCGGATGCTGCCGTCATTCCCTTCCCTACTACCGAGCAGCTGGATGCAGTCACCACATACATAACACAAACTTGGCGCAGCATTACTGGTGGTGATAAACCACGCGTGGCACTTACTCATTGCACCGAGAAGATAAGCGAGAAATTCCCCATTACGCTGTCTTATCAGGATATCAAGCAATATGCCGCCCAGGGACGATACGGCGATGTTTGCATAGATGGACCAATGGACGTCAAGACGGCTTGCGATGCCGAGAGCGGAGCCATAAAGGGTATTGCGTCGCCTGTTGTAGGCAATGCAGACATCTTGCTGTTCCCGGATATCGAGGCTGGCAACACTTTCTATAAAACTATCACTTATTTTGCCCATGCCACAGTTACTGGCATGCTTGCCGGAACTACCGTCCCAGTGGTGGTTACATCGCGTGCCGACTCTGCCGAATCCAAGTTCTACTCGCTTGCTGTAGCGTGCATGAGAGCAGTTAGATAAGTGAAGAGTGAAGAACGAAGAGTGAAAAATCAAATTGCTATGAAAAGAATATTCGTCATAAATCCCGGATGCACATCTACCAAGGTGGCTGTATACGAGGACGACAAGGCGGTGTGGACATCAGACGGTCTGCACCCGCAAGAAGAGATAGACAAGTTTATGACCGTAGACGACCAGTACGAATACCGCAAGGACTTTGTGCTGAATCTACTGCGCGAGGCTGGCATTCCACTGAAGTTTGATGCCGTAATAGGTCGTGGCGGTTTGCTTAAGCCATTGCATGGCGGCGTGTATGCTGTCAACGAGCAGATGAAGTACGACTTGCACCATGCTCATCATCAGCACGTGTGCAACCTTGGCTCGCTCATTGCCGACGATATTGCACGCGAGTGTGGATGCCCAGCCTTTATGGCCGATCCCGTTGTTGTGGACGAGATGATGACACGCGCACGCTACACCGGACTGCCTTTCATGAAGCGCGAGTCTATATTCCACGCCCTCAATGCCAAGGCTGCAGCACGCCGATATGCCAAGACCTGCGGCAAGGTATACGAGAATATGGACATCATTGTGGCACATCTTGGTGGCGGCATCTGTGTGTCGGCTCATCATCTTGGCAAGGTTATCGACGTAAACAATGCACTTAACGGCGACGGTCCGATTGCTCCCGAACGCTCGGGCACATTGCCTGCCGACCAACTTGTGCGCCTATGCTTCTCGGGCAAATACAAAGAAAGCCAAGTGATGAAGATGCTTGCAGGCTACGGCGGTTGCCAGGCCTTGTTGGGCATAAAGGATATGAAGGAGATATCGAGCCGCGCCGAGGCTGGCGAGGAGCCTTACCACGAGGTGCTTGAAGCTATGCTCTACACCATATCCAAGCAGATAGGCGCCATGGCCGTGGCGCTTTGGGGCAAGGCAGAAGCCATTATTCTAACGGGTGGTATTGCCTACAGCAAATACTGTGTAGAAGAAATAAAGAAACAAGTAGACTTCCTTGCTCCCGTTGTGGTACTGCCTGGCGAGGGCGAAATGGAATCGCTTGCCTTTAATGCCCTCGGAGCTCTAAACGGGGAGCTGCCTATACACGAATACAAATAACATCGAAGAAGAATAGATTAATAAGTAACAGTTCAAAATTATCTTTACATTTAGTAGGAGGGTATGGCATCCTTGCCATACCCACTAAATCGGCAGTACTATTATGTCAGAGTGGGTATGGCAGGGATGCCATACCCTCCTACAGATTGCCGTTAATATATACAGATAAATATGAACGCATACTTAAAGTAAAAAATAAAGGTTCGCCCGATATGAAGGGTGAACCTTTTTTTTAAGTTCCGTTCCGTGTCACCGAATGGCCGTTCCGTGTCACAGAATGGCCGTTCCGCGTCACCGAACGGACATTCCAAGACACGGAACGGAGATTTTAATTATCCTGCCGATTATACATTAAGGTTTTATTCACCCCAGATCCATCCATTCTCGTCAGGCTTCGGTTGTTCTCCCGATTCTGTATTGCCAATTGGAATAGTTTCTTTCGACCCAGACGATCCAGGCGACCCTGCCATGATTCCTACAGCATCGATAGCTACAACATTTATTAGGGGTTTCTGATACTTCTTCTTTTCCATATTCTTTTGTTTTTTTGTTATTGATTCTGTTTATTGAACATTCAAGAGTTCTGTTATTTGATAATTATCTTCTTTGTCTTTCCAGACTTCATTCGCACGATGTTCACGCCGCGCTGTGGTTCGTCGAGACGCTTGCCGCTAAGGTCGTAGTATTCTGCCTCGGCATCGTTCAATGCGTCGAGAGCCTCCGCAGCGTCGATGCCTGTAGCAGAGCCGTCGATACGCATGCTGAGTTTGGCAGGAGCGTTGGCAGAAGTGCCGTCGAGCCAAGCGCGGAACGGACGAACCTTGACACCATTAACCGAAGACGAATTTTTCAGTTCCTCTACATTCCAGAAGCAGTTCTTTGATATCACATAACCGCTGTTGACTTCCTTAGTCCAGTAAGTGCCGCAGAATGTCATGTCGCCCACTGTTTTACCATCTATTGCCATATTCAACGCTGCATCGTTAGCACCAAATGTCAGTTCTGCTTCTGTGCCGTTGCGCTTTACTATGCATGGAGTTCCGGCAGCCACTTCGCCATCAAGTTGTTTCAATACAAGTTCCTCGCCACTCATGTTGTCGATGGCATAGAGGCGGTAAGGCTCATTGCCGGTCAGCGTCAAGGAGTAAGGCAACACGAGTGTGCCCCAGTTGCTCGTCATCGTGCGAGTGTAGGATATAGCATTAACTGTGGCGTCTGCACTTTGGGCAATATATGAGTCGTCGCTCAGACTGACTGCCTTCTTCTTATAACCTAAGCTTATACCTTCTGGAAATGACTGGAAGTTAACAGTCTTAATATTATTAGCGTTAAGAAAAACATTATAACCAATTTTTTTCAGTGATTTAGGCAGCGTCACTTGTCCTGTTTCTGCACTTAGATTTCGGCAACCATAAAATGCATTATTTCCAATTTCCGTCACCGAGGCAGGAATTACAAGTTCTCCTGAAAGACTTCTACAATCCATAAAAGCTTGATTAGGGATTACACTCAGAGTATTTGGCAACTCAAGTTTTGTAAAACTGTAACAATCATCGAAAGCCGATTTTCCGATAGTTGTTACTGAGCTGGGTAATGTCAAAGATCCCCTAAATCCAGAACATCCGTCGAAAGCAAATGCCCCTATTGTTTCAAGTTTATTTGACAGCGTTAGAGTGCCATTGAATCCAGTGCAATTTTGAAAAGCCTGGTTGCCAATCTCTGTTACCGAATTAGGTATGACAAGGCTTCCTGAAAGACCCGTACAACCTTTAAAAGCAGACCCGGGGATTACACTCAGAGCATTTGACAACTCAAGAGATGTAAAATACTTACAATCCAGGAAAGCTGCAATTCCGATATCTGTTAATGAGCTGGGTAATTTCAAAGATCCCGTAAATCCAGTACATTTGTAGAAAGCATATTGCCCTATTTTTCCCAGTTTACTTGACAGCGTTAGACTGCCATTGAATCCAGTGCAAGAGTAAAACGCCATTTCGCCAATTTCTGTTACCGAATTAGGTATGACAAGGTCTCCTGTAAGATTTTTACAGTTATAGAATGCCTTTGCAGGAATTTTTGTAATCGGAGCGTCAAACTCTATCACGCACTTGCCATCAACAACACTATGCGCCACGATGTTTGCACCAAATTGACCTGGATTATTTATGTTATTCACAATCTTGCCGTCGGAAGTCGTGTAACGGAAGAAACTATGATTACAGTATTGGCAGACATTATCGGCGTTTAGCTTATGTCCAGTGGCAGCAACTGAAGTAGTAAGGCCGCAAATAGTGTCGGATGCAGTGAATTGTATGGGTTGGAATGTCACATCATAGGTAGCCGAGCAATTATACTTTTTCTTTTCTATATCAAAATTAAAGAAGTTATCATTATACACCATGCTACCAATTTTCTCGCGTTTACCATTTTCGCACTTGTATATTTTCCAACTGCCTTCTTTAGATGCCAACCCATTATAGTCCTGAATATCCCACGACAACCTCATTTTACTGCTGTCAAAAGACCTCACTTTCAATTTAGTAGGACGAACGTATCCACCGATGGTGTTGTCGAGTGACACGTATTCGGTTTTAGGATATGTTCCACTTTTGTCTTCCCAGAAGCCTCTCACGCTTATTTTATGGCCGTAGTAGGAGAAAGTATTGTCAAAGGAAAGCTTCAATTCGATAGTGCACCACTGTGACTGTTGGGTGCCTTTACCGTCATTTTCGCTATATTGATAAATTCGCAGATTTGAGAATTGTGCTGTGCCAATATATTTATAGTTGAACACAATACTATTATAGTTGCCTACTGGACCAAAGGTTGAAGAACTTCTCATCTCGTATGCTTCAGCATTTTTTATCTTTGGCCACAAAGTATTGAGTACAAGTGATTGTTGTTGTTGGTCGTCAATATATAATTCAACATTTCTATTACCAATGAAGCGTGACGAGCCACTTGCAAGGTTGTACATCCATAATTTGAGCGTTACTTCTGTGCCACTGTTTGTGTAGTTTGTGCTGATAACTTTCACCTGAGGCTTGTAGGTGAATTCTACGGCTGCCGCCGCCTTTCCCACGCCAGCCACACACAAGAACAGCGAGAGCAGCATGTAGACTACTGCTCTGCCGAAATGTTTAAGATAAAGTTGTTTAATATTATGCATTGTCTTTTGTTATTTGATGATTATCTTCTTAGTCTTTCCCGACTTCATGCGCACGATGTTTACGCCGCGCTGTGGCTCGACAAGACGCTTGCCGCTGAGGTCGTAGTATTCTGCTTCGGCATCGTTGAGGGCATCAATAGCGTTGATGCCAGTGGTAGAACCGTCGATGCGCATGCTGAGTTGGGCAGGAGCGTTGGCAGAAGAGCCACTGAGCCAAGCGCGGAACGGATTAACCTTGACACCTTTAACCAAATCTGATTTGTTCAATTCAGCCACATTCCAGAAGCAGTCTTTAGCAATGATATAACCGTCGGTAACGTCCTTAGTCCAGTAAGTGCCGCTGAAATTCATGCCGCCCACGGGTTGATCATCTATTGCCATATTCAATGCTGCCTTGTTAGCGCCAAATGTCAGCTCTGCTTCTGTGCCGTTGCGCTTTACTATGCATGGAGTTCCGGCAGCCACTTCGCCATTGAGTTGTTTCAATACAAGTTCCTCGCCAGTCATATTGTCGATAGCATACAGGCGGTAAGGCTCCTCGCCAGTCAGCTTCAATGGGTACGGCAACACGAGTGTGCCCCAGTTGCTTGTCATCGTGCGAGTGTAGGATATTTCATTAACTGTGCCACTTGCCATGTCGCTAATATATGAGTCGTCGCTAAGACTTACTGTCTTATTCTGAACACCTAAGTATCCCGATATACCTTCTGGTAATGACTGGAACTTGATAGTTTGAATTTTATTACAGAATTCAAAAGATCTAGAACCAACTACTTCCAATGATTTAGGTAATGACAAATCTCCCGTGAATCCAGTACAATAACTGAAAGCGAAATTTCCAATAGTTGTTACTGAGTTTGGTATTGTCAAATTTCCCGTGAATCCAATACAATTAGAGAAAGCCTTCTCTCCAATAGTTGTTACAGAGTTTGGTATTGTCAAATTTCCCGAGAGTCCAGTACATCCAAAGAAAACCGACTCTCCAATAGTTGTTACTGAGTTTGGTATTGTCAAATCTCCCTTGAATCCAGTACATCCACGGAAAGCCAACTCTTCAATAGTTGTTACAGAGTTTGGTATTGTCAAATTTCCCGTGAATCCAGAACATTCTACGAAAGCCTTCTCTCCAATAGTTGTTACTGAGTTTGGTATTGTCAAATTTCCCGAGAGTCCAGTACATCCATAGAAAGCCGATTTTTCAATAGTTGTTATCGAATTAGGTATGACAAGGTTTCCTGTAAGTTTTTTTCTACGAAATGCATTCATAGGAATTTTCGTAATCGGAGCGTCAAACTCTATCACGCACCTACCATCACCAACCCTCCAATGCTCCACTACCTTGGCACCAAAATCTTTTTTTGATATATCCACCTTATTGCCATCGGATGTTTGGTAACGGAAGAAACTATGACCACATATTTGACAGATATCATCGGCATTTGGCTTATGTCCAGTGGCAGCAATCGGAGTGGTAAGACCGCAAACACTCTCTTCCACCTCACATGCATTGGGGAGGAATGTTATAATGTAATCTTTCGAACAACTATACTGTTTCTTCTCAATGCTGAGTGAGTGTTCGTTTGCAGCCACCTCGCCCAGCTTGACATTATTGTTGCCTTCGCGCTTGTATACCACCCACTTGCCGTTGGTAGACGCATTATTGTTGTAGCCCTCCTGCTCCCAAGAGAACACCATATTGTCGCCAGAAGGCTCCACCTTGAAATTGATAGGACGAACGAAGCCGTTGATGGTGTTGTCGAGAGTCACGTCTTTTGTTGCTAAGGAACCGCTGCTTTGGTCTTGCCATTTGCCCTTCACCGTAATCTTATGGCCATAATAGGAGAATGACTTGTTGAAGGAGAGCTTAAGGTCGACGGTAGACCATGACTTATCTGTCGTGTTGCTGTTGTATGGGTATGTCTGTCCACTCTTAAAATCTTGGAGCTGTGCCGTGCCTACGTTTGTGCCATCAAGATTAATACCTGAAGAGTTGCCGACAGTACCAGGTTCGTCTTTAAAAAAAGTGTAGCTTGAACCAGATATTAAAAGCCACATTTCATTAAGATTAGCTACCTCTTTGTCGTCGATGTAGAGATACACATCGCCAGTAAAACGGGCGTTGTATTGTTTTGGGTTTATAACCGCATATTTCCAGTTGAACATCCATAACCTAAGCGTAACCTCCGTGCCATTGCTTGTATAGGACGTTTTGTCGATTTTGACAACTGGGTTGAGTCCTGCGGCTGACGCCTTGCCAGCAACCATGCACATAAATAACGAGAGCAACGCAAATATAAATACGCTGCGAGAGTGTTTAGAGAGTAAGAATTTCATCATGATTGTTGTAAAGTTTAGTACTATTTGGCACGAAATTAGACCAAATAATCAATACAACCAAAAAACAACTACCGTAAAATAACGTAAAAGAGTGAAAAAAGAGGGGTAAAAAGGGGTAAAATCCACAAAAAGGGACTAACTTTGTACGACAAAATTCGAAAACAATGAAATCGAAACTAATACAACGACTAACCATGTTTCTTGACCGTCGTAGCCACAACTGGCAACAACGAATGTGCCTTATAACGTTCCTTATGCTCAGTCTGTCGGTGGTATTGGGTGTGCCTATGCACATCATAGGAATGATAGGTCGCTGCGACACCATATTATATACCATATCGGCAATGTCGTGGGCTGCAACACTTACTATACTGATTATGTACCTTACGCAGCGTATGAGGCTGACTGTGGCGATATCATCGTTCGGAATATTGACACAGTTGGCAGAAAGTGCCCGTATAGTATACGTAGCAATGGAGCGTCCGGATGGGTTTGAGGAGACTATTGTGTTTAACCAGGTTATATCACTCGCCCTGATAATCTATATGGTAATGGCTGCCGTAAGACATATGCCAACCATATTAGCCATAATGAGCATCGCAACGATAACATCTGCTTACCTATATACCGACGGGGAAATAAACAGACAGATTGTGGTGATATTCGTTATTGTGGAGATTTTTACATGTATTCTTGGCGAAATGATAAGGCGGGGAATAAGAAGTATGCAACGGGAAAATGCCGACTATCACTCTACACTTAACCGAGTGCTATCGACCTTCCACATGACCAAGACCGAGTTGTTGGCTTATATACAATTAGGACGAGGAGAGCAGAGCGACAAGGACATAAACGACTTCTTCAACCATCTTGACGAGCGTACAGAGGCTAACCTTATAAGGGCTGTGGAGCAACGTGTGGCTCAGCGCAAGATGCAACATGCCGACATATCGGCTGTACTCCCTACCCTAACACCCACAGAGCAGGAAGTATGCCGACTGATTATCGGTGGAAAGACTATAATAGAGATTGCTTCCATCCTACACAAAAACGCCAACAACGTAAGTTCTGTACGTATACATATACGCAAGAAGCTGGGACTTGCTACTGGTAAAGACCTAAGAGAGGCTTTGCTGGAAGTAATGCAGAAATAGTTTTACTTCTTGTGGACGTTGTACGATATATTCTCTTCCTTAAACTTGTCCTTGGGCTGCGGATGTTCTGCCGGATAAAAATAACAAAAAAGGAAGAATGAAGCAAACATGGCTTTCATTCTTCCTTAAAATTATATGTTTGTGACAAAATTTCACAACACACTAACTAAGTTATTTGACCTCAATCTGACGTGTTGTCTTCTCCTCTTTCTTCTCAACCTTAGGAAGGGCAACAGTCAAGACACCATCGTTGACATTGGCTGCAATGTGCTCCTTGTCGACATCGTCAGGCAAGATAAGAGTCTGCTCGAACTTTGAATAAGAGAACTCGCGACGAAGATAATGCTCCTTCTTGTTCTCGTCCTTCTTCTCGTTCTTCTGCTCCATCTTGATGTGCAAATTGCCATCGTTATCTATATTGATGTTGAAGTCGTCCTTCTTCATACCAGGAGCTGCAAGCTCTACTGTATACTCGTGTTCGGTCTCCTTAACGTTGATTGCCGGTGCCGTAGCATTTGTACGTGGCATAAAGTCAGTGTCGAAAAAGTCGTTGAAAACTTCAGGCATCCAAGAATTTCTCATTACTGGTAACATATCAAAAACCTCCAATTATATTTTAGTTGTTTATTTATCGTTTTGCTTGCCTCCGAGCTTGTTGCTCTCGGCTTGCACTATCCTTATCGCAACTTACATGCCAAGTGGCAATAGAAGGCAAGAAGTATTAAATAGTAAGCAAATATGGCATATAGCGAGCCAAACAGACAGAAAATAGTGATAATTTGTCAGCATGCACCATCAACGCTTAAAACCTCTAAGCAATGTGCCCGTTGGGCATACATACCTGCAATAAGGACGCGGAACCCAAACCGACAAGACAAGGAACAGCACAGCAAGCACTATCACCCATACGGATGCAGATAAATATAGGAAGGCTGTAAAGAGTTCATAATCTATCCACGCAGCCCACGTGCCAGTAACCAACAATATCATAAGCACAGCCCAAAGAAGGGTGCGAAATAGATTCAAAGCCTTGTTCAATTGCACAGGAACGCGAAGCTTGCGGCGTGTAAGCTTGCCGGCAAGCTCTTGTGCCGAACCAAAGGGGCATATATGGGCACAATAGTGTCCTGGCTTGCCTGCCAAAGGATAGAACAGAGCCACTACTACCATAAGCAATGGAGCGGCAAGCGTAGCGAGTGTGACAAGGCTTATGCCTCCCGAAAAGAGTCGCATAAAAAGCGTAAAAGACACAAAGGTACCCGTCCATAAGCCAAGCACAACGACATTGAGCACGAGTTGTACAGTATGCCAACGTCTGCTCTTATAGAACAAAGGCACTATAGCGCCCAACAGAACCACAATAATGGATGCTATGCCACCAATAGTCCATGCGCTCGCAGATGAAGAGACAGAACCTTCGGCATTGGCTACAGACTCATCGGCAGCGACTTTGCTTTGAGCCGCATGTCTGTTGGCGTAGGCAAGCCCGCGCTGCACGTTGGCTATAATGGCCTTTGACGAGAAGGTTGCGCCCGACACGGCATCCACATTATCCGTCTCTGCAATAGCCTTGTCGATGGTCTTGCCTTGCCAGCGGGTAAGCAACGACTTTGCTTGGTTGAAGAAGTCGGGTGTCTCGGCATTAGGCTCAGCTTCTATCGCTGCCACTACCCCATCCTTGCTTACGTGTATACGGAGCGGCACGGGGCCACCATAGCCTTGCACATCCTTGGCAAGCAACTTGGTATTGACTATAAAGGAGCCATCGGGCTGCACGCTGAGCGTGTCGTTATTGGAGGCAACCGCAGTAGATTGCTTATCAGCCTCGCCAAGATCGTATCCAAACAACTTGTTGTCGCGATTGATTGCGGCAATAGAAAGCATGCACACAATAAAGAATAGCGACATAAGCTTCTGAATAAGAGTATTTTTCTGCTTCATATTATCTTGATATCCTTTGCCAACTGACATTGAGAAATACCTCTATACTCTATCTCATCCTTAAGTATTGAACCTGGATGTGTTGGAAAAGCAGGGGTTAGGTTGTTTGCTTTGAAATTAATTACCATTGGGTTAAGGTTTTATATGGTTGCAAAGATAAATAAAAATGTTTTTCTTCACAATTTTTGTGAAGAAAAACATTTACTTGTTTATTTATTATAGCTCTGCTTTATGCAATTCGGCCAACAGCTTAACGCTTTGACAATGGAGGTCGATGTGTCGTTGTAGCTTCTCGTAGATGCTGTTTATCTCGACATAATAGACAAGGGCGGTTATTTCGCCCTGCTGCAAAGCCTTGGCAAAGAGCGTGAGCGACTCTTGCAGGAGTTTCACATCGCTGTGGTCGATAACCTGCTGCAAACCCTGCAACTGCTCGTAGTTGGTGCGCATGGAAGCCTCAGCCTCATTCTGTGCCTGCATCACCTGCAACTCGGCACTCTCGCGGCGCTGTCTGGCAGCCTTGACATTGTTGCTGTTGCTATATAGAGGGAAGCTTACACCTACGAGGAAGCCGTTGATGCCTTCGCCCTGCTCGGTATTGCGACGATAGCCAAAGGAGATATTGGGCAACCACTCGTTCTTTTGCAACTTTAGGTTCATGTCGGCTGCGCGTAGTGCTGTCTGCGCCACAGCCACATCTGCATCAGAGGCAAGTGCAAGAGCACGATACGATTCAAAGTTGGTTATCTGCGGATATTCGGGTAGCACGGTATCTATAACGTCTATTGGCTTGCCGCCATTGAGCTGCCTAAGTTGCTGCAGAAGAGATGTGCGCTCACCCTGCGCCTCGTTAACAAGGGTGCGCACCTCCATACAATCAAGCTTTACCTTGTTAAGCTCAAGGGCGTTGGCATCGCCTGCATCCATACGCTTCTGATACATCTGCAACAAAGTCTCGCTGTTGGCAAGTCGCTCGTGGAGCATGGACAGTGTCTGGTTGAGACGTATAAGGTCGATGCAAAGGAGCTGTGCCTGGAGCAATATGTCGCGACGTTGCTTGATAAGAAGTTGCTCTCCTACGATGTTCTGCATCTTTGCTTGCTTGTTGCGTGCAGCATACTTTGTGGGGAAGTCGATTTCCTGGCTAACCACAAGCTCGCTCTCTGCCACGCCTGAGTAGCCTTTGGTAAAGAACGGACTATACTCTACAGACGGGCCGCCAATACTGTTGGATGCCTTAATGTCGAGCACGTCGGCTTGATTGTCGTGGGCGAGAGCCTGGAGGGTGAGGTTGTTGGATGCTACTTGCTTGAGCACGTCGCCAATGTTGTCGGCGAGAGCTATGCTATACGTGCTGAATGCCACGATTGTGGCGATTAGATATCTTTTCATATATAATAGGTACGATGAATGCATTGAGTAATGTGGAACTTATAAGTCCGCCGAGTATAACCTTTGCCATTGGCGACTGTATCTCGTTGCCAGGCAAATCGCCTCCAAGTGCCAACGGCACGAGGGCGAGAGCTGAGGTAAGAGCGGTCATGAGGATAGGGTTAAGACGAGAGAGCGAACCTTCGATGATGGCTTGGCGGATGCTCTTGCCTTCCTCTGTGCGCAGGCGTTTGTACTCGGTGATAAGCAGCATACCATTGCGTGTGGCGATGCCGAATAGCGATATGAAGCCTATGACAGCTGGGATGCTTATCTCGCCCGTGGTGAACACTATTGCAAAGATGCCGCCAATGAGAGCCAATGGGAGGTTTAGAAGTATAACTCCGGCTTCCATAGCGTTGCGGAACTGCATGAAGAGGAGACAGAAGATTACGATAATGGCAAGGATGCAGGTGAGATAGAGCACACGGCTGGCACTCTCCTGACTCTCAAACTGACCGCCATATTCTACATGATAGCCTTCGGGCAGCTGCACCTCCTCTGATACGGCTTCCTTGATGTCTGCCACTACATCGCTCAAAGCTCTGCCGCTGGTATTGGCAGATATTACAATCTTGCGCTGTACATTCTCGCGGTTGATGGTGTTGGGGCCGGCACTCGATATTATATCTGCCACATCGCTAAGCGGAACCTTACGTCCATCCTGGGTGTCGATAACGAGATCGTTTATCTCGTCGTAGTTGGCGGCCTTAACAACGAGGTTGAAAGCACGTCCTGCCTCGTATACCTGAGAAACAGTTTCGCCTGCAAGGTTGACAGCGAGGAACTCGTTAAACTCGGGAAGGGTGATACCGTTGCGTACAAGCAGCTCGCGACGTGGCACAATCTTAAGCTCGGGACGTTCTATCTGCTGCTCGACGTTGAGGTCGGCTATGCCCTCTATGTCCTGACAGGCATTCTTTATCTGATTGCCTATGGTGAACATTCGGTTGAGGTCGGTACCGAACAGCTTGATGGCTATGCTCGCCTGGGTTCCAGAGAGCATAGCGTCGATGCGGTGAGAGATGGGCTGACCTATCTCGATGTTAGCTCCTGCGAGTACAGAGAGACGCTTGCGCACGTCGTTGAGAACTTCTTCATGACTGCGGTCTTTTAATGCAAATGGGGCTTCTATCTCGCTGACGTTTACGCCAAGGGCATGTTCGTCGAGTTCGGCACGTCCGGTCTTGCGCGCCACGGTCTTAATCTCGGGAACCTGAAGCAGCAAGCGTTCGGCACGTGCACCGATAGAATCGCTCTCTTCGAGAGATATGCCGGGTAGTGAGGAGATGTTGATGGTGAACGAGCCTTCGTTGAACTTGGGCAAGAAACTGCTGCCTAAACAGAAGAATACACCTATGGCTGCAACGAACAAAATGGCTGTACCTATTATCACCTTGCGTGTGTTGGCAAGCACCCACTGCAATGCACGCTCGTAATATGTCTTGAGCCATACTGCCAAGAAGGCTTCCTTAGGCATCTCGCCCTTGCTCTTGCCAAGCAGGTAGCTACATAGCACGGGGGTGAGCGTGAGGGCTACAAGGGTTGACGCAAAGAGGGCGGTGACAAAGGCTATGCCAAGGGGTATGAGCATACGGCCCTCCATACCGCTGAGGAAGAACAGCGGCGCAAAGCTTACTACTATTATCAACGTGGAATTGAGTATAGGCATACGCACTTCGCGTGATGCGTTATACACAAGCTCTATTATTGGCATACGCTCTGACTCGGGCAATTCGCGGTTTTGGCGTATATGTTTGTACACATTCTCCACATCCACAATGGCGTCGTCGACAAGCGAGCCTATGGCAATGGCAAGTCCGCCGAGGGTCATTGTGTTGATGCTTATGCCAAGAGCATTGAGCACTATCATAGCTACGAGGAACGAGAGGGGTATGGTGACAAGCGAGATGACCGTGGTGCGCACGTTGGCGAGGAAGAGCATCAAGATTATCACAACGAAGATGGCACCCTCAATAAGCGACTTCTGTACATTGTCGATACTACTCTCGATGAAGTCGGCCTGACGGAAGATGTCTGTTGATATATGCACATCCTCAGGAAGAGTCTTGTGAAGGTCTTCCAGAGCAAGGTCGAGGTGCTTGGTAAGGTCGATGGTGCTGGTGTTGGGCTGCTTGGTTACGGTGAGGAGTACGGCTGACTTGGCACGCTCGCTGCCTACACCAAGCTTGGGCGACTGATTGCCCACCTTTATATCGGCTACGTCGGCGAGGGTTATGACACTCTCGCCGTTCTTCTTGACGATACATGTGCCCAACTTCTCTACGTCGTTGGTAGAAGTGATGCCACGGATTATATACTCGTTGCCATACTTGTAGCGCACGCCACCGTTGGTGTTGACGTTCATGCCACGAGTACTCGCCATTACGTCGGAGAGCGAAACACCGAAGTGCTTCATCTTGCCCGGGCTTACGAGTATCTGATACTCCTTGATGTCGCCGCCATGCACGCTGACCTGAGCCACGCCTCCGGTAGAAAGCAGGCGCGGACGTATCACCCAATCGGCATAAGTACGAAGGTCTTGCTGCGAAGTGTGCTTGCTGGTGAGACTCACAATGAGCACTTCGCCGAGTATGGACGACTGCGGACCGAGCACTGGGGCACTTACACCGGCAGGCATCTGATCGCCAATAGCAGCAAGTTTCTCACTTACTATCTGACGATCGAGATATATGTCGGTGCCCCAATCAAACTCTACCCATACAACGGAGAAACCGTTGGTGGACTGCGAACGGACGCGACGCACACCGGTACTGCCATTGACGGCGGTCTCAATAGGGAATGTGACGAGCTGCTCAACTTCCTCTGTCGCCATGCCACCGGCTTCGGTCATGATGACTACGGTAGGGGCGTTGAGGTCAGGGAACACGTCGACATCGGTCTTGCTGGTGGAGTATAAGCCGGCGATGACCAGCAGCACCGACGCCACCAACACAAGTATTCTGTTCTCAAGCGAGAAGCGTATTATCTTATTTAGCATAGATTTTTAGTGATTATGATTATGTGCAGGAATAGCGTTAGCAGCCGAAGCCAACTTTACTTGCATGGCACCCTTAGTCACGACGCGGTCGCCCTGCTTCACTCCCGTAAGTATCTCCACACGCTCGCCGTCGCTCTCGCCGAGTGTAACCTCCTGCTTGCGATAGCCCTCAGCGTCCACCTGAATGTACACAAAGTGGATGCCCTGCTCTTCGGTAATGGCTGTAAGCGGTAAGCTTATAACGTTAGGACGATCCTGAGTGATGAGATATATCTCGGCATACGAGCCTTGCACAACATCGCCTGTGTTGTTGAACTCGAATATAACGGGGATGTACGAGTTGTTGACCTCAGCCGAACGACCGTAAGACTGGATATGTCCGCCCATATCGGTGATGTCGTATAGACGCTTGCTGTAGCTGGTGCGGAACTTGGCACAGCGTATCTTGTTAAGCTCGTTGAAGTGACGCTCCGGTATCTCGGCACGCAGATAGAGGTGCTTGTTCTGGGTAATAACGGCAAGGGGCTGACCAGCTTCCACATAGTCGCCGCCATTGACCATAGATTGCTTGATATAGCCGCCGCGAGGAGCTGTGACCGTCACACCGCCGGCGCTGCGTGTGCGCTGCATGCTGGTGTAGGTGAGCTTGGCAGCCTCATATTCCGCCTTGGCAACGGCGAGGTCTTTCTCGCTTATTATCTTGTCCTTGATGAGTGTCTTCGCACGTGTATAGTCGCGCTCGGCACGCTCAAAGTCGATACGGGCACGCTGTACGGGGTCGCCGTCAGCCATCTGCATACCTGCGGAAGTGATGGAGAAGAGCGTGGTTCCGGCAGCCACCTTTAGTCCTTCACTCACGTGGTTCTTATACTGCACACGTCCGCTGATGGTGGCAACAACGGCTGTCTCGTCGCATGATGCCGACATCACCTTGCCACTGGTGTGGATGACGCCATGAAACATGCCTGGCTTCACTTCCTCCACCTTCACTCCGGCAGCACGAGCCTTCTCAGGCGAGAGGATAATCTCGTCGGTATGGGCGCCTTTAGCCTCATGACCTTCCTCTTCGGAATCGTGGTCGTGGTGCTCGGTTTCCTCGGCATGCTCATGGTCATGGTCGTGATCGAGATGGTCATGGGACTTGCCTCCGCAAGCGACCATTCCCGCCACGAAGACTACTGATAATAAGTAATAAGTAATTCGTCTAAGCATATTTCATTAAGTATTTATTAATAAGCTAAAAAAAGTCAGGTGCAAAGATAAGGAATAAGCAATGCAACTATGTTGCAAAAGCAAAGATTTTACGCATAAATAGGAACATACGTACATATTAATATATGCGTAAGATAATAAAAGAGAAATAATTTACTCTATTAGGACATAAAAGAAGATGGAATGAGACGTTTGGAGATACAAACAAAGCGGATGCGCCGCACTTCTGAGAGTGCTTCGCATCCGCTTTGTATATTTGTTGTTGACTGAATTAGTCAGCGAGCTTTGCCTTGATGAACTCGCGGTTGAGGCGAGCGATGTTGGCGATAGACTCGTTCTTCGGGCACTCAGCCTCGCAAGCGCGGGTGTTGGTGCAGTTGCCGAAGCCGAGTTCCTCCATCTTGGCTACCATTGCCTTTGCGCGCTTAGCTGCCTCTGGGCGGCCCTGCGGAAGGAGAGCGAGCTGGCTCACCTTAGAGCTTACGAAGAGCATTGCAGAGCCGTTCTTACATGCAGCTACGCAGCAACCGCAGCCGATACATGTAGCGCAGTCCATTGCCTCGTCAGCGTCTTCCTTCGGGATGAGGATGGCGTTGGCGTCCTGCGGCTGACCGGTGCGTACGCTTACATAGCCACCAGCCTGCATGATCTTGTCGAACGCTGTGCGGTCTACCATGCAGTCCTTGATTACGGGGAACGCTGCTGAGCGCCACGGCTCAACTGTGATTACGTCGCCGTCGTTGAACTTACGCATGTAGAGCTGGCATGTGGTAGCGCCCTGGTTCGGTCCGTGTGGGTGACCGTTGATGTAGAGTGAGCACATACCGCAGATGCCCTCGCGGCAGTCGTGGT
>OIZF01000808.1_pt1 | contig 20420 bp, 15 predicted proteins | sample 1588471 | NCBI WGS metagenome assembly OIZF01 (sample SAMN03283279) | human gut metagenome | biome: human-associated habitat; material: feces | host: Homo sapiens | place: Peru | collected 2012
TATTCCCGTTTGCAATCGTTGCAATCAATATTCTGATTGCAGTAGTAAGTGATTTTGAATCAGGTATCCGTGGATTCATGGCAATGAAAGAATTCGGTGACCGCTGGTGGCTGTCTTCAGAAAATGTATGGCTCTACGGAGGATGGTGGAACTGGGTGAACGGAATTGCCGGAATCCTGAATATCTTCTGTATGACAGGATGGTGGGGAATCTACACATCCAAGAAACATGATGATATGCTTTGGCCGGATATGACATGGTGCTTCATTATTGCATATGATCTGTGGAATTTTGAGTACACATACAATAACCTGACAACACATGCATTCTACTGTGGTGTTGCATTACTTCTTGCTCCGACATTTGCAAATATGTTCTGGAACAAGGGTGGCTGGATCCAGAACCGCGCGAATACACTGGCACTGTGGTGTATGTTTGCTCAGGTATTCCCATTATTCCAGGATGCAAGCCGTTTCTCAGTAATTCCGGCTCTGTATTCTGACGGATTCATGGATGCAGCAGTAAGACCGACAAGTGCTAATCCAACCATGCAGGGTGTGATCGCGGTAATTGCACTTGCAGCGAATGTGATCTGTCTGGCTGCAATTATTAAGAGAGCAAAACAGCAGAAGAAGAATCCTTATAAGAATGAGATCTTTACAGATCAGAAGGATTATAAGGAAGCAATGGCGAGAGCAGAAGTTTAAATTTGTATTTAGATGTTTGAATTCTGAGTGATGAAGCAAAAACTTTTGTTGGATAAGGGCGTGATATGGATACTTTATTGCATCGGACACCGGCCCGCTCCTCTTCATCCCTTTGAATGAATATAACGAAAAAGCCCAAACAGGCATCGTGAGTGATTTCTGTTTGGGCTTTTTCTAACACTCAGAACAAAGTGTATTCAGAACCGCTCCTGCCTTAAAATGTGTCCTCAACAATAAAGTATCCACATCACTTACATTATCCAGGACAGAAGGGATTGCAGTGGAACGAATTCAACACTTAAATACAGAATTCCGGACGGAAGTAAAAAAGGAACGCTATCGACTGAACCTGAGTCTATCTTCTCGTTTACGTGCACCAAATCAAAATTTACAATTCATAGTAAATCTGATGCTTCCCATCAATGCAATCCTGCATGGATTTCTGAACCCATGCAATCGCTCCTTGGGTGTCTCGGTCTCGGATATAGGTCCAGGTCTTATAATTGCTTCGATATAATTCTTCTATCCCATAGAGTTCACAATAACGTTCCCACATATTAAAAATCGGTGCTCGGAAAGACTGGAAAATAAGTGGAATCAATGTATTTCCGGAAATTAGGGCAAACTCGTGTTGGAATTCGTAAGCAGCTTCAATGGCAGTGGTGACATCCTGTGCATCACGGATCTGATTAACGAATTCGAGGAGACGCTGGATGTTTTTGTCGCTGATCGTGTCGATGGCGAGCTGTGCAGCAAGTGTATCAAGCGCAATGCGGACTTCGAAGATGGAACGAATCTCCTGATCACGCATGCGTCCGCCGTTGTAATTCATGATCGCAATCAATGTATCCAGAGTCCCTTTTCTGCGGAAATCTGCTACATAAGTTCCACTGCGGGGTTTTACGGTGAGGAATCCTTTCTTCTCCAGCTCACTGATCCCGCTGTTGACAACCGCACGGCTGACCTGCATCATTTCAGCAAGCTGGCGTTCCGGTGGAAGTTTCTCTCCGACCTGTAGCTTGCCGGAAAGAATCAGATGTTCTAATTGTTCAATAAACAGATCCCTCAGGGAAGGGGAACTGATCTTCTGAAATTCCATAATAAATTCTCCGTTTCGTAAGCGTTATCTTCACAAAGTGTGTTTTGATGAGATAAAAATGTTGAAAATTTCGTAAAAAATAATGTTTATTGTTGATAAGTTTATTATAGGGAAAACAGGCGGTGGATTCAATACTCTATATTTGTATCAGCTGGGAGATGACTCCCATCTCTATAGGTGGTGAGAAACAAGCTAGTATCAGTGGTGGGAGTCATCTCCCAGCTGATATAGCCTCCGGCAGGATTGCAGAGGTGCGCAGAAGAATGCCGAGGAATTCTTGAAAAGCAAGAAGATTGTGGTATTATAGTTAGAGTAAATTGTGCGAGTATATCAGATATGAGAGGAACAATCATGGTAAAGATAGATTTGATTACAGGTTTTCTGGGGGCAGGAAAGACAACATTTATAAAAGAGTATGCATCCTACCTGCTTCGTCAGGGTCTGAATATCGGAATTCTGGAAAATGATTTCGGTGCGGTGAATGTGGATATGATGCTTCTTCAGGAGCTGCAGGGAGAAAAATGTGAACTGGAAATGATTTCCGGAGGGTGTGATAAAGAGACACACCGCAGACGATTCAAGACAAAGCTGATCTCTATGGCAATGTGTGGATATGACAGAGTAATCGTGGAGCCGTCGGGAATCTATGACGTGGATGAATTTTTTGATGGATTAAGAGAAGAACCTCTGGATCGGTGGTACGAAATCGGAAGTGTGATCACAATCGTAGATGCGGGACTGGAAGAAAATCTGTCAGATCAGGCGGAATATTTGCTGGGATCTGAGGCGGCGGATGCGGGTGTGATCGTGCTGAGCAGGCTGGATAAGGACAATGCTTGTGAAGAACAGGAAAACAGAATTATTTCACATGTCAATCGTTCTCTTGAACGCATTGGATGTACCAGAAGAATTGAAAAAGAAGTGATCGCAAAAGACTGGGATATGCTGACAGAGGAAGATTTTGCACAGATTCAGAACAGCAGCTATCAGATTGAGTCGTTTCGCAGACCGGAAGGTACAGAAAAGGATGGATTCCAGACCTTATATTTTATGAATCTGAATCGGACAGAAGAAGAACTGGTTCCGGCTGTGAAAAAGCTGTTTGGTAAGCGTGGATGCCGAGGCTCCGGACGGTATTCTGGTTCGCAGTGCTGACCTGCTGAACACTACGTTTAACGACAACCTGCTGGCAATTGCCCGTGCCGGTGCCGGTGTGAACAACATTCCACTCGACCGCTGCAGTGAGCAAGGCATCGTGGTTTTCAATACGCCGGGCGCGAACGCAAACGCTGTCGCGGAACTGGTGATTGGTATGCTCATCGCAGGCAGCCGAAATGTTGCAGCAGCTGCGCAGTGGACGCAGGGCCTTACTGGGGACCCGGCCATGGCAAAGAGCGTGGAAAAGGGCAAAAAGCAGTTCGTCGGCAACGAGATCAAGGGTAAGACGCTGGGCGTTATCGGCTTGGGTGCCATCGGTTCCCGTGTCGCCAACTGCGCCATCGCGCTGGGTATGGAAGTCTATGGCTACGACCCCTACATCTCCATCGACGCTGCATGGAACCTGAGCAGTCAGGTGCACCACTGCGTCAACCTGAACGATATGCTGCCGCTCTGCGACTACATCACCATCCACGTTCCGTACCTGCCGACCACCAAAGATACCATCAACGCACAGACGCTGGCACTCTGCAAGGATGGCGTGAAGATTTTGAACTACGCTCGCGGTGAGCTGGTGAATACGCCGGCTCTGCTGGAAGCCCTCGAGACCGGCAAGGTCTCCGGCTACATGACCGACTTCCCGACCGAGGCTCTGCTGGGCAAGCCGGGCGTCATCTGCACGCCGCATCTTGGTGCATCGACCCCTGAAGCCGAGGACAACTGCGCCGTCATGGCCGCACAGGAGATCAGTGATTATCTCAAGAACGGCAACATCACCCACTCGGTCAACATGCCGGAGGTACATCAGCCGCGTGCAGGCGGTAAGCGCATCTGCATCATCCACAAGAACGAGCCGGGCATGATCAGCCAGATCACCGCCCTCACCACCGAGGCTGGTCTGAACATCGAGAACATGGTGAACAAGAGCAAAAAGAACATGGCATATACCATGCTGGACGCTACCGGCGCAGTTGATAAGACGCTGGCCGAAAAGCTGTCGGCTATCCCGGCGGTCATCCGTGTACGCATCCTGTAAATACTAATATACAAAGTAGGTGCCTTCTCTCGTGAACCAGATGATGGTTTTGGGAGAAGGCACTTTTGTTTGCGGAAAGCATGGAAAAAGATAAAAATATTTAGCGAAATATATTGAACTTTGCGAGAGGGTGTGATATTATAATATCAGCTCTAGTGAAAGCGCGCGGATAAATAGGGCAAATCATTTATTTTGAGGCGCAATCATGAAAATGAAGTTGAATAGGGTGGTTAGTTCTTTATTGACACTGGCAATGGCTGTAAATGTTACTGTACCAGTTTTAGCAGTGAGTAATAAAGAACCATTTGACAATGATGAAGTGAGCGCGTATACGGAAGAGTTGCTAGATTCAGACTACACTCTTGATGTTGACCAAATGACACCTGAACAAAGGGAACTGTATCAAGAAGTTATGGATTCTGCTATTGCAGAATATTCGGCAGAAGATGCGGACTTTGACCCAGAAGCGTTTTCAGAAGAAGTTGCAACGATTCTTGCAAATGCGGAGTATGGAATAGAACCTCTCGGTGTTAAAGTGAGTGTATCTACAAAGGTTGCTGCTACGGCAATTAACGTAGCAATTGTTCTGTTGACGGGCGGTGTGACTTCGGCGGCAATTAAATCATTTGTTACAAAAGTTGGAGCACAAGCAGCAACAAATGCTATAGCAAAGAGAGTGACGACAATGCTTCTTGCGATGGGAATTAAAAAATTGACTGGATTAGATGCGATTATTAAAACTATTGTTAATGGTGTTGTAAATCCGGGACAATTTGTTGCAAGCACACTTGACCGGATGGACAGATATCCTAATAACGGAAAAATCGATTTTGAAATTGGCTAATAAATAATGCCGGAAAATGCGAGGCTTTTTATGGAACTTGTTTCAGCTGTAACCTTTGAAAGTATTGGATGTGGAATATTGCTGACAGTGATTGAATTTATTTTAGTTCTTGGATTGGACTTCGCAAATACATCGGGCATAAATAAGTGGGTAAGACGTTTATTTAAAATTGTTATTTGGGGGTGTATGATTGTATATACAGTTTTGTTTTTACTGTGTATCGTGTGTGCGGTTTTTAATTTTAGGCAAGGTGATTACAGAGCAACAGTTGTATTGGCAGGAACGGCATGCGGAATCTTAATTGCAAATTACGTTTTGTTTATTCGATACTATATAAAAACATTCTGTAAAAAAAGAAGATAAGAGTATTAAGGTATCCATAGCTTTTTCACTATAAATTCTAGTGGAAGGTATGGATACCTTTTATAGTAAAAGGGTATTTAACTATCTTTAGCACAGATTTGAACAATGAAAAATGAATAGTTGAAAAATTTGAACAGGTTGAATCCCGTTATTGACCGAAAGCTCGCTTTGCGGTAAAATTAGGCCAAGAAAATAACAGGAGGTCTGTCAGAATGAAGATGAAGGCCAAACGCATGATCTCGCTGCTGATGGCAGCAATTTTGAGCCTGAGCATCCTCGCGACTCCGGCAATGGCGGCGTCGGGTTCCGATGAGACGGGATCTGCAACGGGCGTTGAAGCGGTCGAGACCGACGAGGCGGACGATGCCGCAGATGTGGAAACACAGAACAGTGCAGTCTCTATCCGCCTGAAGGCTGAGGGTGACCTGGTCTACGGTTCGCCGTTCACCCTCAGCGTGGAGACCAAACCGGCGGATACCCAGTACATCGGTGTCATCATCGGCACCAGCGGCTCGGCAAAGGGTTATGTCACGCTGGTGCTGTCGGGTAAGATCCGCACCCTGCTCAAAATGGTTCCGCTCCCGAGAAAGATGTCCAAGACACCCGACCAGGAAGAGGAGTTCAACGTCTACTACTACCTGAAACAGCTCATCGACGGCAACGATGTCGAAGTTCTGCTCCGGGTCGCGGACGAAGTCGTCTCGGTCATGGATACCCTCAAGTTCTATATGCCAACCCTGAAAGACGTCTCGACCGGCCTGAAACTGGCGGTCGAGCTGATCCGCAAGTTCCTGCCCAAGGGCGTGGCGAGCCGCATTTATCTGGATGAACAGCCGGTGGATGCAGGCGGTTACGTTGCTGGTGCGGTGGCGTTGGAGTCCGGCGATATGAACACCGCAGGCGTTGCGATGTTTAAGATCAAGCCGAAGACCGAGGGCGTCCGCCTCTACTGGGCGAGCGACCTGCCTGAGACGCTGACCGTCGAGGAAGCCGCAAACTTCAACGGCGCGGCGGTTCTGGACGACAACGGCACTATCGTTACGGATGGAAATGTGACCTGCACCTATCAGAAGGGCGACGGCAGCTTCCTGTCCGGCCTCTTCAATAAGAAGAGCAGTACCTTCCCGACTGCACCGGGCAAGTATACCGAGGTCGCAACGGTCAAGGGCAACTACTCCACCACCAAAATCACCAGAACCATCGTCATCAAGTAAAGAATAGCAACAAATCCCGTGTCTGCACATTATCGTACGGACACGGGATTTTTGTATGAGAAAACGACCAGAGCGAAGTGCCTTGCAGCAGGAAGCTCTGGTCGTCTTGATATTTGTTTTATTTAGAAGGGCCGATAGAAGAAGCGGCCGCCGCCACAACAGCAGTTACAGAGCAGATTCAGCAAAATCATGCTCCAGCACCAGCTTCCAAATCCGCCGGGCTGGGCGTAGGTGGTCTGAGTGCGGTAGGTCTGGCCGGGGTTCTGCATCCGGCGCAGGTGCATCTGGTACTCGGTGTTGTTCGGGTCCAGCTGCACGGCGCGGCGGGCGTCCTGCAAAGCGTCCACGCTTTTGCCAAGCCCCTGATTGGCCAGCGAAGAGAGATAGTACCACCGCGCATTGCGGCCGGTCATGCCGTCCAGCACCCGGCGCGCCTCGGCGTAGCGGCCATTGGCCACAAAATTGCGGGCGGCCTGCATCTCCGGGGTGTCGGTGCCGGAGGCACTGGGCCCGGCCTGCTGGTAGCCGCCAAAGCCAAAACCGAAGCCAAAGGGATCGAAGCCCTCAAACCCGTCAAAGCCATCAAAGCCGGTGTAGCCGTAATTCTGCTGGCCATAGCTCTGGCGGTTATAGCTCTGTTGCTGGTAGCCGCCGTAGGGGTTGCCGCCCATCTGGGGGCCGGTATCGCCCTTGGTAATGGCATCGTAGGCGGCCTGCACCTCCTTGAAGTGCTCCTCGGCCGTGGGGTCGTTGGGGTTCAAATCCGGGTGCCAGCGCTTGCACTTGGCGCGGTATGCTTTTTTGATCTCGTCGTCGCTTGCGCCGCGCTGAACGCCCAGCACCTCATAGGGATCTCTCATGCTTGGTATACTTCCTCACTCATTATACTGACGGTACAGCACCGCTGCACCGCATCCGTTTTATTTTACCGGAACATCGGCACAAAATCAAGACGCATCGGGCTTTCCGGTGCGTTTTGCGTTTTTGCAGTTGTATTTCAGCCACACGCCGGAATACAGGATGTTGCGCAGCAGGTCCGCGTCCTCCACGCAGGGCAGACGCTCAAAGTTCTGCGCGCAGCGTGCCAGCAGCAGCTCGAAGATGTCCAACATCTCTTCCTCATAGTCCGGGTGGGTGCTCAGCTCCCGCAGGGGGTTGTACGCGCCCCGGCGCTTGTCGCGGGGCAGGTCGTCGTAGGCGTCCAGCAGGTAGATGAACTTGCCCAGATGGAAGCCGATGCTGCGCAGCTCCGGTGCCCAGCGGTCCTGCCGGTAGTCGAACAATTCCGCCATCAGCGCACCGAAGCAGCCGGACACCGCGTCAAGGTCGGTGCTGCCGGCGGCCTCGTACTCGGCAAGCTTGGCAAGACACGCACGGATGGCATTGCACTGCCGCGGCCAGCGCAGGGCGGCCTCGGCGGTGCTGTTGTCCAGCAGGGTGCTGTACCCCAGTGCCAGCAGATTATGGTCATCCTGCCATTTGTCCTGCGCGTTGTAGTAATGCAGCGCTACACTCAGGTCGGCGCAGTAGTCGGTGGGGTCGGCACTGCGCCAAAGTACACCGTGTACCGGGTGGATGGGGCAGCGGCTGATGCCGCTGTCTGCGGGGGTCTCGCCCTCGTACAGGCTGCACAGCAGAATGTTTAAAAAGGTCAGGTCATAGCTCAGGCTGAACCGTCCCCGCAGCCCGTGCAAGGCATCAATGCGGCGGCATAGCCCGCAGTAGGCTGAGCGGTAGCGGCTCTGCGCCTCGGGGCTGAGGCTGGCCCGATCCGGGATCACATATCCAAACATGGCGGCTCAACTCTTTTTGATGAACTGGGTGCCGCAGCGCGGGCAGGAGATCTGGATGCGGCCGCGTCCCCGGGGCACCCGCAGCTTCTGGCGGCACTGGGGGCAGCGGTAGTAGTGGTACAGCTTGCGGTTGGCCCACTGCTCCTTCAGGCTGCGGAACTTGTTATTGAACCGGTCCTTCAGGCTGTAAAAGCGGTAGTTCTCCTCGGTGCGCTTGGAGATGTTGCGGCTCAGGCTGCGGTAGTAGCACAGGATCAGCAGCGCTGCGCCCAGCCATGTGAACAGGGAAACGCGGGTGAGCAGCGATACCAGCAGCATCACGATGGAACTCATGCTCAAAAACTGGTTCAGGCCATCGGTGCCGTAGCGCCCGATCATGAATTGACGGAATTTTTCTCTCATAGGTTTTCGCATCCTCTTCTCTGGGGCTTTACACACGGAAACGCAGGGCGGCAGCGCCGCCCTGCGGAATACTTTGTGCTTCTAGGATATCAGCCAACCATGATAAAATTTTGAACAGACTGCAAATCTATCATGAAAGGACGAAAATTAAACGTTTTGCTCCTCCCGGCTGCGCACAGTGAGCACGGCCTCCGTGTCCAGCGCGCCCTCCATGCGGCAGTGCAGCACGGCGCGTCCGGCCTCGCCGGTGGTGGCAAGGTAGGTGCCCGCCATGCCGCCCCGCAGGGGCACTACGCTGGGGCCCAGAATTTTCAGCGGCCCCTCCACGGACAGGCAGACGGCCTCGCCGCAGTAGGGCAGCAGGTTGCCGTTCTGGTCGATGGCGCGCAGGCTGACCGCGGCGCAGTCCCATGTGGGGCCATCGGTCAGCAGGGGGTTGTGCACAGTGCACTCCAGCCGGACGCTCTGCACCGGCTCCCGCACCACGGTGCGCACGGCGCGGCCATGCCACACCGCCTCGAACCGGTACACCGGCGCGGAACTGCCCAGCACACCGATGTATTTGTAGTACATCCGCAGCAGCTCGTTCCAGCTCAGCCGCAGCGAGAGCATCCGCGCCTTGGAAAGGGGCGAAAGCGCCATGGCGTCCCGCCGCAGCTCGTTGAGGATGGCGGCGACCTGTGCGCCGGTGGCGTGATCCATGCCCTCGTACTTTTCCAGCAGCGAGCCCACAAAATCGTTGATCTCGATGGGCGGGTGGGGCAGGGTGGCAAAGCGTCCCCGCCGGTCGGGGCCAAACTCGGCCACAAAGTCGTTGCCGCGGTACAGCCGCACGCTCTCGGCGTTGGTGAATACCCAGCAGGCGGCTGCTGCGCCGCCGGGCAGGTCGCCCAGCGTCATGGCAGAGGAAACCTCCAGCACGATGTCGGAGGGTGCGCGGGGCGTTTTCTGGCTGGCATAAATGGCGGCGGAGAGTTTGGGATTGCGGAACAGATCCATCACGCCGTGGTAGCAGATGCGATCGCCGCTGCCAAACTCCCGGTGGGTGTTGTAGTCGGTCATGCACCAGCCAAAGCTGCCCGCCACGCCCGGCTGGGCAATGCTGTCGTTCAGCACGGCGGCGTGGTGCAGCGCCTGCACCAGACGGTGAGGTTCATCGTCAAAGGACTTGGCGGGGAAGTTCTGTCCGCCGAACGCGCTGATAAGGTAGCCCTTGCGGGTGTCAGGAGTCACGGCGGCGCGGTTCTCGCAGCCTGTACCGCGTCCGGCGTAGGAATAATCGTTGTAGGCGTAAACGTCCTCCAGCAGCTGGCTTTTGCGGGTGCTGCGGCTGCCCGCCGTGGGGCGGGTGGGGTCCAGCCGGTGGATGGCCTCGTTGGTGCGCTTATAAAAGGCTTCGTTGTCGGGGCTGCCGCTGATGCGGGCACCCCACAAAAAGATGCTGGGATGGTTGCGGTACTGGCACACCATCTCCCGGCAGTTCTGCAGCGCCTGCGCCTGCCACACTTCGTCACCGATGTGCTGCCAGCCGGGCATTTCGGGGAATACCAGCAGACCCAGCTCATCGCAGGCGTCCAGAAACGCCGGGCTGGGGGGCGCATAGCAGGTGCGCACGGCGTTGCAGCCCAGCTCTTTTTTCAGCAGCTGAGCGTCCAGCCGCTGGATGCTGTCCGGCATGGCGTAGCCCTGATAGGGGTAGCTCTGGTGCCGGTCCAGCCCGCGCAGCTCCACCCGCTGGCCGTTCAGGTACAACCCGCCCGCCACGAACTGCACCGTGCGGAAACCGAACCGCACGGTTTTTTCGTCCAGCACCCGGTCGGGCAGACCGCCGGTGCCGGGGCGGATGAGCCGCACGGTCAGGGTGTACAGGGTGGGGTGCTCCAGACTCCACGGGTGCACATTGTTCAGTGTGCCGGTGATGGGCAGGGAAAGCTCGCCGCTGTACACCGCGCGGCTCCCGGCGGGGCTGCGGATCTCGGCCTGCAGGGTGCAGCCGACCGTCTCGCCCACGGTGGCGGTGTAGATGCGGAAATCGCCCTCGGCCTTTGCTTCAATGAACACGTCCCGCAGGTAGGCAGGCTCCTTGATATCCAGACTGACGGCGCGGTAGATGCCGCCGTAGGTCAGCGCATCCAGCTGCCCGCCGAAGGGCGGGATGTTCAGATCCTCCCGGCTGTCGCAGCGCACAGCCACCACGTTTTTCTGCCCCAGTTGCAGCGCACCGGTCAGGTCTACCGTAAAGGCGGTGTAGCCGCAGCCGTGGTGGAACACCCGCCGCCCGTTGCAGAACACAGTGGCGTCGTGTGCCACCGCCCCGAAGGTAAGCAGCACAGTGCGGCCCAGCCACTCCTTGGGCGCAAAAAACTCCCGCCGGTAGCCGCACAGGCGCTGGTAGTCGTTCTCATTGCAGTAGTTATAAGGCAGGGGCTTGACCGTGTGGGGCAGCCGCACCGGGGTAAGGGAAAGCTCCGGGCACTCCGGGCGCACCAGCGCCGGGTCAAAGGTGGGGGCAAACAGCCAGCCCTCGTTCCAATCGTAGTGTTCCATAGCAGGATCTCCGTCTGAGTGATATGCTTATAGAGGTATGGTATCACAAAGTTATGAACGAAAAAAGCATTCGCGGGGCTGTTTTACAGCTTTTTGCGCAAAAAAGTGGAGCGAGCGCAAGGAATGCGTCCTGTAAAAAAGCAAACTGCACAGAAGCAAAATCGAAACTTTGGTGGTTTGGCTGAAATGTGAAAATAGAAGCTAAAACTGCCGGAAACTGGTTGCGATTCGGGAGGGGGTAGGTATAGAATAGACACAGAAGCGCGCAAATGCACTTTAAAATCAATAGAAAGGAATCATGAACGATGAAACGAATCCTTGCGGTGTTTCTGACATTGGCAATGGCGCTGAACATTGCGCCCATGGCTGCTTTTGCAGCTGCGGACAGCGATGCGGCATCCATTGTTGCCGTTGAAGAAACAGATGAAAATGCCTCGTCCCAGTTGGACGAGCAAACGGCGAAAGCCATTGCGTCCGACCCGTTTTTGCAGGCAGCCTATGCCCAGACGGAGCAGAAGCAGACCGGTCAGGCAGAGGTGGATACTTCCGACGTATCGATGGAGGCGACTGACAGCTTTGGCAAATTGCTGCTTGCGGATATAGACGAGCAGCAGACCAACGGCACCGGGAACAGCAACGATAAAATTACCGGTGTAACAGTCAGCGGCAATACGGCCACGGTGGAATATCTTTCCTATGATTATGCAGATCTTGTAGTGGCCATCTATACGGATGATACTGAGCAGGAGATGGTTGCAAGCGGAACAGCGGGAGTTACGCCTACCCTTAACGACAAGATTGCTCAGAAGAAAATAACACTGAAAGGGAATATTCCGTCCAGCTTTGTGGTCAAGGCATATATGATTTCTGACCCGAACCATGAGCCGCTGTGCAATGCGTTTGTCAGCAACCAGTACACCAGCGGAATGCAGGAACTGGAAGATGCGACTATCAACGACTTTGATGAAGCACGCACCATCAATCTGGATGATGATGTGAAAACGAACTTTGCAGTGGTCAACGAGGAAGTCGTGCTAGTCGATGCGAGCCGGGACGAAGTTGCAATGGAGATTTCGGACAACGGTGATGGTTCCTATACTATTACGAATGCCGATGAAAAAACCAGAAACCTGAAAAAGGGAGATATTTTTGTTTATCGGGCTGACGATGGGATATTGGTTCTGAAAATCGAGCAAATCTTTGCGGCGGATAGCACGGTCACGATTTTCGGCAATGAGAACCTTGAATTGGCCGAGGTTTTTGATGTAGTCAAGCTGCAATCCTATGATGACGGTAGCCAATTGGAATACGATGGAGCCGGTGTGGACAGTGATGTGCATTATCAGGGAGCTGGAGTGGTTCAAGATCCGCTGGAAGAAACCAATAAGTTAGTTGGTGATTTGGCTGATGGCGATTTTTCAGCCAGCGTTGCACAAAAATTTGTGATTGGTACAGATAATTTCTACAAGGGCAAAAAAGAAGATGTCAATGATGAGACCCATATCACGAGCAAATTTGGCATCAACGCAGTTCTGAATCTGAAAATGACCGCAAAATTCCAGTATCTGTTCAATGTGGACAAACAGACGATGACCCTCACGTTCGACAGTGAAATCTCCGGCGGTGTGGAAGCAAAATATGCAAGCGATATTCGTGTGGATCTGGGCGTGTTCAAAAAGGAGATCCCGGGCGTTTATCTGAACTATACACCGCAGTTTGTTTTCAAAGGCGATGTGACAGGTTCATTCTATTACAAGCTTACCCAGAAGCAGGGCTATACCCTTGAAAACCGAACCGTTACCAACATCAGCGAAAAACCGGTGCAGGAATTTTCCATTAAAATTAGCGGTACGATCTATCTGGGGGTAGAGTTTGCTCCGAGCCTAAATATCGGCATTTACAAACTGTTCAAACCGCATACTGAAGAAAACCTCTACAAGCTGGTAGGAGTAAAGCTTACGATGTCGGCTGGCGCGGAAGGTACGATCACCTCAACGATTCTGCCAGAAAAACCGGAAAAAGACACGATACTGAATGTACCCCATGGCGACAGCATCCATGAATGTAATACCTGTCTGGCGGCAGACTTCTATGCCAAGGAAACAATGTCCGTCAGCATAGATATTGTCGGAATCTGGAAAACTGATATGACGATCATGGATCTGCGGGAACATATCTATACCTGTTACTATTCGCAGGATTTCGATGAATTTGGTGAGGGTAAGTGTCCGCATAAATTATATCTTGTGAATATTTCGGTGGAGTCCAAAGAAGATCCAACCGGAGCGGAATTGTTTAATATCAATAAGGGCAGTGGAGATCAGTCCATGGGATGCCTGACTGGTGTTGCAGATAATTATTGCTATATGCAGCCGGGGACTTACAAACTGGAAACAACGATCAATAATGAAAAATATGGAGCAATCGTCAAAGTAAAAGATAAAGCGCTGGATGTTGTGCTGAAGTCCTACAAAGGCGAAGGCACGGGCAGTACAGGGGGGAGTTCAGATAATACTGATGGGTATGACCCCTCTCAAGACAGCGGAAAGATTATTGCACAGGGAAGCTGTGGTACAGGGCTAAGCTTTACAATGACAGAGGGCGGTCTGCTTCGAATCAGCGGAGCAGGAGATATGACGGATTACATCTGGAACAATATCCCGACTGATTCGGGTGTCCACCCGTATGAATGGTATTTTGTAAAGAAAGTTGTAATCGAAGAAGGCGTGACCGGGATTGGAACGGATGCATTCCATTATTGCAAACAGCTGTCAGAAGTTGTATTGCCGAGCACTTTGAAGAAAATCGGGAATGGCGCTTTTACAGATTGCGAAAAACTGAAAAGCATTGTTATCCCGGACGGCGTTACACTGATCGATATGAATGTATTCTCGCGCTGTACAAGTCTGCAGAATGTAACGATTCCCGTGAGCGTTAAAACGATTGATCTTGCAGCGTTTTACGGTTGTGATGAACTTACAGATGTTTTTTATACCGGAACCGAAAAGCAGTGGAAGAAAGTAGAGATTGCAGCACTGAATGACCCGTTTGGCAGCACAAAAATGCATATTCACTACAATAGTAATGCAAACGGACAACCCGATGATTCGTCAACGCCCAAGGTGGAGCAACAAGGTGTTTGCGGTAAGGATCTGAGATGGGTTCTGATGAGCAATGGCGTTGTGACTATCAGTGGTACGGGCAAAATGGTAGACATCACTGCATTTAATAAACAGAGCTGGTTTACTACATATGCAGATGATATTACGCAGGTTGTAATCGAGGAAGGCGTAACAACGATTGGTGAGAAAGCATTTGATGAGTGTGTGAACCTTGAGAGTGTAAAGCTGCCGAACAGCCTGACTGAAATTCATAAATATGCGTTCAGGGATTGCGAAAGTCTGTGGGATATTGCAATTCCTGATAGCGTTACCCAGATCATGACTAGCGCATTTTATAAATGCACTAGCTTGATTACAATCAAAATACCAGATAATGCAAAGATTGGAGAAACGGTATTCAGCCAATGTGAAAGCTTGAAAGAGGTAACTTTACCAGAGACGATGACATCCATTAATTCTGGTACATTTTACAAGTGCAGAGCATTGACGAGCATTAAGATACCGGAAAAAGTCACAACTATTGGGGAAGCCGCTTTTGAAAAGAGCGGTCTGATTGAAATTGAACTGCCACGAGGGGCTACCTATATCGGAACGGACGCCTTCCATGAATGTGTGGCGTTAAAGCAGATTGTTTTGCCAGATACGATTCGGACGATCAAGACAGGGGCATTTAATGACTGCCCGGCATTGGAAAGCATTGTTTATCTTGGTACAGAGAGCCAGTGGAAAAAGGTGACAATCGGAACGAATGCAATTCCTGAAAGTGCAGTTGTATATTACAGAACAGAGGGAAGTGCAACGGAAAACTCCATCACCACCGGTACGGCTTCCACCTCGGGCAGCAAGTTCCAAGCCACCTTTGCTAATGCCAAGGCGGGCAAGGAGTATGTGGTGCTGGTCAGCCGTGCAAAGTACAATTCGTTAAGTGCGGACAACCTGATCTACATCAACCAGATCACGGCAGATGCCGATGGTGAGCTGGCGGTGCCGTTTATTACGGCAGCAGACGCAGCAGAGATGACCTATGTGGTCGCCTGCACACAGGATGATGCGTCGGTCGATCCCGGTCAGCCGGACAAACCGAACCAGCCGGGTCGGCCTGACCATCCCTCTTCCGGCGATGACGGCGGCGGTGCGGCTATTATCCTGATCGGCGGCGTGGCAGCCGTGGCGGCGGTAGCCGGTGCGGTGCTGATGATGCCGGTCAAGGTGGAAGGCACCGTGAAGCTGGCCGACCAGCCGGTGGCAAATGCCACCGTGCAGGTGCTGAAGGACGGCGGCGTGGCAGCACAGACCACCACGGATGCAAACGGCCACTTTACCGTCAAGGTAAAGCGCGGCGGCTACACCCTGCGTGTGCAGTGGACGGACGCCAGTGGCCAGCCTGTGACGCGCACGGTGGACTTCAAGGCACCCAACGCAAACCTGAACGTGGCGGCATAAGCTGCGCGTAACAGAAAAGCAGACCCAATAAAAAGACCGGAACAGCCTTGCCCTTTATGGGCAGAGCGGTTCCGGTCTTTTGCGTGCTTTTCAGCGGATAAAGTTAGTCATGGGGCGGGGTGGGTTCTGCGGGTGGTCGATGCCTGCGGCCTTACCGGCCTCGATGCAGTGCAGCAGCCATGCCATGTTGCGGCCCAGTTCCTGCATCACGGCGCAGCCCTCGGCGTCCTGCAGCACCTGCTCGGGGTTGGAGCCGTGCACCATGGCCCAGTAGGAGCCGTTGACCAGCGGCATGTGGAAGAACTGGGGGTACTTGACCAGCTGGTCAAGGGTGGAGGTGGTACCGGCGCGGCGGGCAGAGCAGCAGATGGCGGCGGGCTTGTAGGCCAGATACTTGCCGCCCGCGTAGGCCAGACGGTCCATAAAGCTGGCCATGTTGCCCGCAGCGGAGGCGTAGTGCACCGGGCTGCCGAACACAAAGGCGTCGGCGGTCTTGGCTTTCTCGATGGCCTCGTTGACCACGCCGCCGAACACGCACCCGTTGCCGCTGCGGCAGCCGCCGCAGCCGATGCAGCCGCCCACGGGCTGACCGCCGACGTGCAAAATCTCGGTCTCGATGCCCTGTGCCTTCAGCTCCCCGGCAATAAGGGAAAGGGCGGTGTAGGTGCAGCCCTTCTCGTGGGGGCTGCCGTTGATGAGCAGAACTTTCATGCTGTATACTCTCCTTTGCTGAAATGCGCCGTAAAATGCGCAATATTGCTGCTATGATTGTAGCACAAAGCCGTGCGCAGCGCAATGCGGGCTCTTGACAATGCTATGCAGTTGGGAGATAATAAAGGATACGAAAGAGTTCAAACCGGCTGCCGCGGGGGCGGCAGCTACGGCAAGGAGGTAACATCATGCGCGTGATCGCAGGAGAAGCCCGGGGCCGCAGGCTGGAAGCACTGCCCGGCACCGATGTCACCCGCCCCACCCTCTCGCAGGTGAAGGAGGCGATGTTCAGCATCGTACAGTTCGACCTGCCCGGGGCCCGGGTGCTGGATCTGTATGCCGGCAGCGGCCAGCTGGGCATCGAGGCGCTCAGCCGGGGTGCGGCCCGGTGCGTCTTTCTGGACGAGAGCCGGGAGGCCGTAAGCATCGTGATGCGCAACTGCAAGGCCTGCGGCGTGTTCGACCGCAGCCGGGTGAATATTGGCGAGGCTGCGCGGTTCTTATCGGCCTGCCGGGAGCAGTTCGATCTGGTGCTGCTGGACCCGCCCTTCCGTGGCGGCACACTGGAAAAGATCCTGCCGGCCGTGGAAAAGTGCGTTGCCCCCGGCGGCATCGTGCTGTGCGAGAGCGAAACAGGCATCGTGCTGCCCGCGCAGGCGGGCAGTCTGACCCTGCAGAAACAGTATAAATACGGCAAGGTGCTGCTGTGGAAGTACACAAAGCCCATGCAGCCCGCCGCTGAGCAGGAGGGAGAAGCCTTATGAACGTGAACGAACTTTTGGATACCATTGAGGATGCACTGGAAGAGAGCGCAAATGTGCCCCTTTCCGGCGGCAAGCGCATCGTGGACGTGGAACAGATCCGGGATTATCTGGACGAGGTGCGCGCCAACCTTCCGGTGGAACTGCGTCAGGCGCAGTCCATCGTCAGCGACCGCTCCCAGCTCATCGACTCGGCTAACGCGCAGGCGCAGGCCATCGTGAAAAAGGCGGAAGAGCGCGCCCGTATCCTTGTCAGCGAGGCCGAGATCGTCAAAGCGGCGCAGCAGCGTGCTTCGGAGATCGTCTCGGCGGCACAGAACGAGGCGCGGACGCTCCGCCAGACTGTGACGGATTACTGCGATAATATGCTCAAGACCACCGAGGATACCATGGCAGAAAATGCTGCTCAGGTCAAGAGCGTCCGGGCGAATCTGCGTCAGAACCCCCGAAAGGGCAATTGACGCGGCACTGAAAATCTCTGGGAATAAGAACAACGCCTTCGTGAGCAAAAATGACTGTTCACGGAGGCTTTTTTTGTCACATTTTGAAGAAGAAAACCCTGTGAAAAACCTTGCAATCAGGGCAGTGATTTGTTACAATAAAATTGTATCAGCAGGGCTTGTCCGGAATACCGGACAAAGGCTGCTCTGCAGGTGCAATTACTCCGAAAATTACGAAAGGAGGCTGGGGTACTATGGAAACAGAAGAACTCCATCCGCAGTTCGACCCGGCCTCGTTTGAGCATATCCCTGTGCTGCTGAACGAGTGTCTGGACGGGCTGAACATCGACCCGGCAGGAACCTATCTGGACGGCACCGCCGGCGGCGCAGGCCACTCCAAACAGATCGCCCTCCGGCTCGACCCGGAAAAGGGCGGCAGGCTCATCTCGCTGGATCAGGACCCGGACGCCGTTGAGACGGCCCGGGCAAGGCTGGCCGGGCTTCCGGCGACCGTTGTGCAGATCAACTTCCGCTATGCAGGACAGGCCCTCGAGCAGTTGGGCATTGAAAAAATCAATGGCGCACTGCTCGACCTCGGCGTTTCGAGCCATCAGCTCGACGATGCGGCACGCGGTTTCTCCTACCGGGCAGACGCTCCGCTGGATATGCGGATGAGTCAGGAGGGCGAGACGGCGGCCGACCTCGTGAACAGTGAGAGCCGGGAAGAGCTGGCGCGCATCCTGCGCGACTACGGCGAAGAGCCCTACGCTTGGCAGATCGCCGGAAAGATCGTGGAAGCACGGGAAACTTCTCCCATCGAGACGACGCTGCAGCTGGCCGATATCGTGGCAAGCGCGATGCCTCCGGCAGAACGCCGGAAGAACAAGAACCCGTCGCGCCGGACATTTCAGGCCCTGCGCATCGCCGTCAATCATGAGCTGGACGCGCTGGACGAGGGATTGAACACCCTGTTCGACCATCTGGCACCGGGCGGACGGCTCTGCGTCATCACCTTCCACTCGCTGGAAGACCGGCTGGTAAAGAACAAGTTCCGCCGCTGGGCGACGGCCTGTACCTGTCCGCCGGAATTCCCGGTCTGCGTCTGCGGCGGCAAGGCGAAGGCAAAGCTCATCACCCGGAAGCCCATTGAAGCAAATACGCAAGAGCTGGAAGAAAACCGGCGCAGCCGGTCGGCTCATCTGCGTGTGTTGGAAAAGTGCTGAGGGATGCCGCAGGCATCCTGTGAGGAGGAGAGGTAACCATGGGTCAGGCAGCATACGATGCAACGGAGACGCAACGCCGTAGAAGGGTACCTCAGACACAGCAGAAGGTACCTCTCCGGGTCGCGCCGGGCGGCAAACGCCGTCTCTCTCCGTTCCGCGCAGCGATGCAGCACACCATTCAGCTGGTATCGCTGGCACTGCTGGTTGGTTTCGCGGTCAGCCTGCTGTGGAGCGAATCCCAGCTGGTGGAGCTGAACGACCAGATCCAGGATGCGAAAGCTCAGCTCGTCAGCGAGCAGAGCCAGTATACATACTATAACAGCGCGCTGAACAGCAAGACCAACATCACCAGCGTCGAAGAGGCGGCCAGCCGTCTCGGGCTGATGAAGATCGACCAGAGCCAGATTACCTATATCCGGCTGGATCAGGGCAGCGTGCTGGTGCGCAAGGAGTCGGCTGTGCGTCAGTGGACAGATTTTCTGCATGACGGCGCAATGACCATTCTTGCCACTGTGAAACCTGCAAAATAAACCAAGAAACGAAAAGCGTGCGGCAGCGCACGCTTTTTCGGTTTCTGAGGAGAATACCAATGCAAGAACCATCCCCGAAGCCCCAGAAAAAAGTCTTTTACCGCCTGCGCCGCAGCGATCCGCACGAGCGTCTCAGTGCGCGACTGCGAAAATTCAGCTATGGTGCGGCGGTGTTTTTTGTCCTTGTCGCCGCCGGCATCGTCATCCACAGCTTGTATAAAATTCAAATTCAGGACGGCGCGACCTACCGCCAGTATGCGGCGGAACAGCAGCTGCTGGACAGCACCATTCAGGCGACCCGAGGTGAAATTTACGATACCTCGGGTATCACGCTGGCGTCCACCAGCGTAGTCTGGACCATCTGGGCCGACCCCAGTTACAGCACGGCTCTGTTCACCAGCCAGACCGATGAGGATACCAAAGTTGTCACCAAGACTGCCGACCCGGCAGCACTGGCGGAGGTCAGCCAGCAGATCGCCCTCCGGCTGCTCTCCGGCGACGGAAGTTCGCTGGACAGCGTGGATACTTCGTCGGAAGAGTACCAGAAGCAGTACCAGACCATTTACGATGCGCTGGCAAAGAACGATTCCGCGTATCAGGTGTTGGCGACCAAGGTAAACAACGCCGTCAAGCTCTCCATCGAAAAGTATATCTCTGAATACAATAAAGCACATAAAAAGGCGACTGACACCACCCGGAAGGGCCGTGTCTCGGTCTCGTCGACCAAGAGCTTCCAGCGTGATTACCCGTATGGCGCATTTGCGGCGTCGGTGCTGGGCTTCTGCGATTCGGACGGCTACGGCACCTACGGCCTCGAAAAATCCTATGAGTCTACGCTTGCCGGTGTCAACGGCCGCACCATCACCCTCCGCAACGCCTACGGCAACGCCATCGCCGACCAGAGCGCGACGACCTACGCCGCAAAGGACGGCTCGAACCTCGTCCTCTCGCTGGATGTGAACATTCAGGAGGTCGTGGAACGGTATCTGGATGAGGCCATCCGGGCGAATAACGTCGAAAACCGCGG
>OIZF01000809.1_pt1 | contig 20401 bp, 17 predicted proteins | sample 1588471 | NCBI WGS metagenome assembly OIZF01 (sample SAMN03283279) | human gut metagenome | biome: human-associated habitat; material: feces | host: Homo sapiens | place: Peru | collected 2012
TGGAGTTGGTCAGCACACCTGCTTGAATGGCGTTCAGCATATTTTCAATGCCGTTTTCTACCTCGCGCATCTGCTTTTCCAGCAAAGGAAGCGTGGTGTTTTCCTGATCCTGCAACTCCATGACTTCCGCAACGATGGCATTGATCACAGCATCGTCCTGAATCAGCTTCATAGTTTCAGCCACGACCAGATCTTCCAGCCACTCCTTGCGGACGGTCTTTTTCTTGCAGGTCTTGAAACGCTTCGCGGTGGCGCACTTATAATAATGATGAACGACCTTGTTTCTACCCGTACCGCACTCGCCGAACATCATCGCGCCACACATTCCGCAGAACAGCTTGGTGGTCAGCAGATAATCGTCCTCGGCTTTGTGGTGGGCAGGCGCGCGGCGGTTCTTTTCGATTTTCGCCTGTACGCGGTCGAACAGTTCCTTGTCCACGATGGCGGGGATGCTGTCCGGCATCACAATGTCCTTGAAGCGGTTCTCCCCAATGTACCGACGGTTCGACAGCAGCTTCCAGACGCTGTTGTAGGTAAACTTCTGGTTGCGATTGGTGGTCACGCCGCTGTCATTCAGCCAGTTCATGATTTCCTTCATGCTCGCACCATCGTCGTATTTCTGGAACGCTTCGACCACAAAGGGAGCTTTCAGCGGGTCGATTTGAAAGAACTTCTCCTCATCCACCTTGAAGCCAATGGGAATCGTGCCGCCGTTGTACTTCCCCTTCAGAACATTCTCAGTCATGCCGCGCACAACTTTTTCAGAAAGTTCTGCCGAGTAGTATTCAGCCATGCCGGTGAGCATACTCTTGACCATAATACCTGCTGGGCCTTCTGAAATCGGCTCGGTGGCCGATACCAGCTTGACGTGGTTCCGCTCCAACTGATACTCGTAGTGTGCCGAATCATAGCGGTTTCGGGCAAAGCGGTCAAGTTTCCAGACCAGCACAATGTTAAACAGCCGCTTTTCGCTGTCCTTTATCATCTGCTGGAACTCCGGACGATTGTCAGTTTTAGCGGAAAGGGCGCGGTCGATGTAGTGCTTGACGATGGTGAAGCCGTTCTTCTCCGCATAGGCCGTGCATTCCCGAATCTGACCTTCGATGGATTCTTCACGCTGATTGTCGCTGGAATAACGGGCGTAGATCACGGCAGTCATGGCAGGCACCTCCCATTTATACATCATTGAACGGTAGAGCGTTCTTTCAAAGCAATGTTTCGTATAATGTATATACCACAATTTTAAAATTATTTCAATACCAATTATTTATCCTCCTGCAAATTTCGACTTATCAATTCCTGCAACCTCTCAGTTTCTTCTTTGGCATAAGCTCTGGCATCAGCCTCCACCGGATGGAAATAGTAGCCCATGATATCCTCGTCGCCCGAGACGTACCCGCTCTGATAGTTCCGCAGCCATCGTCTGGCCTGGTCGTAGTAGGCCGCCTGGGTCGCGGCATCGTCCCAGTCGATGTTCGTTACCACATAGGCCTGCTGTGCGTGGAACGTCTCGTGTGCAATCGTGTCGATGACCTCCCAGACGGAACCGTCCTGCAGTTCGGTTCGGTCGAGCACGATCTGCTGCGAAGCAGCGCTATAATAGCCGAGCCGATCCTCGTCCAGTTCCTTGAAGGAAACCTCCATCACGTCCGCAGGGACGCCCAACATCGCGAGCTCATAGGAAACCAGCTGCTCTGCCCGGGCGGCCTTTTCGTCCAGAGAAGCTGTGCTCCAGGCATCCTCTGCAAAGCCGAACAGGAACTCTGTCGAGTGGGCCTGCGCGGTGGCAGCCGTCTGCGTCTGCCGGAGCTCCGTCGGGCAGTTCCTACTGCTCCACACGCCCCATGCGGCCGGGACAGCCAGCAGGAGCACTGCCAGCAGAACCCCGAACCGGCGGCAGATCTCACGGATGCGATCCTGCCCACAGAGGATGTCGAAGTCGCTGTAGTGGCAGCGGCGGCTCTTCCTCCGAAACTGCCGCAGGCACTTGCGGCGGAACCGGAGCAGCACTATAAGCCAGAGAGCCGCCAGCAGCACACCAACCGGCCAGACCTTGCGGAAGGTGACCATCGCAAACAGCAGTTCTGCCGGCAGCAGCACGACGCACCACAGAAAGAACGGTCCGCTGGCAATGCAGGCTGTTGTTGCAGGGGCCAGACCCCACCAGAGTAGATACAGGATCACATAGACGGACGAGATGGCTCCGCCGGAGACCGCCGGCCCCAGAAGCTGCGGTTTTACGCAGTACAGCCAGCCGATCACGCAGCCGCTGAAGATCATCGCCAGCATAGCCGATATCAACCCGGCAAGTTTTCTGCTCTTTGTCATAACGGCTTCCTTTCTGTTCTGCTGTGCGGCCCTCATTCTTCCGGCTCAGATGCCTGCAGGTAGAGCCGCTCGATCTCTATTTCGGCTTCTGCCGGAAAAGCGGCCCACACCTTGAAATAGCTGCCCGCGCGGCAGCGGCGCAGCGTGACTGCCGCAGGGGCCTCGCCCTCCAGCACATAGGCACGGCAGCAGCTGCCCACCTGCCAGAGATAGAGCACGGTGTGCTCTCCGATGTAATAGCGATAGCCTCCCCGCGGGAGGCTGCCGCCCATGCCAAAGCCGGATGTACCTTTGCCAAGCTCGCTGAGCACCAGCACCAGCACGATTAGCACCCCGCCCACAATGGGCAGGGCATCCAGAGTGAACGCGTACTCCATCTCAGCATTCCTTTCTCACCAGTGCATAAAAATACGGCACAGCACAAGCGGCAGGATGCACAGCAGGATCAGGCCGATGAACAGCGCGATCAGTGAAAAGATGGATACCACGAACTGGTAGATCATCATGCTGATCTGCCAGCGGAAGATCAGCACAAGGCCCGCTGCTGCCGCGATGAGCAGCCGCGCCGCCAGCGACTCCGCGCGCCAGATGCAGAAGACGGACAGCAGTGCGGTCAGGCCGCAGAGCACGATGCAAAGATTACCGAGTGCAGATTCAAACATAGCACTTCCTCCTTATAGTTCAACATTGCGGGCTTGCCTTACACAACAGCCAAGCCCGCCCAAAACGCCTGATTGGAAAAAAGCGGCGTGGAGCTTTCAGTGTCCGCTGTGGCCGCCATGGCCACTGTTTCCACCACTGCCGTGGCCGCCGTCCCCTCCGCCGTTTCCGCTGCTGCCATGTCCAGCACCGGAGCCTTTTCCCCCGCCCGGTGCAGAGGCAGCCGCCCCTTTGGCGCTGCCGCCGCACTTCAGCCCACTTTCCCGGCCCAGGCTTCCGGGTGCACCCGGGTCATCCCCGCGCTCCCTGCCGCCATCGTCGCTGCCGGACGGCCTGCGGGCCGGGCTTACCGGCACCACCGGGCCGTATTCGCCGTTCGATGCCTTTGTGCGGAGCGACTGCACAAAGGCATCGTGCCGCTGTGCCTCCGTCATCTGCAGTTCCGGCCGTGCCGACTGCCCTTTCGTCTCGCTGGTTTTACTGTTCCTGCCTTCCTTGCTGAAGAGAGCGTTCCAGAACCCCATCGTATCCACTCCTTTTGCGTTGTATTTGTTTCTTTCCGGACACTTTAAACAAGCCCACCGGAGCGCCGCAGTTGGAATTTCCGGTGCGAAATCCCAAAATTTTATGGTTTCCACATGCGTTTCCCACACTGTTCGCACCGCAGAAAGCGGCTTCATTTCCTGATTCCGGCTTTTCTTTCTGCGCGGAGTATGCTATAATGATCTCAGGCTTGTGGAAAAAGTGCCTTTTTTGCCGGTTTGCGGCAGCCTGCTTTTGTTCACTTTTGCCGTTACACCCCGCAAGGGGACGTAGGATAAGACCTCTGAATACCTTGGCAAAAAGGGCAACGGCGAAGTGTTACACCCCGCAAGGGGACGTAGGATAAGACCAGCTCTGGACGGCACCATTGTCGGGATGGATGAGTTACACCCCGCAAGGGGACGTGGGATTTGACCGTTTCATTTCGGCCTCGTCCGAATTTTCAGCCGTTACACCCCGCAAGGGGACGTAGGACAAAACGACAGCTGCTGGAAGACAAATGGGCCGTGCGCTGGGTTACACCCCGCAAGGGGACACAGACAACCGCCCCGCTTTACTGCACAGTTTTGTGCGGCGAAGCGGGGCGGCTGTTTTTTTGTGAAATTTTGGGCTGTTCCTGATTTTTTCCCGCAATTTTTCCAACTGCGGGAGTTTCCGCAGCTTTTATATTAGAATACGGACTGTTTCCCACTGGAAGATCTTCCAAAAAAGCGGTCGGAATTTCTCCGATTTCGGCGTTTTTCTTTGTCGGATTCCGTGCTATAATGGGAACAAATCCTTTTATGGCGGGCAGCAGCTCCGTCTGCGCGAGTTTCTGCCCCTGTGAGCCTATCATTTTCCGCAAGTTTCTCTGATACATTGCCCGAAGGAGATGATTCCTTGAACGCACTCACCTTGCAGGCCACCTTCTGCGGCCTGCTGCACGGCCTTGGCAAGCTGGCCTTCCGGGCCGACAAGACCGCAGCTGGCCTGTTGGTCGACCTGCCGGACACCCCGGAGTGGGCTGCCGTGCGCGGCGGCGCGGCCGCAGGGTCGGACGCCGCCCGCTGCGCGGCCTTTGCCCGCAGCCTGTCTGTGACCGCCGACACCCCCGCCGCCGAACCGGCCAGCACCCGCTGCCGGCCCCTGCGCTCCATTTTCAGACACCTGAACGGGGAGCACCCCGGGTATTCCGTCCCGGCTGCCCGCCCGGACGGTGCCCTGCACGACCCCGTGCAGGATGCGCCGGACATCCCCGCTGCCGTTTACCGGGAGCTCTATCAGGAGCTGACAGGGCAGCTCACCGGCCTGCAGTTCAGCCCGGCGCAGGCAAACGCGCTGCTGGGCCTGCTGGAATCCCAGTGCAGCGCCCTGCCTGCCAGCACCGCGCGGGACGAGGACCGGGATATTTCTCTCTACGACCAGCTCAAGCTGACGTCGGCTCTGGCAGCCTGCGTCAGCGAGTACCTGCAGCAGACCGACGCCTTTTCCCTGCTGGACACTCCCGCAGAGCTGCGCCGGGAACCGGCGTTCCTGCTCTACACCGCCGACTTTTCCCGCATCCAGCGGTTCATCTACACCGTCCATACCGAGGGTGCCCTGCGGTCCCTCCGCAGCCGTTCGTTCTTTCTGGAACTGCTCATGGAGCACTACATGGACGAGCTGCTGGATGGCTGCGGCCTGACCCGGACCAACATCATTTACAGCGGTGGCGGGCACTGCTATCTCCTGCTGCCCAACACCGCCGCCGTGCAGCAGACCCTTGCCGACTGGAACCGGGCCTTCAACGACTGGCTGAACGAACAGTTCGGCGTGCAGCTGTTCCTGGCCAACGGTTGGACCCCCTGCAGCGCCAACGACCTGTGCAACGTCCCCTCCGAGGCAAGCCCCTACAAGGCCCTGTTCCGCCGGGTCAACGCCATTGCCGAGCAGCACAAGCAGCATCCCTATGATGCCGCTGCGCTCCGCGCCCTAAACCGTGTGCAGGCCATCCCCGACGGTACCCGGGAGTGCAAGGTGTGCGGCAATTCCGCACAGGTCAACGCCGAGGGTCTCTGCCCGTGGTGCAATCGGTTTGCCAACCTGTCGGCACAGATCCAGAACCAGTCGATTTATCTGGTCCACAGCACGCCCCGCCCCGGTGCCTTTGCGCTGCCGGGCATCCGAGGCAGCAAACGGTTCCTTTCGTTCTCGAACGACTCCGCCCTCTGCGCCGACGCCGTGCGCTCCTACACCAAGAACCGGCTGGTCCGGACGCTCAGCCCGTCCGTCAACCTGTTCGTCGGCGACTATGCCGCCAGCAACCGCATTGAGGATCTTGCCGACCAGTCGGAGGGCATCCGCCGCGTCGCCATCTGCCGCATGGACGTGGACAATCTGGGGCAGGCCTTTATTGCCGGCTTTGAGCAGCCGGACCAGACCGACCCCGTGCAGCGGATGAAGTACGTCAACCTGTTCCGCGCCGCAGCGTTCTCGCGGCAGATGTCGCTGTTCTTTAAGTACCACATCAACAGTCTGCTGCAGGGGCTTTGCGTCAGCATCGTCTACGCCGGCGGCGACGACGTCTTTCTGGTCGGTGCCTGGAACCACACCCTGCAGGCCGCCCTGCGCATCCAGAAGCACCTGCGCAGCTACACCTGCGGGGCACTGACCATCAGTGCGGGCATCGCAATGTTCAACGAACATCATCCCATCCGCGCCGCAGCCGAGCAGACCGCCGCGCTGGAGGACGAAGCCAAAAAGCTGCCCGGCAAGAACGGTGCCGCACTGTTCGACGCCGTGCCCGACCACACCTATTCCTGGGATGTGCTGCAGGACAAGGTGCTGGGCGAGAAGATGGCCTGTCTGGAGCAGTTCTTTGTGCAGTTCCAGAAAAACGACGACGATGATCACCGCGGCAATTCCATGCTGTACAACCTGACCGACCTGCTTCGCAATACCCAGGAGGACCACGTCAATTTTGCACGGTGCGTCTACCTGCTTGCCCGACTGCGCCCGGATGAGAAGAAGGCAAGCCCTGCCCAGCAGGACGCATACCGGACCTTCTCGCACAATGTTCTGGACTGGGCGCGGGACCCGGAACAGCGCCGACAGCTGATCACCGCGATCTACATTTATGTCTATCAGAAACGAGGGAGAGAGTGATATGCCAAAGCCGAATCATCCTTCCGGCAAAGGCCCGGCCAAGCAAAAGGCCGCTGCCGCAGAGCCGGTCATTCCGGAAAACTACGTTGATTTTGCGGAACAGTTGATGAAGGAGAATTGCTCCTTGATCACCAAGACCAAGATCCAGAACCTGCTCCGCCTGGCCTGTGACGTTTACAACAACGAGAACCGCCGCACCGAGGAGCGGCTTTTGAAGGAGAGCGTCAATCAGATCAAGCTGCTGCGCATCCGCCTGGCTTACGAATGCGGCCGCGACCCACAGGTGCGTCAGTTTGTGGAAAGTGCCAACCTGTTTGAGTATCTCGCCAAGCTATCCTCTGTCGGTACCTGCACACGGCAGGACCTGATCGATTATTACCACTACATGGAAGCCCTCGTCGCCTTCCATCGTTACTACTCTGAATCCAAAACCGGAGAGGAGAATGCATCATGACCGGCAAAATTCTGATCAAGTGTGACCTTGTTGTCCGCACAGGGCTTCACATCGGCGGTTCTTCGTCTTTTTCTGCCATCGGCACCGTGGATAGTCCTGTCATCCGTGACCCGTTCACCGGGCTGCCCATCGTGCCGGGCAGCAGCCTGAAGGGCAAGCTCCGAACGCTGCTTGCCCGCTGCAGCTGTGTCAACGGCGAAACGCTTCCGGATTTTTCCGCAGACGGCGAGGTCCTCCTGCGGATGTTCGGCAGCTCTGAACCGGTCCGCTTTGCGCGGCTGCAGTTTGCGGATTCCTTTCTGCTCAACTACGACCAGCTGAAAGGCGTGGGCGTGACCGAAGTCAAGTCGGAGAACACGATCAACCGCCTTACCTCCAAGGCCAACCCACGCCAGATCGAGCGCATAGTTGCCGGTGCCCGGTTCGGGGTCAACATCGTTTACAACCTGTCCGACCCCAAAGAGATGGAAGAGGACCTTTCACTCCTGTCCAAGGCCATGAAGCTGCTCCAGCTGGACTACCTTGGCGGGCACGGCTCCCGCGGCAACGGCCGTGTGAGCTTCCAGAACTTCCAGGTGATCCCTTACCCGGAGACGCTGAACGTTGATCTGGACGGCATCCGCCAAACCTTCAAAACCGAGGTCGAAGAGTATGAACTATTTTCTGCTAAAGCTGGCGTTTGATACGGCAGTCCACTTCGGTGGTTCCGACTCAGCGGTCGGCTCCCAGTCCTCTGCCCTGACCCTGCGTGCCGACACGATCTTTTCGGCCCTGTGCCACACAGCGCTGGAGGTGTACGGCGAGTCCACGCTGGATGAGCTTCTCGTCTCTGCCGATGCGGACGCCCTGCGCATCAGCGATGCCATGCCCTGGCGGGGAGATACTTTTTATCTACCCAAGCCGATCGCCGCATCCACATCCCCTGCCGAGCTTTCCACCGTTGAGCGCAAGGCGGTCAAAAAGCTTGCCTGGATCCCGGTCTCCAAATTCGACCGCTACACCGCCAGCCTGCACAGCGGCACCTACCCGCTGGACGAGCTGGACCAGAGCTTTGGCCGGGCCTACGAGCAGACCAAGGCCAGCGTGACCGACGGTGCCAACGCCAAGCCGTACTTTGTCGGCCTGTACCGACTGCACGCAGGCTGCGGTCTGTATGTCCTGTGTGCCTGTGAGGGCACCGACCAGATTAAGTTGCTGAAGGATCTCTTCACCCTTCTGGGCCTGAGCGGGATCGGCGGCCGCACCAGCGCCGGTTACGGCCGATTCCATCTGGACGGTGACCCCATCTGTCTGAACACCGCCGAAGAAGAGTCCACCCGCTGGATGCTGCAGGCGCTGGAACGCAGCACCTCGCCCTATCTGCTGCTGACCAGCAGCCTGCCCACAGAGGAAGAGATGGATGCTGCACTGGAAGGTGCCTCGTTCCAACTGGTCCGGCGCAGCGGCTTTGCTGCCACCGAATGGGTGGAGACCCCCATGAAAAAGCAGACCCAGTATTTCCTTGCTGCTGGTTCGGTTCTGCAGCACACCTATCAGGGTGAGCTCTATGATGTTGGCATCGGGGTCCCGCATTCGGTCTACCGCTACTCCAAACCGCTGTTTATGGGGGTGACACTATGATCCAGCAAGATCACCTGCAGGTCTTTGATCTGACGCTGAAAACGCAGTCTCCTTTGTTCGTTGGCAGCGGCCGTAAGATCGGCAAACGGGAATACATCTATTCCCCGAACCAGGGCTGCGTCAAGATTCTCAACATGGAACTGTTTTTTGACTACATGCTCCGGCACGATCTGGTGCGGCAGTTCGAGAAGTTCATGCTCAGCTCCAACAGCAGTCTGCTGGACTTCTGGACCAGAGACTGTCATCTTGCAGAGGATTGGCTGGAGCACCCGAAACTGATGGGTGACAAGCCGCTGGTGCAGTATCGCCTGGCCGTGACCGAGGATGTTGCCGGTTACAACGGCACCAAGGAAATCCATCAGTTTCAGCGCGACGCCTACGGCCGCGCCTATATTCCCGGCAGCAGCCTGAAAGGCGCGCTGCGCACGGCGTGGCTGGTGCATCTGCTGCTGCACGAGACGCCGGCCCCCGGCAAAAAACGTACTCTGGAAGCGTTTGAGGTCAACCACGATTACGTATTCCCGGAGGGCAGCTATGCCAACAAGCTGCGATCCGGTGTTGCCGCCGACGACATCCTGGACAGCATTTTCCGTGGTGTTCAGGTCTCCGACAGCGCCCCCATCGACAACGACAAGCTGATCCTGACCGGGCGCACCCTGATCTCGCCCCTTTCCGCTGCCCGGGTCGAGGACTTTGACGGTGACGCTAAGGATCTGCCCCTCTATCAGGAGTGCGTGTGCCCGGGCGAGACCATCCACTTCTGGCTGACACTGGACCAGAGCATCCTCAACCGGCATATCCACCCCATTACAAAGGATGCTCTGCTGGAAGCCATCGCCGAGTTCAGCAGCTTTTATCAGGATACCTTCCTGTCGCACTTCCCGCAGGGCCATCCCGTTGCAAACATCCCGGACACCCCGCACCTCATCCTTGGCGGCGGCACCGGCTTCTTCTCCAAAACGGTCGGTTACCCTTACCTGAAGGACGACTATGCCGCCGCCCTGAAATGGACCCAGCGCATTCTTCAGACCCAGCACGGACGCCATCAGGCAGACATCAGCCTTGGCGTTTCGCCGCACCGCGCGCGGTACATCACCTATGCAGGCAAGCGCTACCCGGCCGGGTTCTGCGAGGTGAACATCCTATGATCGAGCAACTGCAGTTCTCTCTACGCACAGCAGAGACCCCACGGCTGCCCTCCGCGTGGGCCTACCGTATCTACGGCTGGCTGATGTCGCAGCTTCCTGCCGATACCGCTGCCCGGCTCCATGAGCAGGGCGAGCACCCGCTGTCGCAGTCCCTGTGCTTTGACGCTGCTGCGCAGACCTCGGTGTGGACGCTGAATCTTCTGGACGAAGCCCTCGCCGCACAGGTGCGGCCGCTGCTTGCGGGTTGCACCACGCTGAAACTGCACGGCGCGCCCCTGCAGATGGAGCTGTTGGGCAGCCGCTCGGTGGAAAACGGCCTGCAGCTTCTGCTGGCTGCGCGGGAGGACCCCGCCAGCCGGACAAGGCTGTGGTTCCGCACGCCCTGCGCCTTCAAGCAGGCGGGACGCTACGCCATCTACCCGCAGGAATTCCTGCTGCTGCAGAGCCTTGTGCTGCACTGGAACACCGCCTTTCCGGATTGCCAGCTGAGCGACCCGGACGCGCTGGACGCTATCCTGCGCGGGCTGCGCATCCTGGATTACAGCCTGCACACCGTCTCCTATCCCATCAAGAACACCTGCATCCCGGGCTTTGTGGGCAGCGCTGTCGTGGAGGCCCGGCTGGCCCTGCCGCTGCTGGAATTCTGGAACGCCCTGCTCTCCTTTGCGCCCTACGGCGGCATCGGGATCAAAACCACCCTTGGCATGGGCGGCGTATCGGTGGAGCCGCTGGTTCTGCCGCAGAAGTTACGATAAATGTGTGTAGCCCTTTCTTCTGGCACAAAATTGTGTTGCACTTAGATCATACCCGCAAGGGGATAACAAAAAACAGCCATCACTTCAGTTGGAAAGTGATGGCTGTTTTTGTTATGACTTTTTGAGCCTTAAAATGCTTTGTTGCTGTCCAGTAGTTCTATGCCCACCGGGGCAGTGGCTTTACACTCTTTCAGTTTGAAGAGGTAGAACGCAACGTCCCCCCAACGTCTGCTCAATGGCGCTTGTGCTGAGCGGCAGAAGCCCTGTGTCCTTTTGAAATTTAACCGCGCTGTCCGTGGCGTGGTTGATCTGGTTGCGGTACTGCTGCACGCTCTGGTAGTATACGATTCCCTGCGCCACAGTGTCTTTCCGGGTCAGATCCAACAGCAGTTCCCCCTGCTCCACTGCGGCTGTCAGATACTCCTGTGCTTCGGTCAGAGTCGCCACACGGAACAGAGCGTTTCCGTTCGCCTCAGTCTTGTCCTTGGTCAGGCAGAGGTTTACGGTAAAGGGCCGTGCCTCATGGAACAAAGCAGCGCGGCAGAAGTGGTAGTGGAACATTGGGAACACCCAGCTCTTGCCTTTGTTCTGGGGCTGTAGTGCCATGTAATCCAGTGCTTTGCCGGTTGGCTGCAGAAACAAGTGACCACACAAATAGGTGGGCATTTCCTCGCTCAGGAGGGTCAGTCCCTGCTGGTACATCCGGTGGTGGGCACACCACTGCACGAGTGCCGGCAGGCTGTCTGAACGGCTGCCCATGAGGTTTTGGAACTCTGCCTCAAAGCGGTCGTTCATCAGCTCATAGAGCAGGCTGCTCAGCGTTTCCCTCGAGGCAGGGCGCTGTTTGATCTGACGGGCAATGGCCTTGAGGTCGGCTTTGAGCATCTGCACGCGGCAGAGGGCCAGATCATCCGCGAAATGGTCGATCCGGTCAAGCAGGTTCAGGATGTCAGGGTCCGTCTCACCGGTCTGTTTCATATATGCTTTCAGTTTCTCGGTCGTACCGGTGGAGAAGAACGCATCCACTGCCGTGATCAGGTCCATCAGGTTGTACAGGCCCGTGCTGTCCCGCACAACGGAACTGTTGCCCTTGAGCTCCGAGTAAAGCACTTTTTTGGTCTGAACCATGCGGATGTCCTTGAGGTAGCGGGCTACAATGAGCAGCAGCGTCGCCGTATCGCGCATTCCGCCGGACAGGTCGATGTAGAGGTTGTCATTCTCGGCCACCTGTTCCAGCACGGCAGAGATCGCACGGGTCTGGTCGGCTTCCTCCATGCTGTCGGGCACAGAGACCGCCACCAGCTGTTCCGGCTGCACGCCAAGCTGTTTCAGGAACTCATCCCTGAAATACTCCAGCGTGGGCACCTTATTGCCGGAGCCGTCTGCCGCCGGGACGGTCGGCTTTGTCCGGACCGTGTCGCTGCACAGGGCCACGATCTTATCCGGCCGGGACGCAGGGTCTTTCCACAGGGCGCTGACCGCAGCCTCGTTGGTCTGTGTACGCAGGAAGCGGTTTTTGCTGCCCTCCGGGGCAGGCTGTGCAAAATAGGCGCTCATGTACAAGAGCACGATATTCTTCATGTGTTCAGTCCTCCCTCACAGGCTTTGTGTCCTTGATGCCCAACAGCTCCCGGAACTTTTTGTTGAGATTCTTGTTGTGATAGGAAATCGTTCCCTTGTCCTTGCCCAGATATTCTGCCACGGTCTTGTCCTGCTCCGGGCGGCGAGTCGGCAGCAGCAGGGGGTTCACTGCGGCGCTTTCCAGTTCCTTCGGGTTCTCAGGACCCTCGCCGCTGTAAAGCGGTTGCCGCACGCAGAATCGCACATAGTCCCGCAGAACCAGCTGATCCCACAGAATACCGTCCCACTCCAGGGGGCGCAGGTCGTCGCAGCGGCCAAGGCGTTCCGGCATGTGGGGGTCCTCATTTTTCCGCAGATAGCCCAAAATGCGCGGGGACAAGAACAGCACCATATTGGCACGGGTCTTTTCTTTTTCTTCCAGGCTCATGAGCAGTAAGGCCTTGTGTATCCGCGGGAACATATCCTCTTTCAGTTCCAGCCCATCTTCAGGAGACAGTCCCGTGTCCACGATCTCGATCGTGGTGCCGTCGTCCCGCTCGGTATTCATGGACACCAGTGTATCTTTGTTCACCAGGGCCTCGTGCAGGCTCCGCTGGCTGATCATGGCAGCCTGTGCGACCGTCTTTTCCAGATCCGGGTCGCTGGTCACCATGGAACTGGTGTACCCCATCCGGTCCATATATTCGAGCGCTTTCCGGACTTTTCGGGCGTTCTCCTTGCTGACGTCCACAATGCCCAGGCTCTGCGCCTCTTTCCGGGCTTCTTCGGCCTTCAGGTGCCGCATGGCCGTCTGCAGGTATGCACAGAAGCTGTCCTTCTCCCGTGTCGGGTCCGGCTGGTAGGCTGCCGCAGTCTGGAAAAACGCCATCGAGACGACGGTGCTGTCTTCTGTCGAGAACAGCTCAAAGCACTCGGCCCAGGCCCGCTTGTAGGTCTCTTCCAGCTTCGGGTCTACCGCAGCGGCCTTAGCCGGGTCGCCGCCCGCAGGCTCTTCCCGACCGTTCAGCTTTTTCAGCATCGGGCGAAAGAGGGCCTTACGGGTGGCCACATCCACTTTCCAGAGCGGCGATGCGTCGATCGCTGCCCGGAGGTTTGCACGTTCCTCGTACATCAAAATTCCCCCCTCCCTTACTGCTTGGCCTTGTTCTGGCTCATCCACACCAGTTGCTTGTAGATCATGTCGGCGGTCTCCTTGTTGCCGTGGATGCCGCCCACAAGTCCCTGCAGGTGGTAAAGCGGCGTAGCATCGTGGAGAATGCACCGATTCACGCTCTGGCCGTCAACGCGCTTCATCTCGCCGTAGCAGATGCCGCCCACCTCCAGCTCCTCGTGGGTAGCCTCAGCACAGGTGAGGGCAGCCAGCTGCACCAGAGGAATGGTCTTGGTGCCGTAGGTGATGTCGACGTAGGCACGTCCCTTTTCCGGCAGAGCGTCGCACAGGTCGCGGCACAGGCGGATTAGGGTGCTGCTGTCCTGCTCGTCCGGCATGGGCAGCTCCCGGATGTGGTCCTCGGTGATGCCCATCGCCTGCAGCTCCTCTTTGAGGTAGCCGAAGTTGCGCTGGGTATCGCCGTTCACACTGCGGATGGCGATGATGCTCACATCGTCGCCGTCCTGCAGGGTGTTGTGCAGGACCTGCAGGATCGGGAAGCGTGTCTCAATGTCGCCGGAATTGGCGCTGGAACGGTAGGTGTTCTTGGCAAGGTCGAACCGGCCCTGCAGAGGAATGGTCGTCACGTAGATACGCTTCATAGCGTTTCTCCTTTCGTTTGTGCGCGATATACGGTTGGCAGCATGACTGTGTTGCACCCAGTATAACGCACCGGTAATCGTTCCTGCAATGCACAGATTGTACGAAAAAAAGCGGAAAAGTTTTCGGCCTGTTTTCAGCCGATTTTTCCAACCCAGAGCCTCATAAGGTCTTGGTTATAGACCAGAAACTCCGAGTTGTTCCGGAGCCCGGTGAGATCGTCCTGCGAAAGCACGGGCTTGGTGACCACTTCGCGGTTCTGGCCAAAGCTGAAACCGCTGCCGCCGTGGCGGCCCATCATGCCGCCCCGGTCGTGGTGGGTGTTGAAGCCGATGGAGTTGGTCACCCGCTCACTCTCGTAGCTGGGCAGGACCTGCAGCAGGGTCTGGGCGTCGCCGCCTGCGGACGAAACGATCAGGTACCGCATGGAGCGCAACAGACCCTCTGTGGTCAGCCCGCCCGTCCGGCTGGGCACTGCCCGGCTCAGGCTGCTGCAGAGCAGCACATAGTCGCCGCTGGCGTTCAAAGCGTCCAGCAGCTCGGTGCTGGCCGAAAGCCCCTGCCCCAGGCAGAGCAGGATGGTGTGGGTGCCGCCCCAGTCTGCCATCTGCATCATGCCCATGCCGAACTCGCCGGGATGGATTGTGATCCTGCCGCTGCCCTCCGGAAGCTGGTCCGGGAGCACGGTATCCTGCCACTGGACCGGAAGCCGCAGCAGCGGACTGTCGGTCAGGTCCCGGGCGGTGCCGATGAGCACGAAGGGGCAGCTGCTCTGCGGCTGCAGGGCCTCCACCACCGGGAAGATGCGTCCCGGCGGGCCACAGACCAATGCCTCCTGCGGCAGGACACGGGCCTGTGCCAGCAGGCGGGATGCGGTGGTGGTGCCGCCATCTTGGATGTTCTTGCGGCGGGTGTTCTCTGCATCGGCGTGGGTCGTGGGCAGTGCCAGAAGATGCATACCCCGGTTGGAGCGGAACAAAGCCATGGGATTCTCCTTTCTTCGGTCAGGGCCGGAAGCCGTCGTAAATGAAGGGATCCGGCGAGACTGCAGGCAGGCTCATCAGAGCCTGACCCGGTTTCATGAGCTGGGAAAAGTCGGCGTCTGTCACCACTTTCTGCTCACAGTCGGTGGTCACGGGCCGGTTGCCCTCGCCCATGTAGCGGTAGATCACGCGAGCAGTGCCGTAGCGGTCTGCGAAGGCTGCACGGGACATTGGGTCCATGACACGCATGGTGATGAGGTTGGGGAACAAGGACATCAGGGTTTTGGCCTCTGCCTCGGAGTAGTGGCGAGTCAGCAGCTGGACGCTCTGCACCGCTGCGATGATGCGCGCACCGCCGCGCCCATTGCCGGAAGGGTCACGGCTAAAGCTGAGGGAATCGGTCAGGGATTCGACCTTAGGCAGCAGACTGAACTCGTCCAGCAGAAACCACACCTTGTGGTTCAGGGTGGGGCTCATGCTCTGTTGCAGCATCAGATCCAGCAGCAGCCGGAACAGCGGCAGAGCTGTTCTGGCCTTTTCAGGCTCATAGAGGATGAACACCCGCTTGCCGCCCTGACGGATGGCCTGCAGGGCCGAGAAGGTGCCATTGGCCGAGGCAAAGCTGCCGATGAACAGGCGGCTGAGCATAGTGCGTACCTCGCTGAGTACACCCAGCCCCTGGGCTCCGCCGTCCCCGATAAGATCCCGGGCGGCAGAAAAGTAAGTGGGGTACCGCTCTACCAGTTCCTGCCAGCTGCCGTCAGCTCCGGTGCCGGCCCCTTCCTGTGCAAAGACCGTTGTGCGGGTGAGAAACTCGCTCAGCTCTGCGTTGGAAACCGGGATGTTGTTAGTGCGGCCGAAATCCCGCATGAAGCGTGCCGTCTGGTAGAAGATCTCCTGCGCTGCCTCCGGGAAGAAGATCTGGGTAGTCTTTTTCTTCTGTTCGGCAAACAGAGCACTGGCGATTTCACGCAGGATAAGTTCCGGCGTATCGGAGGCATCCAGCTCCCGGAAAATGTTCCAGCAGCTGGCAGGGTCGGTGGCCGAGACCGAGATCACCGGGTCGCCCGGGCGGCGGCAGCGCAGCACATCCGGCTTGGCCGCAAAGATGACGACAGTGTCCTGCATGCGGTCTGCGTGGGCCAGCACGGGGCGGCGGATCTGTTCCATCAGGGTAGACTTGCCGCTGCCGACGCTGCCCACCAGCATGGTGGGGTACTGCCAGCAGCTGCGGTCGTCCAGCGTCAGGCCGCCGGGCAGACGCACCACCGGCTCAGCATGTGCCGCCGTGGGCGGGACTGTCCGCTGCAGCTGCTGCCCTTCCAGAATACGTTTCATAGGCTTCGTCCTTTCCGTTTCAGGTGTTTCTGTCTTACACTCAGAGAAAGGCTCTGCCGCCGTCCCGGTTGGAAAAACAGCACAAAAATTTTAAAAAAGCAAAAGAGCCTTTTCTGCCGCAGTTGTGCAAAGCAGAAAAGGCTCTTCTGTTGTGTCCCCTTGCGGGGTGTGAGTTAAATCAGCAAAACTGTCCATTCCGGAGCCGTCTGGCAGCGCCGGAACTGTTCATCTCACCAATTCTGTCATAAAGAGTATATCATGCTTTCCGCCAAAATGAAAGTGCTTTTTCGCAAACTGCCTGTGTGGTCCGGTGCGAACCTCCTTTCCGCATGGGCCAAAGCGGCTGGTGCATCGCCACCTTCGCATGCAAAAAGGCACCCCAGCACAGATTGCTCTATGCCAGGGTGCCTTGCCTGTTTACCGGTCAGTTCTCGGCCTGCCCCACCGAGCGGAACTCCGTGGCCTGTACGCTGTCGGACGAGACCACATAGACGCAGCGGTTTTCGGCCTCGTTTGCACTACGCACGCTCGTCGGCTCGTTTCCCAGACCCAGGCAGGTAATCTGGTCGGCCGGAACGCCGGCCACCACCAGCACGTCACGTACTGCCCGAGCGCGAGCAAGAGACAGTGCCTGTGCGCCCTCCCGGCTGGCGTTGTCCACCTCCGCCGTAGAACCAGCCACAACATAGCTGGTGGAGTCAGCCTTCAGCTGGGTGGCCAGCTCGTTCAGTGCTGAACGAGCTGCGTCCTCGTCAAGGAAAGCTGTGCTGTCGGGCTGAAAGTCCACTTGCTCTGCACTGACCTTAATAAAGGTCGGTGCACCTGCAGGGGCCAGCGGCGTGACCTTATGGCCGTTCTCGGTCAGAGCCTCACCGGACACGATATCGGCGTGGAAGGTGACGGCAGCACCCGTGCGGTCAAAGAAGGCCTGCCAGAAGCTCTTCAGCCAGCGAACCTGCTGGGCAGAGAGGGTGCGCTGAGAACCAGCGACATCGCCCAAGCCGTAGAACTCCACGGGCACGCCATTCAGCTGGGGCACCATGGCAGCTGCGTCCAGCTGGTCCAGTAGCTGGGCAGGCTCGGTGTTCAGCAGATTCTCCTGCATAGGCAGGCTGGCACCAGTGTTTACGCCAGAGTGCTGGATAATCAACACCTTGTTGCTTGCCGTACCAGCCGACAGCATGCGGCCAGCCAAAGAGACCGCCGAGATGAGGTCAGTCTCGGGGGTTTTAGCAGCGGCTCCCTGCACTGCCTCTACCAGCTCCAAGCGGGCGGCCTTGTCCGCTCTGGCCTGCTGGATGTCGTTATTCTTGACCTGATCGAAGCGCTGGGGACCGACCACAAAGGGAGATCCATCTGAGATCACGAGACTGGCGCTGCCGCCGGCCGTCACGTTTACGCGGTCGAGGAAGTCCTCAGCGTTGGTTAGTGCAGGCATACCGTCGCCCTGCGTAAGGATGAGGACCGTGTCAGTGTCCACGGCGTTGTCCACCGTACCGCCCTTGGAGGGGACCATGCTGCAGCCTGCCAGCAGACCAACCACCAGGGTACCAGCCGCCAGCACAGCGGCCATGCGAGAAAGCACGTTCAGCTTCATATGTTCTTCCTTTCGTTCATGAGGGTTGTTCGTCTTACACCTCAGAAAAGGCACTGCCTGCGCTCCAGTTGGAATGCAGGCAGCTTTTTCTGAAAAATTTCTGTTTTTGTCAGGATGCCATAGCTGCAGGCTCCGCCTCAAGGTGCAGCTTAGGCTGCTGCCGTTCTGGCGCTGCGGCAGCCTCCGCCGTTGCAGCAGCCGGGGGCAGAAGCATGGCCTGCCAGTGCTGCTCGTCCAGCAGGTCATCAAGGTCAGTGCTGTGCAAAAGGGCGTCTGCAGCCTCCACGGAGCCCAGCTCCTCGGCCAGCTTCATGCGGGCAGTCAGGCGTGCCTGCCGGGCCGCAATGCTCAGGCTCTTGAGCTTGGCCTGTGCGAAGAGATAATCCTGCTGGTCAGGGTCATAGTGCTCCGTCGCATACTGAGCATGATGGATGGCGCTGTCGATGTCCGCATCCAGGTCCAGCAGGTTCAGCCGCTGGGCCTTAAGGTCCTCAAGCTGGCTACGGTGATCGGAGAAGTAACCGACGGCGTAAGAGCCCACAGAAGTGGCGATAGGCAGCAGCATACGGATGAACTGGCCCACCATGTAGAGGGTGGTGTCCTCCGTTTTCGCTAGGGCCTCCACACCCATCAGCGTGGACACGATGCAGAAGCCCGCAAAGATTGCAAAGGCTCCAACGGCTGTGCCCAGAAGTGCGCTGATGCGGTGCTTCGTCGCCCGCTGATCACGGGGCAGCATGTCGTCCAGCTGGCCCTTGAGTTTGCCTGCCAGCATGGGGCAGGCATCGAGCAGCAGGGCGATGGAGGCAGCCACCAGCATGGCCATTTCGGGCCGCTCGTCGAACAGGCTTTCGGTATAGAGGTGGACAGTCATGAGGTCGGTTACCATGAAGAAGAAGGTCAGGGGAAGTGCGATGTGGTCCAGCGGGCTGCTCTTGGTGCGGCCCTTGTTCTGGATCTCGTGGATCTTTGCGGTTGCGTCAGGATGATTTCCGGTATACATATCGTTTCTCTCCTTATCTCGTATGGTTATGGTGTGTCGTGTCGTACATCAGGCTTCCAAACGCCGGATCTTTGCATCGATCTCTGCGATCTGTTCCTCAATGAGCTTCTTGCTGGCCTGGAGATTCTCCATCTGCAGCCGGACGTCCGCCTGAAGGTTCAGAGCGGATGCGTGGTGCTGATAGCGGGTCTCGACCAGGCTGCTGATGGCGAGCTGCTGCGCCTTAAGGCGGACCAGCTCGTCGAAAACAGGCGTATGCTCATCAAGATCCAACTTCTTGACCGCATCCTCGGCCTGCGCCATCATCTGGGCGAACATCTCTGGGTCATCATAGTCGGGGTAACTCGCACAGCCGCTGAATGCATCCGGGTATGCATATAACATATGGTGGATAATGGTGCGGTGGGCATAGTCGATCTCGGTGCGTTCTTTGCCCAGCACAGGCAGCTTGGCGCTATCGGCCTTCTTGAACGGATTTTTCATTCGAATACCTCCTTGTCGATACCCAGGGTTTCAGCGAACTTCCGGGCGGAAAAGTCCGGGTGAAAGCGCGGGATTTCCTCATCACTAATCACACGGAACTTGCCTGCCTTGCTGTACTTCACAAGGCTTGCGTTTGCGCGGCAGTAGACTTCATTGATCTCGGCCTCGGCATCCAGCAGTTCGGCGCGGATGGCTGCGATCAGCTCTTTGCGCTCACTGGCGGCACGGGCGCGGCGCTCGCCGGCCTCGTATGCAGCACGACGTGCTCCGGTGGAGTGAGGAGCACTGTTGCTGCTGCCGCCGGTCGGCTGAGGCATAGCCTTGAGTGCAGCAGCCTTGGGTCCCAGAGACTTGCTGAGCTGTGCAAGCTTGGCCGCCTCCAGCGTCTCAAGTTCCCGACGGACGCGCTCGTAGTAAGCTCCAGCTAACACGTTCTTTCCGTCCTCGGTCTTGAAGTCGGTCTTGTGGACCAGCGCGTCCGCAAGGCCGCGCAGACGGAGGAAACTGTCCTCCTTCCAGACGGGGTCGTCCTTCTGATCGCTCTTCTTGTTCTTCGGGTAAATCAGCATGTAGTTCGCTCCTTTTCACTTGCTGTGGGGCTCTTCACTCTCTGTAAGCCTTTTTGTGTTTAGAAAGTTGGAATTTTGATTGGATTTTTTGTTTTGTTTATTCTGTGTCGTCCTTACATCTCAGTAAAGCCCCTCATTCCTGTCCAGTTGGATTTTTCTGTCGTTTTTATTCAAATATTCCACCACTTTTTTATCGCTGAAGTGTCCATCGCTCACGCATTGTTTTCTCATCCACCATAATGTTTAACAGCTAAAAGTCTTACTCCTATCGATTTACCGTAATAAATTTTTCAAAACCATATTGACGCACTTACACTTCCATGATATCCTTTACTCCAAATCCTGCTGACAAAAGTGGTGGTGCTCATCATGATAACCACCACTTTCAGCGGATGATTGCCCAGAAAGAGCATACCGCCCCGCAACACACCCGATTCATTTTGCCGCCGATTCACCCGACAAAATC
>OIZF01000812.1_pt1 | contig 20379 bp, 14 predicted proteins | sample 1588471 | NCBI WGS metagenome assembly OIZF01 (sample SAMN03283279) | human gut metagenome | biome: human-associated habitat; material: feces | host: Homo sapiens | place: Peru | collected 2012
ACCGGCAACGAGCCCGTCTTCTCCGACAACGGTCTGCTGACCACCGTCGCCTACAAGATTGGCGATGCGGCACCCGTGTACGCGCTGGAAGGCTCGGTCTTCGTGGGCGGTGCGGTCATCCAGTGGCTCCGGGATGAGCTGCGCCTGTTCAGCGAGAGCTGTGATGCCGAGTATTACGCCCAGAAAGTTCCGGACAACGGCGGTGTCTATCTGGTTCCGGCCTTCACCGGTCTGGGTGCGCCCAACTGGGATATGCGTGCGCGCGGCTGTATCATGGGCATCACCCGTGGAACCAAACGGGAGCATATCATCCGGGCGGCGCAGGAGTCCATCGCCTATCAGGTCGCAGACTTGGTGCAGGCCATGGAGGCCGACACCGGCCTGAAACTGGAAGCTCTGCGCGCCGATGGCGGAGCCAGCCGTGACCGTTTCCTGATGCAGTTCCAGTCGGATATCATCGGCTGCCGTGTCCGGCGTCCGGCCATCCGGGAGACGACAGCCCTCGGTGCAGCTTACCTCGCAGGGTTGGCAGTTGGCGTCTGGAAGGATGTCGACTCCCTGAAAGAACTCTGGGAATGTGAGATCGAGTATGAGCCGCAGATGGAACCCGAACAGCGCGAAAAGCTGCTACATCAGTGGCACCGCGCCGTTCACCGCAGTCTGGATTGGGCGGAAGAATAAAATTAGCATAGAAAAGCAGGAACCCGTCAAAACTGACGGGTTCCTGCTTTTCTATGTTTTACTTATTTTTGATATCGTCGCTGATCGCCTTAGAGATCTGGCGTGCGATGTACTTGTGGCCGGAAACGGTCGGGTGGCCGTCCAGCTCGGTCTTGGTGTAGGGAATGGAAACATAGGTCAGGCCGTAGACGCTTGCCAGCTCCTTCTCATACTTGTTCATCTTGTTGAAGTACTTCGTCCAGCAGGAGATGAGCGGAACCGGGTTGGTGTAGCCGATGAGCAGGATCTGTGCGTCCGGGTTGAGCTTGCGGATCTCTTCCACGATGAGACGCAGGTTCTCGCTTGCAGTGGGATAAGCATCGTTGCAGATTTGGCCCATGCCGTAGGTCAGCAGCTTCCAGGTCGCATTGACTTCAGCAGTCGTCAGCTTGTACTTGCTCAGGCTCTTTGCCAGCGCGCTGAAACCGGCTGCGGTGCGCAGGTCGCCGCTCAGGATGATGGAAGCAGCCTCTTCGGTCTTCCAGTTGGTCGCGTTGCCAAGGCCGACGATGCAGGGAACCAGAGCGTCGTTTGAGCCGATCTGGATTGAAATGACGTCAGCGGACTTGATGTACTCGCGCATCTGCGGATAGTTGTACTCGCAGCCGGACAGCATGTTCATGCTGTTCATCTTGCCGTCGCGCAGCAGCTCGACGAGGTCGTTGCTCATCAGAGCAGGCAGGCCGAGGTTGATGGCGTGGTCACGGTCGAGGTCAAAGGTCTTGGCGACCTGACCGACATAGCACTGTTCCGGATAGCCCTTGAAGTTGGACGCAACATCGACGCCGACCATCGAGGTGCCGTGTTCCATGGTGACAAGGCCGACACCGGAGCAGATGCTGTCGCCCAGTGCTACGTAAGTGAAGCCGTTGCCTTTCTCTTCTTCCACTTCGGCAGTGTCAGTCTCTTTGCTCGTTTCTGTCGTTTCGGTTTTGCTGGCAGAGCTGGCGTCGTCACTTTTCGATTGGTCCTTCGGTTCCTCCGTCTTGGAAGAAGCCGAACTGTCGGAAGAGGAGCTGCTCTCACTGGAAGCGGAGGGCAGAACGATGACGATGCTGTCAGAAGAAGATGCGTTCTCTTCCTCCACAGCGGAGTCCGCAGGAACTTCCGCTTCCGTTTCAGGAGCGGCTTCCACGGTTTCTTCCGGCACGGTCTCCGGCAGAGCATCCGTCTCGGCCGCAAAAGCAGGGATGCTCAGGGTCGAGAAGATCAGCGCGGCGGAAAGCACCAGACTGATAACTTTCTTTCTCATGATAAAGATTCCTTTCTGCACATCAATAATCGCGAGGGGTGATCTCCTGTTCGAGCTTGCGGTAGTCGAACTTGGCCGCCGGAGTCAGCGGCATTTCAGACAGGAATTTGTAGGCGACGGGCTGGACGTATTCGGGCAGTTTCTCGGTGCACATCTGGCGCAGTTCCGTCATGATCTGCTTCTTTTTCTTGGGCGAGACCTCCTGCTTCAGCACGACGTAAACGAAAGGCAGACGGCCCTGCACATGGTCTTTGTCGACACAGCCGACCACCGAACACTGATGAACGGCCGGGTGCTGGCTGATGACATTCTCGATCATGGACGGGAAGATCTTGAAACCGTCGTGGCGGATGATGAGCCGCTTGATGCGAGAATCGAGGAAGACATAGCCGTCCTCGTCCATGTAGCCGATATCGCCGGTGTGAACCCAGACACGGCCGTCGGGATGCTTGCGCAAGATCATCGCCGTCTCATCGGGTTTGTTGTAGTAGCCCTTCATGGTGCCGGGGCCGGAGATACAGAGTTCACCGCGCTGGCCGATGGGAAGCTCTTTGTCAGTACCCGGCTCAAAGACGGATACCAGCGTGTTCGCGAGCGGCAGGCCGACACTGCCCGGCTTGTTGTTGAAACCGGCAGCTGCGGTCGCGGCCGAGGAGACCTCGGTCATGCCGTAGCCCTTTGCCAGCGGATACTGAACGCCGTGTTCCTTGAGAAAGTGGTTGACCGTCTTTTCCGCGCCCAGTGCGATGGCGTCACCACCAGCGGCATAGTTGCGGATGAAGGACAGGCCTTTGTCTTTCAGCTTGGGGTCAGCGGCAATCTGCTGATAGTGCGCCGGAACGCCGAACATGTGTTCCGGACGGTGCTTCAGGATCAGGCTTCCCAGCTTTGCCGGGTCGAGGTTGGGGATGATAACAACTTTCAAGCCCAGCACCAGCGGCAGATGGACACCGCAGGCATAGCCGTAGGCGATAAACGGCGGCATGATGTTCATCAGCTTCTGCCCACGGCAGAACAGCTGCTCGTATGCGCCAAACTGCTGGGCGATGGAGTTGAAGTTCCGGTCGGTCAGCATGACGCCCTTGGGGGAACCGGTGGTGCCGCCGGTGTGGACGACCACACAGCAATGCTCCGGGTCATAAGGCTCGGCGGCAGTGCTGGCATTCTTGCCGTCTTTTATCATCTGCTTCCAATGGATGACATTGGACTTATAGTGATTCAGGTCGGGGGTCGACAGCTTGTAGCCGATGGACATCGCCAGCGGCAGGGAGTCCGCCGGGGAGAGGACGACCACATGCTCGACATGGGTGCACTTCGCGGCCTGACGGCAGCGTTCATAGACGACGTTCAGGCAGATGAGGATGTGGGAATCGACTTCCTCGATGTACTCCCGGATACCCTCCTCGCTGTAACGGGGGTCGACGAGATTCAGCGATGCACCGATCAGATCGGCGGCATAGAACGCATAGATGACCTCGGGGGTCATGACGCTGACGACGGTCGCAATGTCGCCTTTTTTCATGCCCAGCGCACGGAACGCCGCGGCAGTCTTTTTGACATTCACGATGAAGTCAGCATAGGTGATCTTTCGACCATAATATTCCAGCGCAACACTTCCCAGATGCTTCTGGTTCTGTTGACAGACAAACTCGAAGGCGGAGCAGTCCGGCAGGGTCTGCCCGACGAACTTCGGGTCGTAATATTTCAGCCAGGGCTGCTCCTGAGAAGCGTAGCGGACATTCTGTTCAGTTGTCATGGTTTCATTCCTTTGTTTTAGAGAGTCGGTGTTTTTGGCATCAGGTTCTTTGTGAAAAAGATACGCAAGGATACAACAGTATTGTAGTAGTCCACCGCAGAAATGTCAATGAACAGCAAGCGAAAGATGCCAAAATGTGCAGGAAAAAGTTTACGATTCCGCCGGGGTGCTGGTGGGTGTTTCCGGGGCCGGAACAGCCGGAGTCGAGACGGCTGCTGCGGTCTCAACCACAGAAGCAGCTGCTGGTTCTGCTGCCGGAGCGGTGACAGGAGCTGCTTCCACAGCCGGTGCTGTCTCTGCCGCAGTTTCTGCCGCCATCTGTTCGGCGGCTTCCTGTGCGGCCTTCTCAGCAGCGCGCTTGGCCTCCCGTTCGGCCTGACGCTCTTTTGCACGGGCGAGAGCCTCTTCCTGCCGCTTTTTGGTGCGTGCCTTGATGCGGCAGACCGAGCAGATGCCGTCCGGGCTGTTGGGAGTGATGGGCTTGCCGCACTCCTTGCAGAGGGTCTTGGTGCATTTATAGACGCTCACCGGGCCGAGGCTGGTCAGCTGGCGGAGCTTCATCCCGTCGATGCCGCTGTTGGAGCAGGCGGCGACGCAGACGCCGCACTCACTGCACTTCCAGGGTGTCACGACCATACGGGTCTGACCGTCGGGCATGTCCTCCAGCTTGAGCGCGCCGGAACGGCAGGCTTTTTCGCACTTGCCGCAGCCGAAGCACTTGGTGGTGAAGTTCGGCAGATAGTAGCCGTAGCGGAGCGGCGTTTCGGAGGCCGCTTTCAGCTGCTTTGTCCGCTGATGGAGCATCAGGCGGAAATCTACACCAGCGTCATCGTCGCTGCGCAGGCCGGGCAGCATCCGGAGGAGCTGTTTGGTGCCGGCCTTGGAGCCGTGGGTCATGTGGCTGAACATCTCCCGACGGGAGAGTTCCTGCACATGGAAGGGGTGATCCTCTTCGTTGTAGGCCAGCGAGAACCGCGCCTCGAAGAGCGGCTGACCGAAGAAATCCACCAGACGAGTCAGCTCTTTGCGGAGCTGTGCGGCGCAGGCGTCGTTCTCACACTCGCCGCAGGGGGTCAGGTCGAGGACGATCTTTTTGTTCAGGGCGAGATAGGCCAACGCTTCCCACGAGAGGGCGGCGATGCAGGAGCGGACGACGGTGTTTTTCCGGCCGCTCTTCTCGCATCCGATCCACAGGGTGTCGTTGTCCGTGTCCGCAGGGGAGGTGTCGCGCTGAACCTGTTCCGGCGAGGGCGAGATGCAGCCGCTCCGGCAGGCCGAGACGCAGAGGCCGCAGTCGGTGCAGGGATCCCAGTCCTTAACGAGGTTCGGCCGGGTGAAGATCTGTTCCCCGAAGGGGCAGATGTCCTTACAGGCGGTGCAGGGGGTGCGGTGCGGATGAAGATTCCAGCACTGGCGGCGGTTGATCTCCGGATGCGAAGTCTTCATCAGGGCATCCATGGCGTATCTGGTAAAGATACTCATTCAAGCTCACTCCTTTTCGGCACTGTCCATGACCGTAGTGACAACGGCGTTGTCCAGCAGGAACTTCTGGACTTTCTGAGCAGCGAGAGCGGTCGCGATGGCTTCTTCCGGCAGGGCCTTGCGGATCTCCTCCACAGGGGTGTCCTGCATCTGAGACAGACGCTGGTACTCGAGATTGACCTCTTCCGGACGAACGACGATGCCCTCGGCGTCGGCAATGGTACGGGCGGCCAGCATGACTCGGATGCGCTTCTCGGCTTCGTCACGGTAGCCCTTCTCGAGAGCTTCCGGGGTGGTGTTCTGCTTCTGGCAGTGCTGCTCGAGGGTCATCTTGCTGCGCGAGAGACGCTGACGCAGGGCATCCATCTCCTTGGCGGCGGCACGGTCGAGCATAGCGTCGGGCAGGTCAACGGTCAGGTTTGCACCGGCCATTTCCAGCAGCTTCATCCCGGCGGCGCGGTCAGCACCGGCCTCGTGGATGGCCTGCTTCTTGGCACGGAAGGACTCCTTCATGGCGTCGAGAGAGTCATAGCCCTGTGCCTTGGCGAATTCCTCGTTCAGTTCCGGGGTGGACTTCTCAGCGACTGAGTGCAGGTTGATTTCGAACTGTGCGGTCTTGCCGGACAGCTCTTCGATGCGGAAATCGGCCGGATAGGTGAAGTCGAACCGGAAGGTCTCACCGGCCTTGTGGCCATAGATGGCCTGCTCGGCGGCGGGCATCAGCTTGCCGTCACCCAGCACGACCATGACCTTCTCCATCCGGCTGTCGGGGATCTCCTTGCCGTCCATGAAACCGGCGAAATCCAGCAGCACCCGGCTGCCGCGCTTCGCGGCCTCGGTGGAGTTGTGGTAGGTGGCGCGCATCCGGGTCTGGTGGACCATCTCGATGTCCAGCGTCTTCTCGGAAATGCCGCGCACATGGCGGGTGACGGCCAGTCCTTTATACGGTCCGAGCTTTACTTCAGGGAAATTATTCTGCTGATTTTCCATTTTGCAATACTCCTTCTGACGATAGAACGTTTATTCAAAAAATGGGAGGGTGCGGTGTTATAACCCGTGCGCGGCAAGCCAGCTCTCGGCGACCTGCGAGAACATTTCGGGGTACTGGGCATTTTCGGCGTCGAAGACGTGGAGGTAGGTCTCCACTTCGGCACGGGTGGGGGCGGCGACCCGCTCCCAGATGGTGAAGGTGTAGCCGTTGCCCATATCGAATGTGGCGGCAAGGGTGTGGGTGCCATCCCGCAGCTCGGCGAATTTGGCGTTCAGCTTGTGGCCCAGCTCCGTGTCCGATGCGTAGGACAGGGGGTAGGGGTCAACGGTGACGACATACTTTGCCTCAAAGAAGCTCATGGGGAAGTCGTGGGTGCCCGGCACCGAGAAGCTGTCCGGCAGTTTGCCGTCCAGCGGCTGCTCCGGCAGCAGGCAGTTGCGCAGATGGCCGGGGTTGTAGAGCATGTCGTCGGTGATCATGTACGCGGTCTCGCCGTCGCCGAGGTGGACGCTGAGCCACTCGGTCACAGCCTGCAGCTGGCTCAGGTCCCTGCGGTCGCAGGTCAGGCCGTCGAGCCGGACAAATTCTGCGGTGCTCTTGAGCGGGAAGTGGTCGATGAGAAAATCGGGCAGGGCCACCACCGTCAGCGGCGAGCAGCGCACCGACACGGCAAACACCAGCGTGAACGCCCAGTAGCCCAGCTTGAGGGCCTTGCGGCGCTCGATGCCCTCCGCCAGCGCCGCAGCGCCTGCCAGAAAGAGCAGGAAGTAGGCGGGGAGGAAAAGGAGCATCTGGTGGGAGCCGGTGTTCTGCACCCGCGTGAAGAGCACGAGGCTGACCGCCAGCTCACAGGCACCCAGCGCGGGCAGGGCGAACCGCTTGCGGCGGAAGGCATCTGCGATGCCCAGCCCGATGAGGATGAAGTTCAGCAGGCCGATGCGGAGGATGTGGTAGTAAAGCTCGGTGGCCATGCCGCCGACGTTGTAATAAGAATAGCGGTCGGAGTAGTCAAAGGCCAGGATCTTGCGGACCATGGGCCAGAGCAGGGCGACCATCGCGATCAGGGCGCAAAGGCCGAAGGCGATGAGGTTGCGCACCCGGCGGACGGCCAGCGCCTTGTCGGTCCTGGCGAGCTTTGCGCTGCTGACCAGAAGCAGCAGTGCGTAGGAAAAGTAGTAGCCGACCACGAAGTAGAGATACCACCGGCGGGTCAGAATGACCGCTGCCGTGGCCAAAAAGAGGAGGGCGAACCGGCCCGGCTCCAGCTGTTCAAAGCGGTAGTCCAGCGTCAGCACCAGGATGGCGAAGGCGAAGATGAGGCCGAACCAGTCCGGCTGGGCCAGCATCGCGCTCATCCGCAGAAACGGGAAGGTGAGCAGCCACGAAAAGCCGATGAGGAAGTAGTAGAACCGGTTCTTCACCCGGAGCATCTGCCCCACCTTGATGACTACGCCCGCCAGCAGCACCATCAGGCTGGGCAGGATGCAGAACACCTGGCTGAACGCATAGCTGTCGCCGGTGCGGGCCGTCAGGCAGAAGGGGAACTCGGTGAACAGCGTGATGAAATTGGTGTAGTCCTCTGCGAAGGAGCCGAAAATGTACGCGAAGCCCGCCGCCGGGCCGGCAGCAAAGGCCGCCTCGGCGCTGTACTGCTTGACGAGGTAGTTGGCGTAGTCCCAGGCGTAAACGAAATCGCGCCGCCCCAGCGCCCAGTAGAAATAGAGCACCGCCGCCGCCCAGCAGCCCACAAGGACGGCCCGGTGGAAGAAGTCCAGCGTAACGCCGGACACCCGCAGCACCCACAGCGCCCCGTAGAACAGCGCACAGCTGCACCACAGGCTCACCAGCGGGAAGAATGCCGCCCCGGTGGGGAAGAGCAGCCCGACGGCTGCCAGGACCAGTACCCCGATGCCGAGCGCGGCCCCCGCTTTGCCCCAGGGGGTGAGGCCGCGTTTCAGCAGGGTCGAACGTGTTTGTTCCATAACACAAAACCTTTCACAAAACCTAATATTTCATGTTACAGTATAACGGTTCTGCCCGGCGCTGGCAAGGCCGCAGCGGCGGCAAAACGCAAAATATCCCGCTGCATTTTCAGCAGACGGGATATTTTGAATGAAAAATTACTTTTTGGAATTGATGGCGGGCTTTGCAGCGGCCTTGCGCCGGGCAGCAGCAGCCTTCCGGGCCGAAGCCTGTGCGGCCTCGACATGGGGAGCCTCCGGCGTCAGACGGAGCAGTCGGCTGCCCATGGCGGGCAGGTCAAGGGTCAGGGTGTAGTCCCGCCCATAGACGCCGCCGTCCGTGGTGTGGAGGCTCCGGGTCCGGCTCTTGTCGGCACCGTTCCAGCGGGAGGCCTCGCTGTTCAGCAGCTCTTCGGCCCCGCAGGGGAACTTGAGGTAGAGCGGGAACTTTTTGTGAGTGGTGTTCTGGGTGTTCATCACACAGAGCAGGGTCTGGCCCGCGCCCTTGCGCAGCCAGGCGTACACGCCCTCGTCCCGGCTCTCGCTGGCCACCCACTCAAAGCAGCCGGGGTTGTATTCGCCGTCGTAGAGGGCGGGCTCGGTGGCGTAAAGGCGGCCGAGTTCGGCAAAGTATTTCTGGAAGCTGTCGTGGAAGGGGTATTTCATCAGGCCCCAGTCCAGCTCTTTCTTCTCGTCCCACTCGCGGAAATGCCCCAGCTCGTTGCCCATGAAGTTCAGCTTCTTGCCGGGGTGGGTGTACATGTAAAAGTACAGGGTGCGCAGCTGGGCACATTTTTCCTCGTAGGTGCCCCAGAGCTTGTCAATGATGGTCTTTTTGCCGTGGACGACCTCGTCATGGCTCAGCGCCAGCAGATACAGCTCGTTGTAGAAATACTGCATACTGAAGGTGAGCTTGTGGTAGGCATCCGGGCGCTCGCCGAAGGGGGTGGCGAAATAGTCCAGCGTGTCGTGCATCCAGCCCATGTCCCACTTGTAGTCGAAGCCGATGCCGTCGTAGCGGGTGGGGGCTGTGACCTTGAGGAAGTTGGTGGAGTCCTCGGCCGTGTAGATGCCGGTGGGGAACCGCGTGTTCAGGCCGTGATTCAGATTCCGCAGGAAGGTGACCGCACCCTCGTTCACGCCGCGGTTGGGGTCGCCCTGCCAGTAGAGCGCGCGGGAGATGGCGTCCATCCGGATGCCGTCGCAGTGGTAGACGTCCATCCACAGGGCGGCGGCGCTGTTCAGGAAGCTGCACACCTCCCGGCGGTAGTAGTTGAAGTTGCAGGTGCCCCACTCGCTGTGGCCCACATCGCTGTCGTACTCGTACAGATGGGTGCCGTCAAAGTTGGCCAGCGCGTCGCCGTTGGCGGCAAAGTGGACCGGCACAAAGTCCATGATGACGCCGATGCCCATCCGGTGGCAGGCGTTGATGAAGGCTGCAAAGTCGGCCGGGGAGCCGTAGCGGCTGGTCACGGAGAAATAGCCGGTGGTCTGGTAGCCCCAGCTGCCGTCGAAGGGGTGCTCGGCCAGAGGCAGCAGCTCCACATGGGTGAAGCGGTGGTCCAGCAGCCAGGGGATCAGCTCCCGCGCCAGCTCGCGGTAGTTGTACCAGCCGTCCGAGCCGTCCTCGCAGGTGGCGTTGGGCTTGTGCTTCCAGCTGCCCGCGTGGAGCTCGTAGATGTTCAGGGGCAGGTTGCGGCACTTGTCCCGCCGCTCCATCCAGGTGTGGTCGTCGAACGGGAAGTCCAGTTTGGTCAGGATGCTGGCCGTGCCGGGGCGCAGCTCGGTGGCAAAGGCGTAGGGGTCGGCCCGCATCACGGTGCTGCCGTCCCGCCCGTGGATGCGGAACTTGTACATCTCGCCCTCCTGCAGACCGGGGACGAAGCCGTTCCAGATGCCGGTCTCGGCCCGCTGCATGGGCACACCGGGGCCCCAGCCGTCAAAGCCGCCGCAGATCTCCACGGCCACGGCGCTGGGGGCCCACACCGCGAACCGCCAGCCGTCCCGGAAGGGATGCGCACCCAGCGTGCGGTAGGCGTCAAAGCAGTCGCCCAGAAAGAACGAACGATCGATCGAAGGAAATTCCATGCCAAAAACTCCTTTTCTATTCACAGCCCTGCCCCCTCCGCCATTGCTTCGCAATGCCGCCTCCCGCAAAGTGGGAGGGTTTGGCAGTCTATGCGGACGCGAAGCGGCCTGAGAGGGCGAGGCACCTTTCCTTTTTGTCATTGTTACTAAGAAAACCAAATCGGAATCGTCAAACCTGCTGATTTTACAGGAGACTTTGTATGAAAATTAGCAAAGTTCCACACTTTGGTCCGGAACTATGCTATACTATCTCTGTCGCCCGTATGCGGCGGGCGCAGGAAAAACTGCTAGAATGGGAGAGACTGTAACGATGGCTTGGTATGACAACGCTGTATTTTATCACATCTATCCGCTGGGGCTGTGCGGCTGCGCACATGAGAACGACGGCCAGCCCACACCCGGTGCCTTTGCAAAACTGAACGCCTGGGCCGAACACGCTTATGAGGACCTTGGCTGCACGGCCATTTATATCGGCCCGCTGTTTGAGAGCGGCTCCCACGGCTACGACACCATCGACTACCGCCGGGTGGACCGCCGCCTGGGCACGAATGAAGAGTTCCGGGAGTTTGTGGCCAACTGCCACGCCCGCGGCCAGAAGGTCATCGTGGACGGCGTGTTCAACCATGTGGGCCGCGACTTCTTCGCCTTCCAGAACCTGAAAACGGACCGCGAGAACGCCCGGTATAAGGACTGGTTCTGCGATGTGAATTTCTGGGGCAACAACGAGTACAACGACGGCTTCTCCTACGGCAACTGGGGCGGCTTCAACCTGCTGGTCAAGCTGAACCAGCGCAACCCGGAGGTCCAGAACTACCACTACGATACGATCCGCTTCTGGGTCCGTGAGTTCGACATCGACGGCATCCGTCTGGATGCAGCCGACGTGCTGGACTTCGAGTTCATGAAGGGCCTGCGCCGCCTGGCCAACGAGGTCAAGCCGGAGTTCTGGCTGATGGGCGAGGTCATCCACGGCGATTACAGCCGGTGGGCCAACCCCGAAATGCTCCACTCGGTGACCAACTACGAGCTGCACAAGGGCCTGTGGAGCGGCCACAACGACCACAATTATTTCGAGATCGCGCACACCATGCGCCGTCTGCAGGGCCTGTGCCACGACACCCGGCTCTATCTCTTCTCGGACAACCACGATGTGGAGCGCCTGCCCAACAAGCTGCGCAACCGGGCCCACATCCGCCATATTGCTCTTCTAGTATATACGCTTTGGGGCATTCCGTCCATCTATTATGGCTCGGAATTTGCAATTGAGGGCAAAAAAGAGTGGGGGAGCGACTGGCCGCTCCGCCCCTGCCTGGAATTGGATGACTTCAAGGATGCGCTGACCACCAACCCGGTCACCAGCGTATACGCAGCGCTGGGCCGGCTGAAGGCCGCGTGCCCGGAGCTGACCTGGGGCGAGGTGAAAGAGTTACAGCTGACTACCCAGTGCTATGCGTTCGCCCGTGTGCTGGACGGCAAGGCCGTCGTGGCCGTCTTCAACAACGGTGACAGCCCCGCGCAGCTGGAGTTCCAGCTGCCGGTGGAGGCCACCGGTGCCGAAGACCTGCTGGCCGACTGTGTGGGCAGCCAGCCGATCCTGACGGAGATCGAGTGGGGCCGGATGAAGGTGCAGCTGCCCTCCAATTACGCTACGCTCCTCCGCCTGAAATAAACTTGCACATTCCTGCGGGGTCTGTTATTATAAGGTAAAATCAGAAAACAGGGGGGCATTCGGATGAATGCTGTACAGCGCAGAGAAGTGATATTGGAGCGGCTGAGCAACGCCGACGCACCGGTCAGCGCCAGTGTGATGGCGGCGGAGTTGGGCGTCTCCCGCCAGATCGTGGTGGGCGATGTGGCCCTGCTGCGGGCCGGCGGTGCGGCCATCGAAGCCACGCCGCGGGGATATCAGTTCCACCCGGCCCCCGGCGGCTACACCGGCATCCTGGCCTGCGTCCACCGCACGGCGGAGGAGATGCGCACCGAACTGTATGCGGTGGTGGACCAGGGCGGCACTGTGGTAGACGTGGCCGTGGAGAACCCGCTGTACGGCGAGTTGCGCGGCAACCTGAATCTGTCCAGCCGGTATGACGTGGACAACTTCATCCAGCAGGCGGCGGATACCCCCGAATGCCTGCTCAGCCGGATGACCGGCGGGGTGCATCTGCACACCCTCTGCTGCCCGGACGAGAAAACGTTCCATCGCATTGAGGCAGCGTTGGAAAACGCGGGTGTCCTGTATAAAAAAGAGTAACAAAACCCGCAGATTCTGTCTATCAACAAAATCCGAAAAGGGTTGGGTATCCGACAAAATACCGAAAGAGGTGGATTATTTTTGGACATCCGCATCGAAAAGACCGACCGCGCCATCGAAAAAGCGTTTCTGGAACTGCGCAGCAAAATGCCGCTGGAAAAGATCAAGATCAAAGACCTGTGCGCACTGGCCTGCGTGAACAAATCGACGTTCTATGCCCATTATGAGGATATCTATGCACTGTCCAGCCGGTTGGAGGACAAGCTCATTGCCGACATTCTGGCCAGCGTCTCGGCGGTGGAGCTGCACCCGGTCCGGACGGAGGCGCTGACCCGCGAGCTGTTCCGGGCCTTTGTCCAGAACAAAACGGCGGTGAACATCCTCTTCGCCGATTCCCGTCAGGGCATCTTTGCCAACCGCATCGAAAAGGGCCTGCGGGAGCGCCTGACCGCGCAGGACCCCACCTTCGCCAACGACCCCAAGCGCGGCATCCTGCTGTCGTTCTGTGTGCAGGGCTGTTTCTATGCCTTTACCAACAACAGCAGCCGGATGGACGAGAGACACCTCGTGGACCTTCTGGCAGAGATCGCCAGGGCGGCGCAGAAAATCAAGATGTGAAAGGTGAGACGGCTTCAATAGCACAAAAAAACTCCTAATACGATTGAACGTATTAGGAGTTAAGATAAAGAATTATTATAAGTTTAACGAGATAGAACACCAGAACGAGCCTGCTGTTTGCTATATTCCTGCTCCTGAGCAATGCGGTCCAAGTAAGAAGCGGTGGACTTAGCCATTGCAGACAGAGATGCAGAAGTAATAGTAATGTTTTGTCGAGGCAATGCCGTTTTTAGCGAAGGAACGGATCTTTTGCCGGACAGCGTTGCATATCGCATGACTAATTAACACCCTTTCAAAATAATGAATTGATAAAACATAGATATAGTATACAGAATGAGCTATGAATTGTCAAGATAAAAATCTACTATACAGCAAGAAAAATTGGTAAAAAATAGGGGATAAAGGTTTTCAACGAAAGGAGACGTTTACAAATGATGAACTATGAAGTTACCGGAACGCCCAGTCAAGTTGTAGAGAATGTCCAGTCGATTTTTAGTGTGACAAAAGCAGAAGCAGAACTGATTGTGATGAGTCTGCTTTATAACCAAGATGAAGAAGTAGTAGATGAGGTTGCAGTAAGAAATTTTATAGGGAGTTTGGATCAGGAGAAAGCTGCTGCAGTGATTCGTGGGGTTCCTTTGACAATTCAGATAACGGGAATTTTGCCAGATATTGTGAAAAAGTGTGTTCAAAACTTGATCAAGTATTCAGCAATTCAAATTGTGACAGGCAGTTTGTCGTTAGAGAATGTGAAAAAGGCTGCTGTGATAGCAGAAGTTTTGGGAGCTGTTTTTGATGTAATGCAGCAACATACAACATGGCTTGGTAAGGAGCTGATCCAAAGAGATTCATTTGTTGCGCTGATGGATTATACTGGATGCCAAGTAGCGAAGGGAATCCAAAGCTCTATTTATGATGTTCAATTTACGCTGGAGGATATCCAGAAGTGGATGCAGGATGAAATACCTGAAAATCCAGATGCGGGCAAAGGACTTGAAAAAGATTTTAAATTGTTTGAAGAAAAGAAACTAATTAAGAAAAGAGCAGAAACAATTGGCAATGACGGAGTAAAACAGGTTATTTATCAAATCGTATTTTGAAAGGGAATGAAGATATCATGGGTCAATCCTCTTTATTGGATTATGTCAAGGTTGTCAAAAACGAGATGGATGCGGCTGAATTGATGCAGTATTGTCTACGCGACTGGTATCTGATTGAGGAACCAGATGAGAAAACGGCAAGCTATGGGAGATTTGAGATTCAAGATACGGTTGAGCAGCAAATCCTTGCAAATCTTCTTGGATATCACATCGTAAGAGAAGGACCGGATAACTTTGAACTGAAAAAAAGGGACAAACATGAAAGAACCGTTATGACGGAGCTTTACTATGTGGATCGTGAGTATCGGGATAGCTACTACATGTATTATGCACGAAAACATTCAGACTATGAACGCTTTACGATGCGTATTATTATCTTTGATGGAGATGTGATGTCAGAAATTGAAAACTATCACTCAGATGCTCTCCAGAGATGTTTTATTGGTAGCTGTGTCCTTCGCCCTTTACAAGTGGGAGCGATTGGAAGGTCGTTGATCTCTCCGCGATACATCTTATGCCAGAAAGGAAAAGATTACTACATCAGAACTTCAACATACCGGATTTCGCCACTTGGAATTTCGCTGACCGTAGAAGCATTTCCCTATATGATGCAGGATGGCGAAACAGTTACCTGTGCAGAGGTGACGCTGGTCAACCTTTTTGATTATTTCAGTGCACAATATACCGATTATCGATATCTCTGTCCAAGTGAAATTCAAAAAATCGTTTCACGGCATAGCTTTGAAAGAAGCCTTCCGTCTAGAGGCCTGAATTATGAGATGCTGTCAAAAGTGCTTTCGGATCAGGGATTTGAGCCGAAACTGTATATGTCTAAGCAAAAGCGTGCAACATGGGATATCCGGCGATGTCTTAGCAGATATGTGGAGTCAGGTATTCCAGTAGCAGTGGAACTGAAAAATCCCTGGACAGGAGTATATCATTCGGTAATTTGCATTGGCCGAGAAAACAGAAAGACGGCAATGGATGTGGTAGGGAGTATTATTCGGAGGTACTTTTTGATTACAGAAGAGGATCAGAGTAAAAGCGTTCTCCATTTCTGTGATGCAGCGGATGCGTATACCGAGTATGTGATCATGGATGATAACTGTGTTCCGTATCAACCAGTTGAAATTGTTCCGAAGATGATTCCGAATGACAAAGGAAAGCGGAAAAAGAGTGTTTACTGTATGGGAGAGCAGGTCATCTATGGATTTGCTGTCCCACTTCATACGAGAATGGTCATTGATGCGGAACAGGCGGAATCATTGTGCCTGATGTTTTTGGCAAGCGCAGAGCTGAATGTCGCTACACTTTATCAACAGATTGATCCCCATAAGATTGACGGGGCAGATAGAGGATATGAAACGCTGGGAAAAATGGATGAGAATCCATTGATTATTCGTCTGTTTCTTACTTCGGCAGCAACTTATAGGAAACAACGTGTGGAGGCAACAGAACATTTAGGAATGCGGGATGTTTATGCGCATCTTCCACTGCCACATTTTGTATGGGTCTGTGAACTGTATACACAATGCTCCTATGATGAGCAAAAAGCGGTCGGAGAAATCGTTCTGGACGGAACGGCATCGCCGAATGCAGAACAAGGAAGTATTGTTTTGATGCAATACCCTTATCGGCTTGGTTTCAGATATCCCGATGAACCGAGTGCAATGCTGTTTGAAAGGCTGAATGGAGTGATTCAAGATTGGAAGCCGTTCAAAGCATTCGATCGCAATGTGTTCAAAAACGGCATAAGGGAAAAATGGTAAGATGCACAAAGAGCTTCCGGTATCCCAAACGGTGCCGGAAGCTCTTTGTATCTGTGGGAGAGTTACACCCCCGATGCGCCGTAGTTTGCCAGCACACGGGCGGAAGGATCGTTGACGTTGCAGCCGGGCCATGCCTTGTTGGGCATCCAGAAATCGACGATGGTGCGGCTCTGGTCGTGGTAGTATTTCTCGAAGATCTCGCGGTAGAACAGGCTCTCCTTGGTAAACGGCATGCAGTGGGCCGAATAGTTTGCTCGGCGGAGCTGGAACTCCTCGTCGGTGTAAAGGCTCTCGGTATACTCCTTGATGTCGTCCACCATGCTGTGGCCCACGGCGTCGGAGAAGGCGGCCTTTTCACGCCACAGGATCTCCGGCGGCAGCCAGTCGCCCTCGAAGGCTTTGCGCAGTAGGTACTTGCCCTTGCCGTAGCTGTTCAGCTTCTTTTCGGGGTCAATGGCCATCACGTAGCGGACGAAGTCCAGATCACCGAAGGGCACACGGGCCTCAATGCTGTTGGAGGAGATGCAGCGGTCGGCGCGGAGGACATCGTACATATAAAGCTCGCGGATGCGCTTCTGGCTCTCCTGCTGGAAAGCGTCGGCGGTGGGGGCATAGTCTGTGTACTTGTAGCCGAACAGCTCATCGGAGATCTCGCCCGTCAGAAGGACGCGGACATCGGTCTGCTCGTGGATGGCCTTGCACAGCAGATACATGCCCATGCTGGCGCGGATGGTGGTGATGTCCCAGGTGCCCAGCAGGCGGATGACCTCTTCCAGGCTCTGGAGGACCATCTCCCGGTTGATGATGACCTCGTGATGCTCACTGCCCAGATAGTCGGCGGTCTGGCGGGCATACTTCAGGTCGATGGCGTCGGTGTCCATGCCGATGGCAAAGGTGCGGATGGGCTTGCCCAGCTTTTTGGCTGCGATGGAGCAGACCAGCGAGGAGTCCAGACCGCCCGAAAGCAGGAAGCCGACCGGTGCGTCGGCGTCCAGACGCTTTTCCACACCGGCAATGAGCTTTTCGCGGATGTTGGTCAAGGTGGTCTCCATGTCGTCTTCCATGGGGGCGGGCACATCGGCGATGTCCTCATAGCGGACGAAGCGGCCGTCGCAGTAGTAGCTGCCAATGGGGAAGGGCCGGATGTCGTCGCACCAGCCGATGAGGTTCTGCATCTCGGATGCGAATGCGATCTGGTGGCTGGATTTGGAATAGCCGTAGAACAGCGGGCGGATGCCGATGGGGTCGCGGGCTGCGATGAGGCGGTCCTTGCGGGAATCGTAGAGGATGAGGGCGAACTCGGCGTCCAGATGGCGGAACATGTCGAGGCCGTACTCATAATAAAGCGGCAGCAGGATCTCGCAGTCGCAGTCGGACTGGAACTTGTAGCCCCGGCGCTTCAAAATCTCTTTTTCAAAGCGGAAGCCGTACAGCTCGCCGTTGCAGACCACACAGTCGGCTCCGCGGTAGAACGGCTGCATGCCTTCGGGCGTCAGGCCCATGATGGCCAGCCGGCCAAAGCCCATCAGGCCGAATGGCCCTTCCACGACCCGCTGGTCGTCCGGGCCGCGCATCACGGTGCGCAGCAGATAATCCTTGAACTTGGCGGCACTCAGATCGTGCCCGGTGTAACCCATTACACAACACATAGTTCTTACCCCTCTCAAGTGACCTCTCCGTCATTGCTTCGCAATGCTGCCTCTCCAGATCGGAGCGGTCTCAAATAAAAAAATACGGCAGCCTTCATCCCACTTTGCTAGGACGAATGCTGCCGTATCCGTGGTGCCACCTAAATTACCGACACGCTGGGCATGTCAGTCACTTTTGTGCGCTCTCCCCGTTGAAAGCACTGCCGCGATAACGAGCGGCGTACGTCTGCCCCTACTTGCCGCCTTGCGCGGGTTCAGGGGGAAGCTCACGGGGGTTCGTTCGGGTCCGGCTCTCTGCGCGGCTCACACCTGCCCGCGCTCTCTGAAAAAGAGCGGTTGGACCTTACTTTTCCCGGTCAATGCTTTTCTTGCCTGAATTGTATCACGGCTTTTTGTCCGTGTCAACAGCCGAATTTGAATTTTCTGCGGTTTGTTCAGCCTGCTCATTTTGCTGCGCACAGCGACGGCAAAGTCCGTACAAAACGCTTCCCTCGCACTGGAGCGTAAAGCCGTGTTCGGCCATCAGATGGGCGCGCACCTCGTCCATGAAGTGGCAGTCCAGGTGATAGATCCGCCCGCACTGCACACATTTGAGGTGCAGATGCTCCCGGCAGTGCCGCCCTTCGTCCACATACTGGAACACAGCTTTTTCGCCCTTGTCAGCGACGTATTTCATGATGCGCTGTTCGCCCGCCAGCTTGTCGAGATACCGGTAGACGGTGGTGGGGTTGGGGCTGGCGCCCTCGGCCTCCAGATGTTCCAGAATATTCGACGCACTGACCGCGTGCTGCCGGTTGTTGATGAGGTAATCCAGGATGAGCTGCCGGGTTTTGGTGTTGTATCCGCCGCGACCTGCCATGATATCCGCCTTCCTTTCCACATCAAGTGTACCACAATTTATCCTTCGATGCAAAACAAGATGGGAGAGTTGGTGACAAGCACAAAAAACTTTGTGAATAATGCGAGAAAATACGGCAGAATATCTGTGCAAAACGGAAAAGCTTCCAATCTTTTGGAAAAACTCTTGTAAAGATTGACAAGTTGTGTGATAATATTTGTATGAGATGAGTTGGATTATTTCAGGGATACAAGCTGCCTTTTGGGCGGCTTTGCGTTGTTTGAAACGAACATTTGAATGAAATGATCTGTTCGGTTAGGAGATTGGAAAGATGAAAGAGATGGAACAGCAGGCAAAGCAGAGCTTGAAGCTCCAGGCCTACCAGTACCTGAAAACAAAGATCCTGAACTGTGAGTACCGTCCCAATGAGTTTCTCAACGAGCAGAAGCTCTGTGCGGAGATGGGAAATATCAGCCGCACCCCCATGCGGGATGCGTTGGGCCGGTTGGAGCAGGAAGGCCTCATCACCATCCTGCCCAAAAAGGGCCTGATGGTCTCCGGCATCACGGAGGACGATGTGCACAGCATGTTCGAGATGCGCCTTCTGGTGGAGCCGTATGCGCTGCGCAATTATGGCAACCTGATCCCCCGGCAGGCACTGGAGGACTATAAGGAATTGATGCACCACCCGGACCGCATCGACGACTTCTGCAAGTCGGACGATGACTTCCACGAGCTGCTGATGAGCAGCCTGCCCAACAAGTACCTGCGCTCGGCCTATGACCGCATCACCGGCCTGAACACCCGGTTCCGCATCATGACCGGCAAGGTGAGCATGATTAATCAGGACCAGACCTGCGAGGAGCATCTGCAGATCCTGGATGCGGCCCTGAACGACAACTGGGACACCGCCGCCGATGCGCTGCAGCACCATCTGGAGCTGGCCCGCGATAAGGCCGAAGGCGTTATCAAGGTCATCCGGCTGTGGTAAGACCCTCTCAGGCGCTCCGCGCCAGCTCTCCCGAAGGGAGAGCCACTGGCGAGCCGGTTTTGCTCGTGCTGGATGAGCAACGTTTCTCGGAACCATAAAATAGAGTGCTCCGCTGTTTCGATTCACAGCGTCCATACAAACGCTCTTTTGTCAGAGCCATTGTATCGATGCCGTTGGTCTTGACGGCGGAGCACTTTTGTTTCCGATCCAAACTGCTTTCAGCACCCAGCAGAGCCTGTCCGGCCTGCCAAGGGCTCCCCCCATCGGGGGAGCTGGCAAAGCCGCAGGGTTTGACTGAGAGGGTCAACGGGCGTTTTTTTTGCATAAAAACAGCACGTTTGTCCAGAAACAGTGAGATATGTATAAAAAATTCATAAAAATCATACGAATTTGACATTGCATGTTTTTTAACGATGTGGTAAAGTAAAAGGCAGAGAGACCCGGCTGAAAACGGGTACAATGATTTGGAGGATCGTAATTATGGCTGATCGTATCGTACTGAATACCATTTCCTACCATGGCCACGGTGCCATCGAGAACATCGTTCCCGAACTGACCGCCCGCGGCTACAAGAAGGCGTTCGTCTGCTCCGACCCCGACCTCATCAAGTTCGGCGTGACCAAAAAAGTCACCGACCTGCTGGATGCGGCAAACTTTGCCTACGCTGTGTACAGCGAGATCAAGCCCAACCCCACCATCGCCAATGTGCAGGACGGCGTGGCGGCCTTCAAGGCTGCTGAGGCAGACTGCATCGTGACCATCGGCGGCGGCTCTTCTATGGACACCGCGAAGGCTATCGGCATCATCATCAACAACCCGGAGTTCGCGGATGTCCGCTCTCTGGAAGGCGTCGCGCCCACCAAGAAGCACGCCGTCTTCACCATCGCTGTGCCCACCACCGCCGGTACGGCGG
>OIZF01000816.1_pt1 | contig 20320 bp, 16 predicted proteins | sample 1588471 | NCBI WGS metagenome assembly OIZF01 (sample SAMN03283279) | human gut metagenome | biome: human-associated habitat; material: feces | host: Homo sapiens | place: Peru | collected 2012
TGCCCAAGGCCATCGTCCAGCAGGAGATCGACGGCCTGAAGAAGATGGGCGTGGATTTTGAGTGCAACATGGTCATCGGCAAGGTGCTGACCATTGACGAACTGATGGGCGAGTACGGCTACGAAGCTGTGTTCGTAGGCTCTGGCGCCGGTCTGCCCCGCTTCATGAACATCCCCGGCGAGAGCCTGAAGGGTGTGTACTCCGCTAACGAGTTCCTGACCCGCTCCAACCTGATGAAGGCTTACCTGCCCACCAGCAAGACCCCCATCCGCACCGGCAAGAAGGTTGCCGTTGTGGGCGGCGGCAACGTGGCCATGGATGCTGCCCGCAGCGCCCTGCGTCTGGGTGCCGAGAGCGTGTACATCGTCTACCGCCGTGGCATGGCTGAGCTGCCCGCCCGTAAGGAAGAGGTGGAGCACGCCGAGGAAGAGGGCATCATCTTCAAGACCCTGTGCAACCCTGTTGCCATCCACCCGGACGAGGACGGCTTTGTACACTCCATGACCTGCATCGAGATGGAACTGGGTGAGCCGGACGCTTCCGGCCGCCGCCGTCCCATTGAAAAGCAGGGCAGCGAGTTTGAGCTGGAAGTGGATACCGTGATCATGAGCCTGGGCACCAGCCCCAACCCGCTGATCCGCTCTACCACTCCGGGTTTGGAGACCAATAAGCACGGCTGCATTGTGACCGAGGGCGACGAGGGCAAGACCAGCCGTGACGGCGTGTACGCCGGTGGTGACGCCGTGACCGGCGCTGCTACCGTCATCAAGGCCATGGGTGCCGGTAAGGCAGCTGCAAAGGCCATGGACGAGTACATCCGTAATAAGTAACAACTAGCAATAAGGGCGCTGCATTTTTACTGTGCAGCGCCCTCGTTTTGTGTTTTTAATGTACGCCAGCCAGTTCCTTTACGGGGCGGCCGGTGCGGGTCATTTCAATCTTGCGGGATTTATCGTAGCAGTAACGGATGATGGCCTGCCGCCGCACGATGCCGATAAAACTGCCCCGGTCATCCACCACCGGGACAAAGTTTTGGTTCATGGCAGCTTCCACCAGTTCATCCATGCTGGTGGTCACCGTGACGGCCTTGTAGTCCCGCTTATGCGCAAACTCTGAGATGGGAATGTCTTCGGCGGCTTCCAGATCCAGACCATGATATTTTTTCAGTCCCCACAGGATATCGCCCTCGGTCAGGGTGCCCACATATTCGCCCTTGCGGTTCAGCACCGGAATGGAGGCGTAGCGGTTATTTTCCCACTTTTCCAGCGTCTGCCGGAGGGTGAAGTCATCGTAAACGTACATCAGATCCTGCTTTGGGGAAAGAAAAAAGAGAATGTTCATGCCAACAACTCCTATCGCATTTTTTGCAGGCAATACCTGTTGGAACGGTCTGCCTGCGCTATGTAATGTGCCGTGCGTCCGGCGTATTCCTGGAGGTATCATGGAAAAAGGGGGCTGACCGCCCTTTTTCCTTTTCATTTATATTTTAGCACTTTTCCATAGACAAAGAAAGCCAGACAAGGAAGCTTTTATAATTTATTCACAGATTGTTTTTCTTTATTTGTCATACTTTCCGTTTTGATGGGTTCCGCACAGCCTGCCTTCAGCATACCACGCCCGCTGCGCAAAGCGGCGCGAGGGCTGTCGAAGGAATTTGCTCTTTTTTTCTTTACAAAAACCATGCAAAAAGAGAGCAAAAAGCAGTAAATCCAACAATTTGAACTGTACAACCACGGTGCAAAGTTGTATAATAGGGTGGGTGTTTATCTGAGGCAAGCTTTGTTTTGCGCAGCCAATGCCCCGACCCTTGCGTGTATTTTTATGAAAAATAACATAAAGGAGCAGAGCGACTATGATCACTTCCCGTTTCCCGCTTGGGAATGTCAGCTTTACTGATGGGTATTTTTCCACCCTGGTGGGTGAAGCCACCAAACAGTGCTACGGCGTTGCTGCCATGGCTCCCCGTGATATGACTGACGCTGTGAAAAGCATGGTATACGGTTCCGATTACCCGGAAAAGGGTGTGCGCGTGACCCAGCAGAATGGGCGTCTGGTGATCGAGCTGCACATTGCCGTCAGCTACGGTCTGAACATTTCCACCGCCGCCCGCAGCATCTCCCACCGTGTCAAGGACGAGGTAGAACAGGCCACCGGGCTGAAGGTCGCCCGCGTGGTGGTGTCCGTGGATGACGTCATCGCCTGATTTGTCTGCAAACCCGAGCCGGGATTTTCCGGCCAGTTACTAAGGAGTAAGAACAATGATTTCTGGTAAGATCCTGCGCGACGCCATCATTTCCGGCGCCAACAACATCAACAACCAGCGTTCCCGCGTGGACGAGCTGAACGTTTTCCCCGTGCCGGATGGCGACACCGGCACCAACATGGGCATGACCGTGGGCGCTGCCGTGCGTGAGCTGGAGGCTCTGGACGACAGCTGCACCGTAGGCGAAGCTGCCAAGACTGCCGCTTCTGCCATGCTGCGCGGTGCGCGCGGCAACTCCGGCGTTATCACCAGCCTGCTGTTCCGCGGCTTCTCCAAGGCTTTGGAGGGCAAAAAAGAGGCTGACGTTGCCGATATCGTGGCTGCCCTGCAGAAGGGTGTCGAGGGCGCTTACAAGGCCGTGATGAAGCCCACCGAAGGCACTATCCTGACCGTTGCCCGCGTTGCTTCTGAGGAAGCCGCTGCCAGTGATGCCGCCGATGTGCCCGCCCTGTGGGACGTGGTGCTGACTGCCGGCCAGAAGGCACTGGAGGATACCCCCAACCTGCTGCCCGTGCTGAAGAAGGCCGGTGTTGTGGACGCAGGCGGTCAGGGCATCATGGTCATCTTTGAGGGCATGGGCAAGGTGTTCCATGGCGAGGGCATTATTGCCGGTGGTGAAGCTGCCCCCAATAAGGCAAAGCTGTCCACTGAAAATGCCGGTAAGGGCGTGTTCACCGACGACCTGATGAAGGTGGAGGACATTACCAACGGCTACTGCACCCAGTTCCTCATCAACAAGTACGAGGGTGCCAGCGCCGCCAAGATGCGCGCCTTTGCAGAGTCCAACGGCGACAGCGTGGTCTGCATTGAGGACGATGATGTCATCAACCTGCACGTTCACACCGCCGACCCCGGCAAGATCCTGAGCGAGGCCATCAAGTACGGCTACCTGACCAACTTCAAGATCGAGAATATGCACGAGCAGTTCCTCGCCCGCCAGAAGCAGGGCAAGAGCCTTGAAAAGCAGGCCTCTGCCGAGAAGGCTCCCTCTCAGGCCAGCGAGTTCATCTATGCTGCCGTGGACCCCAGCCGTGACTACGGCTTTGTGGCCGTTGCCGCCGGTGAGGGCCTGAAGGCTGTGTTCACCGATCTGGCAGCAGACGCTGTGGTATCTGGCGGTCAGACCATGAACCCCTCCACCGAGGATATTCTGGCAGCCATCCAGAGTGTGCCCGCCAAGACCGTGTTCGTGCTGCCCAACAACAAGAACATCATCATGGCTGCGGAGCAGGCACAGAAGCTGGCCGACCGTCAGGTAGTTGTGCTGCCCACTCGCACTGTGCCCATGGGCATTACCGCACTGCTGAACTTTGACCCCTCTGTGAACGCCGAGACCAACACCATCAACATGATGGCTGCTGCCGACAAGGTGTCCACCGGTCTGATCACCTACGCCGCCCGCGACAGCGAGTACGACGGCAAGCGCATCCGCAAGGGCGAGATCATGGCACTGGAGAACGGCAAGATCGTTTCCACCTCCACCGATATCACCAAGGCCACCTACCGTCTGGCACGCAATATGTGCAAGAAGGATTCCAGCTTTGTCACCATCATCTCTGGCTGTGACGTGAGCGACGAGGACGCCGAAAAGGTTACCGAGATCGTAAAGGCAAAATGCCCCAACCATGTGGAAGTAAGCCACATCCGCGGCGGCCAGCCCGTTTACTACTATATGATCAGCGTGGAGTAAGTACTTCCCTGCTCTGATCTGATATTATCGCAAAATATAAAGAGGCTGTTGCATGGTATTCCGTGCGGCAGCCTCTTTTTCTGACGAAAAAGCAAGTCTGGAAGTTCCGCAGAACTTCCAGACTTGGAAATTATAAAAACCTTTCCGCTGAAAATGCCCAAAGCACACGCGGCGGGCATTCAAAATCGTCCAGACCTGATAAAAGGCCGCTGCACAAAATCTGTGCAACGGCCTTTGTTTCTCAGAAAAAGCTTACCTGACTGCTCTCGGGCAGGTCGCCCAGTGCGCCCACCTGACGCAGACGATCCAGAATGCTGCTGCCCACGCCGGAGGCCTGTTGCAGTTCTTCCACTGAGATATATTCCTCTCCGTGGATGGTCACCCGTTCCAGAGCCTCGGCGGCGGCACCGCCTAATCCCTTCAGGGCGCTGAAGGGCAGACGCACCTTGTCGTCCTCCACCACATACTTGGAACCGCGGCTCTTGCCCAACTCGATGGGCAAAAACTCGTACCCGCGGCTCAACATCTCGTTGACCAGCTGCAAGCTGACCAGCACGTCCTCGTCCTTGGCGTTCTTTTCCTCTTTCAGACGGCGCTTGACCGCTTCCATGTGGGCGCGCGCCACGGCAGCACCGCCAATTGCGGCTTCGTAGTCGATATCATCGCCGCGCACGGTAAAGTACACCGCATAGAAGGCCTGCGGCTTGTAGATCTTGTACCACATCAGGCGGATGGCGCTCATCAGGTAGGCCACAGCATGGGCCTTGGGGAACATATACTTGATCTTGCGGCAGCTCTCGATGTACCAGTCCGGTACCTCGTGCTCCCGCATGGCTTCCTCCCAGCCCGGCTGGAAGCCGCCCTTAGCCACCTTACCCTTACGCACGGCTTCCATGATATCAAAGGCCATCTTGGGTTCCAGCCCCTTGCGCAGCAGGTACAGCATGATGCTGTCACGGCAGCCGATGACCTCTGCGATGGTGCAGGTGCCGCTGCGGATCAGCTCGTCCGCGTTGCCCGTCCACACGTCCGTGCCGTGGGACAGACCGGAGATCTGGATCAGCTCCGAGAAATTCTTAGGCCGTGCCTCCACCAGCATTCCGCGCACGAAGTTCGTGCCCATCTCCGGGATGCCGAAGGTGCCGGTCTGGCTGTCAATCTGCTCCGGGGTCACGCCCAGCGCCTCCGGGCTGGTCAGCAGGCTGTACACCTTGGGGTCGTTCATGGGGATGCTGTCTACCGGGATGCCGGTGTATTCCTCAAAATACTTGTAGAAGGTGGGCATATCGTGCCCCAGCTCGTCCAACTTGAGCAGGGTGTCGTGCAGGTACTTGAACTCGAAGTGGGTGGTCAGCAGACCGCCCGCCACGTCATCCGCCGGGTGCTGGATGGGACAGAAATCGTAGATCTCGTAGGTGTCCGGCACGACCACCATGCCGCCGGGGTGCTGACCGGTGGTGCGCTTGACACCGGTGCAGCCCAGCGTCAGGCGGTTTTCCTCGGCGTGGTTGACGGTACGCTGCCGCTCGTCCAGATATTTTTTAACGTAGCCGTAGGCTGTTTTATCCTGAATACCGGACACCGTGCCGGCCTTGAACACGTTGGCCTTGCCGAACAGTTCCTCAGTGTAGCGGTGCACGTTGGACTGGTACTCACCGGAGAAGTTCAGGTCGATATCCGGTTCCTTATCACCGTAGAAGCCCAGGAAGGTCTCGAAGGGGATGTCGTGGCCGTCCACCAGCATCCGGGTGCCGCAGTGGGGACAGTTTTTGTCCGGCAGGTCAAAGCCGTCGTCCACGCTGCCGTCGGTGATGAACTCGCTGTGCTTGCACTTAGGACAGCGGTAGTGGGGCGGCAGACTGTTCACCTCCGAGATGCCGGAGAAGTGCGCCACAGCGGAGGAGCCGACAGAGCCACGGCTGCCCACCTGATAGCCGCCCGCATTGGAGTAGGCCACCAGCTTGACCGCAATGACGTACAAAACCGCGTAGCCGTGGCCGCAGATGGAGTCCAGCTCCTTTTGCAGCCGCTTTTCCACGATCTCGGGCAGGGGGTCGCCGTAATCCCGCTTGGCGTGCTCCCATGTGGCATCGCGCAGCTGCTGCTCTGCGCCCTCGATGCTGGGCGGGTAGGTGCCCCGGGGGATGGCGCGCACATTGTTGTCGATCATGGCGGCGATCTTGCGGGGGTTCTTTACCACCACCTCGTAGGCCTTTTCCTTGGGCAGATAGTAGAACTGCGCCAGCATATCCTGCGTGGTGCGGAAGAACAGCGGCGGCTGGTTATCGGCATCCTTAAAGCCGTTGCCCGCCTGCAATACGGCGCGGTAGATCGCATCCTCCGGCTCGGTAAAGTGCACGTCGCCGGTGGCAATGACCGGTTTATGCAGATCCTCGCCCAGCTTGATGACGGTGCGGTTGAACTCCTTGATTCTCTCCTCGCTATCCACCTTGCCGTCCCGCACCATATAGGCGTTGTTGCCCAGCGGCTGGATCTCAAGAATATCGTAGTAGGCGGCGATTTTTTTCAGCTCCTCGTAGCTGGTGCCGTCCACGATGGCGCGGTACAACTCGCCTGCCTCACAGGCGCTGGTGAGCAGCAGGCCGTCACGGTACTTGTTCAGCAGGCTGCGGGGCACGCGGGGCTTTTTGAAGAAGTAGTTGACGTGTGCCTCGCTGACGATCTTATACAGGTTTTTCAGACCCATCTGGTTTTTGACCAGAATGATGAGGTGGTAGTATTTCTTTTTCAGCACCTCGCGGTTGCCGCCCAGACCGGTGTTGATCTCGCTGACCTTCGTTACCTCTTTTTCTGCTAAGTCGTTCAGCATCACGCAGAAGATGCGTCCCAGTGCAGCAGAGTCCTCGCAGGCGCGGTGCGCCTCGTAGGCAGGCAGCTCCAGATGCTTGTTGATGGTGCCCTGCTTATAATTGTGCAGGCCGGGGTACATGGTCTGCGCCATGGTCAGGGTATCGATATAGGTAGGCTCCAGCTTGATGCCGCTGCGCTTGGCGGCTGCCCGCAGAAAGCGCATATCAAAGGCGTGGACATTGTGCCCCACCAGAATGCGGTCGCCAGCAAAGGCAAGAAAATCTTCCAGCGCTTCCTTTTCGCTGGGGGCGTCCGCTACCATCTCGTTGGTGATGCCGGTCAGCTCGGTGATCTTGGGGGTGATTGGCTTACCGGGCTTGACGAAGGTGTCGAACTCCTCCACCACCTCGCCGTTGCGAATGATGACCGCGCCGATCTCGGTAAGGTACTCTACGCCGGGGTCAAGACCGGTGGTCTCGGTATCGAACACGCAGAACTCGCCGTCCAGCGGCTGATCCTTTACGCCGTAAACGCAGGGCACCATGTCGTCCACAAAATAGGCTTCGCACCCGTAGATGAGCTTAAAATCCGGGTCCTTTTTGTGGATGTCATCGGCTGCCAGCATGGCTTCCGGATAGCCCTGACACACGCCGTGGTCGGTGATGGCAATGGCGGGGTGTCCCATGCGGTGCGCCAGCTTGACGATGCCGCCGGGGTCGCAGAAGCCGTCCATGCTGGAAAGCTTGGTATGCAGATGCAGCTCCACCCGCTTTTCCGGGGCGGTATCCTCCCGCTTTTTGCGCTCCACGATCAGCACATCGTAGGGGTACACGATGTAGTCGTGCTCGTACTTATCATAGGAGCAGTCGCCGCGCACGATGACCGTGCTGCCTTTGCCGATGCCCTCCCACTTGGAGCAGTCCTCCCCTTCCTGTGCACGGACTTTCAGGTTGATCGAGCCGGTATAGTCGGTGATGGACACGGTGTAGATCTTGCGGTAGTTGCCCTTGACCTCAGTAAAGAACACATCGCCCCAGATCATGCACTTGCCGCCCTCGCCGCCCAGATCCTTGAGGGGGGTAAGGTTTTTGGGGGTGAACATTTTGCCGTGGAAGATGGTGACCGGCTTGTCGGTAAGGTTGAGCCCCTCCACCTTGATAGACGGTGCGGTGTTCTTTTTCTCAAATTTGACCACCGGCGGTGCAATCTTGCGTTCCAGCTTTTCCTCCATCTGCTGCTGCTCAGCCGCAGTCACTGCACTTTGCAGCGTCACTTTGGGGGTAACGCCGGTATGCTCGGCAATGCGCTTTGCAAGCAGTTCCTCAAAGCCCATCTCCTGCAAAAACTTTGTGCCGTGGCACACCCCCACCGTGATGTTCTGCCCGGTGATGGAAATACTGCTCCTGTCCAAAAAGCCGTTGATGGGCACGCCGTCCCGCTTCATATCCTCCAGCAGGGTGCGCAGAGCGTGCTCATCCAGCATGGCATAGCCGAACAGGTTTTTAATCTTCAGTTCAAAGCCCTCATAGTCCGGCTGCAGGGAAGCCAGCAGCCGGGCGCAGAGATTCTGGTCCAGCGGGGCGGCGCTGCGCAGGGTAAACTCGACCTGCCGGTCTTGCCGCAGCATCCGGGCGTGCTCCACGATCACCTGCCCGAAGCAGGCCGCAAAATCCGGGTCCGCCATAAACTGCGGCCACAGCTGGGAAACAAGTGGTTTCACAAATGGTACTCCTTTTTGGTGGGTTCTTTACAGCACAAACTGCCGCACCCGTTTTTGCGGGTGTGGCAGTAGGGAAAGTTTCTTGTCAATCCGGTGCAAGGGTCTCTGTTTTAAAGACCTGATAGCCCTCATAATGGTAGCTTGCATCAATGCCCTTCATATACACTTCGCGGTCATTGATCTGATCCGTCAGCGCCGCACGCAGCAGGGTCTTGATTTCTAAGTCCCTGATGGGGCTGCGCTCCATGGCAAGAAGATAATCCTCCTTGTCCACGCGACTCCAGTCCACCACTTGATGCAGCTCTTTTTTCAGGATGCAGTCCAGCCAGATACGGGTGCTGCGGCCATTGCCTTCCCGGAAGGGGTGCGCAACGTTCATCTCCACATACTTTTCAATGATCTGGTCAAAGGTTGACTGCGGCATGGCATCGATGCCCTCCAGCGCCGCATGCAGGTAAATGACCGGCGCAAAGCGGAAATTGCCCTTGGCGATGTTCACTGTGCGCAGCTGCCCGGCAAAATCGTAGATTTCCCCGAACAGATAAGCATGGATCTTTGCAAGCCCTGCAAAGGTACCTACCGGAAAAGTATCCAGCAGACCAGTATCATACAGCGCCAGCGCCTTCTGCTTGCTCAGCTTTTCCTCTGCGCGGGCAAGGGCAATCTCTTCGGTCAGCCCCAGTTTGTTTTGCAGTGCCATAAAACAGCTCCCGTCTTACAATTTATAGATCTCGTCCATGAACTGATCCAGAATGTTATCGCCGGTCAGCTTTTTGATGGGCTTGCCGTGGATGAACAGCACAGCCTCGCCCTTGCCGCCCGCAATGCCGATATCGGCTTCGCGCGCCTCGCCGGGACCATTGACAACGCAGCCCATCACGGCCACCTTGATGGACTTTTTGTAGCCCTGCAGCCGCTTTTCCACCTCGTTGGCGATCTCTGTGCAGGGGTACTGGGTGCGTCCGCAGGTGGGACAGGTGATGACCTCCGGCCCGGTGACCGGGAAGCCCACGGCACGCAGAATGTTGAAGCCTGCCTCCACCTCTTTTTCCGGCTCGGCAGCCAGCGACACGCGGATGGTGTCACCGATGCCCTCCAGCAGCATCCCACCGATGCCCATGCCGCTTTTCAGCAGACCCATCTGGTAGGTGCCGGCTTCGGTGACGCCCACATGGAGCGGGTAGTCGGTGACGGCGCTGAGCTGGCGGTAGGCTTCCATCATGCGGGGTACGTTAGAGTTTTTGATGGAGATAACGATATTGTTAAAGTCGAATTTTTCCAGCAGCCGCACATGGTACAAAGCGCTTTCCACCATCGCTTCCGGGGTGGGTGCGCCGTAGCGGGCCAGAATATGCTTTTCCAGACTGCCGCCGTTGACGCCGATGCGGATAGGGATATTCTTCTGCTGGCAGGCATCCACCACTGCCTTTACCCGGTCATCATCGCCGATGTTGCCTGGGTTGATGCGGATCTTATCTACGCCTACGTCCGCGCAGGCCAGCGCAGCCTTATAGTCAAAGTGGATATCTGCCACGATGGGGATGTTCACTGCGTTTTTGACGGCCTCGATGCACTTTGCATCTGCCGGGCTGGGGCAGGTGACCCGCAAAATCTGACAGCCAGCGGCTTCGCACCGCTTGGCCTGCGCCACATTGCTCTCGATGTCCTCCACCGGCACATTGAGCATGGTCTGCACCGCAATGGGGTTGCTGCCGCCAATGGTCACATTTCCGATCTTCACTTCGCGTTTTTTCTGCCGCATAAGGGTTCCCCTTTCTTATACTGTCCCGGTGATGAGCCGGAGAATATCGTTGTAGGTTGCAAAGAGCATCAGCCCGAACAGCAGCCCAAAGGTTGCAAGGGTGAGCAGGCTTTGCAGCTTTTCCGGCACTGCATGGCCGGTGACGCCTTCAATGACCAAAAATACCACCTTGCCGCCGTCCAGCGCAGGGAAAGGCAGCAGGTTGAGGATGCCAAGGTTGACGGTAATCAGTGCCAGCATCTCCAGCAGATCCTGCCAGCCATAGCTGGCGGCCTGCCCGATGGCCGACACGATACCCACCGGGCCGGAGAGGTTGTTGATGCTCTCCCGTCCGCGCACTAAGTCCACAAGGGAGGTGAACACGATGCGCCCGTAGTACAGCACGCTGTTGCCCGCCTCCCGCAGCACGTTGCCGGGGGTTTTTTCCAGTCCATAGACGGAAAAACCGATGCTCATGTGGGTCTCGCCCTGTTCGTCCTGCCATGTGTCGAACTGCACCCCCGGCAGCTGCACCTTTTTTCCATCCCGCAGTACGGTGAAATCCGCACTGTAAGACTGGGTGCGCACCAACTCGTACAGGATATCGTTGGCCACAAAGCAGCGGCGGCCGTTCACCGCCAGAACCTTGTCCCCCGCCTGCAGGCCGGTCTGCCCGCAGAGGGCACCGTCCTGAATGGCGTAGATGGTCTTGCTGGTGATGGGCTCATTCTGGGCGGCGATCAAAAACACCAGCACCACAAAGCCCAGCACGAAATTCATGACAGCACCGGCCACCATGACCAGTGCCCGCTGCCAAACCGGCGCTTCATTCAGGGGGACGCCGGTGGGCTGCACAGATGCTTCCGTCTCCGGGGCGGGCTGCTCCTGCACAGTATGGGCAGCTTCTGCCTGCTGGCTTTCGGGGCTTTCCTCCCCTTCCAGCGCTACAAAGCCACCCACAGGCAGGGCACGCAGACTGTACTGGGTGCCTTTATGATTCTTTTTCCAGAGCACCGGCCCCATGCCGATGGAAAACTCATTGACCTGAATGCCGCAGAGCTTTGCCACAGTAAAATGCCCGAACTCGTGGATTGCGATCACCGCACTGAACACGAGCAGCGCGGCAAGAATGGTGATAATAAATGACATTCGTTCTCCTATACCGCCCCGGAACTGTTACAAAAACAGTGCCGAGGCGTATATTGCTGATAAAGCGTTACAGGTGTGCCCGCACGAATGCGCGCGCCATGCGGTCGCACTCGTACACGTCTGCCAGCGTATAGTCGCCGCCAAAGCTGTCGCTGTCCACAACAGCCTCCACCAAGCGGCCGATATCCAAAAAGCCGATCTTGTCCTCAAGGAACAGCTTAACGGCTTCCTCGTTGGCACCGTTGGCGGCGCAGGGGCCAAGACCGCCCTTGCGAATGGCCTTTTTGCAGGCGGCAAGGCAACGGAAGGTCTCTTCATCGGCTACATCGAAGGTGAGCAGCTTCAGGGTGGTAAAGTCCAGCTCCGGCACCACGCCCGGCACACGCTTGGGGTAGGTCAGGGCGTACTGGATAGGGATGCGCATATCCGGCACACCCAGCTGCGCGATGATCGAATTATCGCTGAACTGCACCGCAGAGTGAACGATGCTCTGGCGTTGCACCACGATCTGAATTTTTTCCGGGGGCAGACCGAAGAGCCATACGGCCTCGATCAGCTCCAGACCCTTGTTCATCAGGGTGGCGGAGTCGATGGTGATCTTCGCGCCCATATTCCAGTTGGGGTGCTTGAGGGCGTCTGCCCGGGTCTTGCCGCGCAGCTGCTCGGTGGTCATGCCGAAGAAGGGGCCGCCGGAGGCTGTGAGCAGAATTTTAGTCAGGCTGGGGGCGCTCTCCTTATCCTGCAAACACTGGAAGATGGCGGAGTGCTCGCTGTCTACTGGAAGCAGCTGCACGCCGTGCTTTTCCACAGCCTGCGTGACCAAATGGCCGCCGGTGACAAGGCTTTCCTTGTTGGCCAGTGCCAGATCGTGGCCGCTTTCGATGGCGCACAGGCTGGCACCAAGGCCGGCAATGCCCACCACACTGTTCAGCACCACATCCGGGCCGTCCAGCGCAGCCAGCTCCTTCAGCCCCTCCGGGCCGGTGAGCAGCTTGGGCGCATTTGCCCGGCCTGCCAGCGCAGCGTCCAGCTTTGCGGCGGCGTCCGGGTTGGTCATGCAGACGTATTTCGGGTGGAACTCCTCGATCTGCTGCAAGATCTTTTCCACATGGCTATGGGCAGAAAGGCCGTACACCTCGTACCCTTGAGCGCGGATGACATCCAAACTCTGGGTACCGATGGAGCCGGTAGAACCCAGCAGCGTAATTTTTTTAGACATAATAGTTTCCTCCCTGTATCAGGCGTAGAACACGGCGGTAATGACCATGGTCACGAAAGGCGCAATGAACATCACGCTGTCAAAGCGGTCCAGAATGCCGCCGTGCCCCGGGAAGATGGTGCCGTAGTCCTTAATGCCGCACTGGCGCTTGACCACGCTGGCAAACAGGTCGCCGTAGATACCCAGCACCGCAGCGATGCAGCCCAGCAGCGCAATGATAACATACATAGAAACGCCGATATTGGAGCGGGTAAAGGCCTCCATGCGGTTTGCCGCTATGGAGTAGATGAGGGTAACGACCACGCCGAACACCATAGTGCCCAGCACGCCGCCGATGGCACCCTCCACTGTCTTTTTGGGGCTGACCACCGGGCACAGCTTATGCTTGCCAAAGGCGCGGCCTGCAAAATAGGCACAGGTATCGCCGCCCCATGCAAAGCAGAGAATGAGCAAAATAAAGAAAACCGCATCATAGCCGAATTTCTCCACCGGCAGACGCTCCTTGAGCAGGATGAAGGAGTAGAAGCAGAAGATCACGATGCCCGAAAACACCAAAAGACCGCTGGCCTTCTGGTAGCTGATGATGCCGTTGCGCACCACCAGATAGATAGCAAAAAAGGTGACCAGCACAAAAGACATGGGCATGACAAGCTTGCGCATGGCGCTGTAACTGGAAAGCATGACCAGCAATGTGTAGGGTACCAGCACTGCGTACATGAGCCAGTCCTTTTTTTCAAAGCCGAGGGCGCTGTAAATCTCGTGGATGGCGATCAGGGTGATGGCTGCGATCACCAGATTGAACACCATGGTGTTGAAGGTAAACATCACGCCAATGAGCACCAGAATGCCCACGATCGCAGTAATAATGCGTGTTTTCATAGGTTTGATCTCCTTTGTTCTTCCGGCAGCAGCCCCTTGCAGGGCAACGCATTCCGACCCGAGGAAGTACCGGGTCTGTCGGGTCTGCACCTTAGGTGCAGGGTTTGCAATACGGACAGATTGCCGCTCAGATGCCGCCAAACCGGCGGCTGCGGTGATTGAACTCCTCAATGGCGGTGTCCAGATCGGCGCGGGTAAAGTCCGGCCAGAGCACATCCATCTCCACCAGTTCCGAATAGGCGGCCTGCCAGAGCATAAAGTTGGACAGCCGCTTTTCTCCGCTGGGACGCAGGATAAAGTCCGGGTCCTTCTGTCCGGCGGTATACATGGCATCGCTCATCATCTGCTCGTTGATGTCCTCAGGGCGGATCTCGCCTGCTGCAGCCTTTGCGGCTAGCTGCTGCGCTGCCCGCACGATCTCCGGGCGGCCGCCGTAGTTGATGGCGATGTTCAGGGTCATGCCGGTCTTGCAGGCAGAGTCCCCTTCCAGCTCGTTCATCATCTTTTGCAGCTTAGGGTCCAGCGCGGTGCGGTCGCCTAAGAACTTAATGCGGATATTGCGGTTCTTGTAATCAAAGCCCTCGATGAGGTACTGGGCAAACAGCTTCATGATGGCACCCACCTCTTCCAGCGGGCGCTTCCAGTTCTCGGTGGAGAAGGCGTAGAAATACACCGATGCTACGCCAAGTTCATCGCAGTAGTTGGCAATATCCTTGAACACCGCCGCACCCTTCTTGTGTCCTGCGGTGCGGGGCAGACCGCGGTTTTTCGCCCAGCGGCCATTGCCGTCCATGATGATGCCGATGGAAAGCCCCTCGGCAAATTCTTTGGGGTGTGCCATTTATACCTCCCGGCAGCAGGGCTGCCCTGCAAAAAGTGCCGCGCACCTTTCACCAGCGCACGGCACCTCCCAGTTGTTATTGTGTGCTGCGGATCAGACGGCCATGATCTCCTTCTGCTTTTCTTCCACGGCAGCATCAATGTTCTTGATATACTTATCGGTCAGCTTCTGGACATCCTCTTCCATGGTCTTCTGGGTGTCCTCGGTCAGCTCGCCGGCCTTCTTCATGGCCTTAGCCTTATCCATAGCGTCGCGGCGCACGTTGCGCACAGCAACCTTGGCGTCTTCGCCCAGCTTGGAGACTTCCTTAGCAAGCTGCTTGCGGCGCTCCTCGTTGGGTGCAGGGAAGTTCAGGCGGATGGTAACGCCGTCATCAATGGGGGTGATGCCCACATCGCTGGCCATGATCGCCTTGCTGATGGGGCGCAGCAGGGTGCGATCCCAAGGGGTGATGGTGAGGGTGCGTGCCTCAGAGACGGCCACAGCGGCCAACTGCTGGATGGGGGTGGGAGCACCGTAGTAGTCCACGACCACCTTATCCAGCACGGCGGGGTTTGCACGGCCTGCGCGCACAGCGGCCAGCTCGCGGCTCAGGTGCTCCACAGAGCTCTTCATCTTATCTTCGTAAACCTTGGTGTTGCTGCTCATTGTCGTTGTTCTCCTGTTTCTTTATTCTATTGATCCATGCAGGCAGCGCACTGCGCCGCTGCTGCTCTATCCAATCGTATGCAGTTGCACCGGGGCGCTATGCTCAGCCCTCGTAGACCAGCGTGCCCACGTTCTCGCCCTGCACAGCCCGTGCAATGTTGTCCGGGTCGGCCAGATCAAACACCAGAATGGGCAGCTTGTTGTCGCGGCACATGGTAGCTGCGGTGCCGTCCATAACGGCCAGCTGATCCTCCAGCACCTTGGTAAAGGTAAGGGTATCGTACTTTTTGGCATCCGGGTACTTGTGGGGGTCCTTATCGTAAACGCCGTCCACCATGGTTGCCTTGAACATCACATCGGCGCTCACCTCCACGGCGCGCAGCGCGGTAGCCGTATCGGTAGAGAAGAAGGGGTTGCCGGTGCCGCCGCCGAACACAGCGATCTTGCCCTCATCCATGGCGCGCAGAGCGTCCTTGCGGGTAAAGGCAGGGGCCACCTGCGGCATGGTGATCGAGGTGAACACCTCGGTGGGCACGCCCAGCTGCTCCAGCTTATCGGAGACAGCCAGTGCGTTCATCACCGTAGCCAGCATACCGATCTTATCGGCCAGCGTGCGCTCCATCTTACCACTGGAGCGGCCGCGCCAGAAGTTGCCGCCGCCCACAACGATGCCGATCTGCACGCCAAGCTCATGGGCCTTTTTCACGCCGCCGCAAATAGCGTCCATGGTGGGCTCGTCAAAGCCCATGCCCTTTTCGCCGCCCAGCGCCTCGCCGCTGATCTTCAAAAGGATACGCTTATATTTCAATGCCATAATCCAAACACCACCTATTTTATCTTTCGCCGGACAGACCCGGCATTTTTACTATACTCTATTTTACAATAAATTCGCCACATTGTAAACAGTCAAACGCGTCGTTCTTCGCAAAGCTTTTGTGAACGAATGCGCAGCGCCTGCAAAGCCTGCTTTTGCTCCGGGGGGATGCGGTAGCTTTCCACCGCTTTCTGAATGGTCTTGTTGTGCGTCCACACGTCCAGCCGCTTTTCGGTCAGCCACGGCAGTGCCGCTGCGGGCTGCTTTGCCAGTGCCGTGGCAAAATACCACGCTCGCATCATATTGACATAGTATTCCTCGCTGTGCACTGCCGCCACCCAAGCCAGATATTCCGGCCGGAAGGCATCGTCCAGACAATACCGCATCAGCATCCCGATCCCGTAGCGCACGGTATACGTCCGGTCAGAGCTCAGCCAGCGCCGGATAGCAGGCAGCAGCTCCGGCTTATGCTGCGCAAACACCTTGGGGCTGAAGCTATCGCAGACCGCCCAGTTATCCACATAGGGCAAAAAGCGCTCCGTTGCCGCCAGCGCTGTGCCGTAATCCCGGACAGGCTCCAGCAGAAAAGCATGGAGGGCGTTTTCTTCATAATAAAAATGCGGCAGTTCTTGCAGAAACGCCTCCGCTTCCGGGGTATCCGCCAGCTGTTTTGCCAGCCTGCGCAGCAGCGGCACCCGCACCCCGATCACCGTTTCCGGTGGCAGGGTGGGCATCAGGCGGCTGTGAAAGATCTGATATTCCTTATCCTGCAGCGCAAACAGCTGCGCACGGATCACATCCACTTCCGGCATTTTGTCACTTCCCTTCTGTACCATTGTACCAGATGGGAAGGAAAATGCAAAGAGAAAAGGCTCCACCTTTTTCAGATGAAGCCTTTGGGTTATCCCATGCTTTTTATAATTGTATGGCCGCTCCTGTTTATATCAGCTGTTTACCCCACTCTCTGCCGTTTATCCAGCCGCATCTTGTCAGCTATCATTGCGATGAACTCCGAGTTGGTAGGCTTACCGCGCAGGTTATGGATGGTATAGCCGAAGTAGCTATTGAGGGTATCCACATCTCCCCTGTCCCATGCCACCTCGATAGCGTGGCGGATGGCGCGCTCCACCCGGCTGGCGGTGGTACCGTTTTTCTTGGCGATTTCCGGGTACAGGCGCTTGGTCACGGCGTTGATGTACTCCGGCTCGTTCATGGTGAGCAGGATGGCATCCCGCAGGAACTGGTAGCCCTTGATGTGCGCAGGCACGCCAATTTGGTGCAGTATTTCGGTGACGGTCAGCTCGTCACTGTCCACACTGGTGTGGAGCAGGTGCTTTTCCTGTCCGCTGGCTGCCTTGAGCACCCGGGCGGCCAAGACGCTTTCGTCAAAGGGCTTGACGAAATAGTAGGCAAAGCCTTCGTCAAGCAGCTCCTGTACCATCTCCTCGCTCTGGAACGCGCCGGTAACGAAAAACGAGGTATGGCGCTCGCCTGCGGCGTTGTAGCGCTGCTTGACCGCCAGCGCGTCCAGCCCGGGCATAAAGGCGTCCAACAGCACTACCTGCGGGCGAACGGCCAACATCTTCTGTAAAACCTTGTTTCCATCCTTTTCCACAACGGTCACTTCCACGCCCTTTTGCTCCAGCGCCTCACGACAGGCTTCTGTGATCTGAGCACCGGTATCCGACATCAAGAATCTCACTTTATCCATGGTTGTTTCCTCCAATGTGTGCAGTTCCCTTAACACCATGGATTTTACCATAATTTTCCAGATAGTTCAACGGTTTATTTTGGGAAATTATGGAAATTCTGCTCGAATGTCATACTTTTTTATGCTGCTGCGTCCGTTCCGGGCACGGAATGTGCCTGTTCCAGCATGGTTTGTGCAAAAATACCGTAGCCTCGTGTCGGGTCATTGACCAGCACATGGGTTACTGCACCCACCAGCCGCCCGTTTTGCAAAATGGGACTGCCGCTCATTCCCTGCACGATGCCGCCGGTCTGCGCCAGCAGTGCCGGGTCGGTGACGCGCAGCACCATGTTGCGGTGCGGGTCGGCGTCGTTCACCTTTTCTATATAGACACGGTAGCTGCAGGGCGTTTCGCCGCTGGTGGTGGTCAGGATCTCTGCCGCACCGGGCAGCACCTCCTGCGCAAAAGCGATTTCTGTCTGCTGCCCGGCAATGGCGGTGCTTACCGTGCCGTAAACACCATTTTCGCCGTTGATACAAATTCTGCCAATGGCGTGGTCGCTGATAAATTTGCCCTTCAGCTCTCCGGGGCTGCCGGCGGTACCGCCGGTGCAGCCCACGATCTGGCAGGCCACGATCTCGCCGCTGCGCAGGGCAACCCGCTCGCCGGTGTCACTGTCGCTGATAGGGTGGCCCAGCCCGGCAAACACCCCAGTTTGCGCATCCACAAAGGTCAGAGTGCCCACCCCGGCGGAGGAATCCCGCACCCACATTCCTGCCCGCCACTGGGCGTTCTGCGTATCCCACACCGGCAAAAGGGTGGTCTGCCGCTGCTCCCCCTTGCGGACGTAGACCACCTCCACCGCCGCACCGGCGGCGGCTTCCAGCGCGGCATGGACCTGCTCGTTGGTCTCGGTGACCGTGTTTCCCATGCGGATGACCCGGTCGCCCAGCCGCAGCCCTGCCTGCTTTGCAGGGTTTATTGTACCGGCGGCGGTGTGCACCTCGGAAAAGCCCACCACAAGCGCCCCCTCCGAGAACATCTTCACCCCAAAGGGCGTGCCGCACACCGTGACCGTGGGGCGCTGCATCACGGTGGCACGGATGGTCTTGACCGGCAGCCAGCCGCCCAGCGCCAGCGTAGTCTGATAGCTGCCCGCTGCCCGGGTGCTGGCCACATTGCGGCTGCCGTGCCCGCGCAGCGGCTCCACCCAGCCAAAGCGCGGCAGCGTGAGCGTCTGTTCCGGCTCCAGATAGACCTGCTCCGGCAGGACGCACCACAGCCAGCCCAGCGCCGCCACGGCGGCCACCAGCAGATAAACCCCTATCATCTTTACCCACCTGACAATGCTGTGCTTGGACATTTTACGGCCTCCCTGCGCATTTTTCGGGGTTAGTATGCGCAGACAAGCACGAAAAAACCGCACCCGCATCCAAAAAGGGACACAGGTGCGGTTATGATTTTACAGGGACAGGCGCTTATGCGTCCTGCAGCTCGCCGCGGCTGGCGGCCTTGAGGTAGGCGAAGATGAACTCATCGATATCGCCATCCATCACGGCATCCACGTTGCCGGTCTCGTAGTTGGTGCGGTGATCCTTGACCATGGTGTAGGGCATGAACACATAGCTGCGGATCTGGTGACCCCAAGCGATCTCGTTCTGTACGCCCTTGATGTCGTCGATTTTATCCATGTGCTGCTGCTTGGCGATCTGGTAGAGCTTGGCCTTCAGCATTTCCATGGCGTAGTCACGGTTCTGGAACTGGCTACGCTGGGTCTGGCAGCTGACCACGACGCCGGTGGGCTTGTGGATCAGACGGACAGCAGAAGAGGTCTTATTGATGTGCTGGCCGCCGGCGCCGGAGGAGCGGTACACCTGCATCTCGATATCCTCGGGGCGGATGTCCACCTGAATGGTGTTGTCCAGTTCCGGCATGACCTCCAGAGAGGCAAAGCTGGTCTGGCGGCGGGCGTTGGCGTCAAAGGGAGAGACACGCACCAGACGGTGCACGCCGTTCTCGCTCTTGAGCAGACCGTAGGCGTTAGCGCCCTTGACCATCATAGAGGCGCTCTTCAGACCGGCCTCGTCGCCGTCCTGATAATCCAGCACCTCCACGGTCATGCCATGTGCCTGTGCCCACTTATTATACATACGATACAGCATCTCGGCCCAGTCCTGTGCCTCGGTGCCGCCGGTACCGGCGTGGAAGGTCAGGATGGCGTTGTTGTGGTCGTACTCGCCGTTGAGCATCGTCATGAGCTGCAGCTCGTCGATGGACTTCTCGACGCCGTTGACGGCCTCCTCACCCTCGGCGGCCAGGGACGGGTCGTTCTCCTCCTCGATCATGAGCAGCAGCGTCTCGGCCTCCTCATACTGGGTGGACAGCTTGCCGAAGCGCTCGAGCTTGTTCTTGACCTCGCCCATCTCGCCGATGACCTTCTGGCTGCGGGCCTGGTCATCGTAGAAGCCGGGCATCGTCATCTGGTGCTCGAGCTCGGCCAGGCGCTTTTCGCTGGCCTCGATGGACAGCGCGTCGCGCAGGTCATCCACGGCGGTCTTCATGCCGCCGAGCTTTGCTTTCAGTTCGTCAATCGTAATCATATATCGTTTCCCTCGTCACACATAAGTTGGCATAAAATTACATAGTACCATTATAAGCGAATTGGCGGGCGTTGTAAAGAGGGGCAGCGGCAGATTCATAATATTTATGGAAGGAATACGTGCAGGGCTGCGGCAAGGCAGCAAAGCCCCTCAGGCCTCGCAAGCTCGGCCAGCTCCCCACAAGTGGGGCGCCTTTTGCGCGGGCTTTGCCCGCGAGAAAGCCTCCCCATCCGGGGGAGGTGGTCGAGCAAAGC
>OIZF01000818.1_pt1 | contig 20254 bp, 17 predicted proteins | sample 1588471 | NCBI WGS metagenome assembly OIZF01 (sample SAMN03283279) | human gut metagenome | biome: human-associated habitat; material: feces | host: Homo sapiens | place: Peru | collected 2012
AATGCAGATCAAAGGGGCTTGGGGCATTCCCCAACAAGCGTTTTGCAACGCAAAAAGTGTTTTTGTATAGACGAAAACATTGCTTGCTGGGTCACTTTTCGTCCGGGGCGCTGCCGCTGCCGGAGTTCAGGATCGCCACGAACTGCTGCAGCTGCTTGAGGGAGCTGACACCCAGTTTTTCGTAGATGTTCTTGTTGTGGAAGCGCAGGGTGCTGTCCTTGATGTCCAGCTGCTCCACGATCTCCCGGGTGCGCAGCCCGGCGGCGTAGCCGTCAAAGATGCGGCGTTCGGTCTTGGTCAGGGTGGGAATGCCCGCCACAAAGGTCCGGAAGGCATCGGGCACCGACTCGTTGCGGCACACGTCTGCCAGCCGGGACAGCTCAGTCTGCATCTGCTGGCGTTCCAGCTGCAGCTCGTCCATCCGCCGCCGGGACTCCCGCCGGTCCTCCTCGAACTGCCGGAACGCAGGCGAGAGGATGCGCCGGTGGAAGTTCATGCAGCAGAACACCACGAAAAAGGCGATGAACAGGCCGATGAGCAGCATCTGCAGATTGCCGGAAAAGACCAGTCTCCGGTAGTCTGCCATGGGGATGCACACCGCCAGCCGGTAGGACTGGCTCTCGCTCAGGCGGCACAGCTGGGAGATGCCCGCATAGGCGCTGTCGGGGCCGGTCAACTGGGTCAGCCCGCCGCCCATGCTGCGCAGCACCAGCGTGTTCCGGGGGGCATGGTAGTAGCCGCCGGTGGTGCCGCTGCTGAGGGCGGCATCGGCGGCAAGGCCGTCCCCCGCCGGGGCCAGCAGGCAGCTCAGCCGGTCAAAGCCGGTGGGCTGGGCAAAGTTCTGCTTGAAATAGCTCTCGCTGATCTCAAAGCCGCACAGCCCGTACATCGTGCCGTCCCGCCCCCGCAGGGGCAGCAAAAACAGCTGCACCTCCTCCGAGGTGCCGGGCAGCTCGAACCGCTCGGTCAGCGTGTAAGACTGGTACAGCGGGACGCTGTCGGGGGTCATCCAGCGGTCGTAGTCCGGGAACTGGTCGGTCTGGAACTCCATGCGCCACTTGCGGTGGGGCATCACGCTGTGGGCCTTGCCCACCTCCGCACTGCCCCGGTACAGCAGCAGGGGCACGGTGGGGGTGTCGGCACCGCTTTTCTGCACATACAGCCCGGCGCGGGAATGCTCTGCTCCCTCCATGCGGGTGTTGACGGTGGCATCCAGCAGCACAAAAGCGCCGGAACAGCCGGTCTGGCGCAGGCGGCGGCACAGCGGCTCGAGCATTTCCTCCTCCAGCGCGTTCAGCACCTCGGGAGAGTCGTTCAGCTGGGCAAAGGACATCTGCCGCAAAACAAGCTCCTTGTCCACCTCTGCACTCATGTCCTCGGACAGGTTCACGCCCATGACTGCCAGCTGGTCAAAATAGCGCTCCATATCGTTCTGAAACACCGAAAACTGGATCTGCAGACTGCGGCTGATGTCCTTTTTGGTGTTGTGCAGGCTGGCAAACAGGAACAGTGCCGCACCAAAGGTCAACACCAGCAGCACCACCAGCAGCAGGCAGGCCCACAGCAGCCGGCTGCTCATGGGGCTCTGGCGGATCTTTTCACGGTGCCGGTCAACAAAGTGCATCAAAGTCCCTCCTTTCCGGCTGAGCGGCAGGCTCAGGCATTGTCACACAGCAGCTGCCAGGTTTCCTCGGCAAGGGCTTCCAGCGTTTCGCCGTCCGCAAGGCGCTGGGGGTAGTCCTTCTGGCGCTGGCGCAGGCTGTCGTACAAGGTTTTGGCCTTGGCGTGGTACCCCACGATGCCCGGTTCGGACAGGGGGGTGTTCTGGATGCGCATTTCATTATAGACGTCGTACAGCCGCTGATAGCTCTGCTGCTCAAAGGGATAGTCCGCAATGGCGTCAAAGGCGGCGCTGGACACCGGCATGTAGCCGGTATCGGCGGCAAATTCCAGATTGCGCTGCTGTTCGGTGAGCCAGCGCAGGAACACGGCGGCGGCTTCGGCTTTCTGGTCGGTGGTCTTAAAGGCGCACAGGCCCACACCGGCCTGCGGCATCAGGGGCGTGGCGGTGCCTGCAGCGTGGGGCAGGGGAGCCAGCAGCAGGTCGGTGGGCTCGGTGGTGTTGTCCGGGTAGGTGACGAAATCATTGTAATAAAGGATGGCCGCAGAGCTGCCAAGGCCCGCCAGCGTCTCGCCGGTCATCACCTGCGTGTTGGAGTACAGGTCCGACACCAGAATATCGCCCTGCACCAGCGCCCGGGCAAACTCCATCCACGAAGCGCGGAAGGTCTCGTTGGTCAGATCGTACCAGCTGCCCTTGTACAGCTTGCCGCTGCCCTGTTCCAGCGCGTTCAGCTCCACCAGACGCAGGGGGTAATCCAGCGCGCAGAAGGGCTTGCCCTGTGACCACTGCCGGTAGGCACCCGCCATTTCAAAAAAGCCGTCCCATGTGGCAAGGGTGGAAAGCTGCGCCCCGGTGTCCGCCGCAAACCGGGCGTACTGGGAGCCGTTCAAAAAGATGAGCTGGGTGGATTTGGACACCGGGAACACCACCTGCTTCCCGTCAATGATGCTGTCCTGCACAAAGCCGGGCACATAGGCCGCCATGTCCTCAGCGGTGAACCAGTCGTTCCAGTCCACAAGGTTCTCAATGCCCAGAGCGCTGGCGTCCGCGGAATGGGCCGAGAACAGATCCGGCAGGTCCAGCGCGCCGGGCTTGCCGGCCTTGGCGTCCTGTAGCTGGCCGCCGATGGCGGCGCTGTTGGTCATGTTGGTCACATTGAGCAGAATGCCCTTCTCTCTGCCCACCGTGTCGTTGAACTCGGTCAGCAGGCGGTTCATGGGCGAGTCCGCCTGTTCGCCGTACACATGCCAGATGCTGAGCATGGTGGGGTCCTTGGGAGAGAGCAGGGTCTTGCTGCCGCCGCAGCCCGCAAGAGCCAGACCGGGGACAAGCGCCGCAAGTTTTAAAAATGTCCTTCGTTCCATTTTTCATGACTCCTTTCCGCACATTGCAGCCAGAGGGGGAAAATCGGCACAGGCAGGGCTGCAGCTGCCTGTTTTGGTGGGAAACCACCCCCAAATCCCCCCAATTTTGGGCTTTTTGGGGGGATTTTTTGAGGGGGAAGTCACAAAACCCCAAAAATTTTTTTGGAATTGCCCCCCAAAAAAGGCTTTTCTGAGGGGGCAATTTTTTCCCGGGTATGATACAGTACAAACAGAAGAGGTCTCGCGCCGGTGCAGAAAGCCTGTCGCTGTGCACAAAATGCGTCAACAGGCATCTGCGGATTCTATTCATAAGGATAGCATAAGATGGAGCGGACTGCAAGTGCAGAGAATACCAAAACCAGAGCCCCCTAAAAAGCAGGGGGACCAACAGAAAGGAGCACCCCCATGAAAGAGATGAACAGACGCGAATTCCTCACCCTCTCCGGCGCAGCCGTTGTGGCGCTCTCGCTGGCAGGCTGCGGCGGCGGGTCCTCCGCACCTCCCGCACCTCCGGCCTCTGAGAGCAAAGAGCTGGCCCTGTTCAAAGCCATCAACGAGGTCTGGTATGAAGTCAACAGAGAAGTAGTCCCCAATCCCAAACTTGATATCTGCAAGTCTGTGGTCTACTGTCAGGAGGCTGCCGACCTCGCAAAGTTTACAGTCAGCCCCTTTGAAAACAATGAACCTGAAGTAGACGAGGAGGATTACCGCAAATGGAGCTTGCCTGATGATGTATTCCACGAGTACCAACGCCATGAGTCTGAAATGATAGAGGGAATCAGGAAAAAATATGGAAACGGAAGCTATCGGGGAACTGTGGGAGTTTCTAACTACACCCATGACGGTCTGCAATTAACGCAACTGTATCCTCGTAATCCGAGCGAGGTCAGGGAGTTTGTGCGGCGTCTGGCCGGGCATGGACTGGCGAGTCCGCATCGCGAGCAGTGGATGATCGGGCTCTACTGCCCCACCATTAAGGGCAAGACCTATACGGTGGCGGTAATGGTAAACTTTGCACCGATCTGAAGCGGGGCAGGGATGCACGGACTTCCCGCAAGTCCCGAACCGTAATCTATAATATACTGTATTGAAAGGAGCACCCCCATGAAAGAACTGAACAGACGCGCATTCCTCAAGCTCTCCGGCGCATCGGTCGCCCTGCTGGCACTGGCTGCCTGCGGCGGTGCACCCTCCACGCCCGTAGTGCCCACCGGCAAGGAAACCGAGCTGCTGGCAGCCATCAACAAGGTCTGGAAGGAAAAGTTTGATGCAGGTCTGGTTGACCATGAGCAGCTGACCCTCAATCAGGATGCGGTGGGCGCTATAAGGGCTTACGGGCGTGTTTTTGAAGAGGCCAACGAGACACCGCATACGCTTAATGACTCTGACAACAAGCTCATTTTTGGGGAACTCAATGGACTTGAGAACAAGATACTGAACAAGTATGGCAAGGACAGTTTGGCAGGTATGGCCGGCCTCTCCGAACCGTCTACCGAGAGAGAGGTGGCTCTGGAGGATGCGTATTCTTGCGAGGATGCTGCCGTTCGGGCTTTTGTAGCAAAACTGCTGGACAATTCTAATAGCGCCAAGGCAGAGTTCATCAGCATTTATCTCCCGGTGGTTCAGGGCAAGACCTACATGACCGCTGTTGTGTTCCGAAATAACAAGGCATAAGAGAACAAGCCCCCCTGTTTGCCCCGGGCACACTCCCCCTGTGTCCGGGGCTTTATAGAAAGGAGCACCCCCATGAAAGAGATGAACCGACGGACTTTCCTGAAGCTCTCCGGCGCATCGGCGGTGATGCTGGCGCTGGCAGGCTGTGACGATAGCTGCTCCTCCGGCTCCACAAGTTCCGGCTCTGCCACAGAAACGCCTCCCTCGCCGCCGATCCCTGTGATTCGGGACGGGCAGAAGATCCTGACCATCTTCAACGCAGAGCTGGCCCGGCGAAAGGTGGAGAACATCAAGTTCGAGTACAGTAAGGGTCTGGAACACGCCATTCAGGCAGATGTGCAGATGTTTGTGGATAACGGCAGCCCGGAGTTCCCGTCGGACGAAGGGCTCAGGCTGCGGATGGAGGGCGACTATGCCGCAAAGATGTGGGATGGTCTGCACGAGGCGGGTTACAGCTCCGGCTCCACGGCTATCTTCCGTATGCTCAATCAGTACCGGGTAGGCGTGGATTTCGACCACGAAGGAAAGCACCTTTACAGCATGGATCGTCTCTACCCCACCACCGAGGCCCAGTTCCAGCAATTGGTGGATGAACTGATCAAGGACTACGGCGGTGTGCCGGGGCTTCATGAGGACGACCCGGTGGTGAATAAGGTAGGCATCACTGTGGTGGATATCAACGACAAGACCTATTGGGCCGCCTACATCATCGACAAGTGGCAAGGCATAGGAGACGGCTGAACCACACCATAGAAAAGGAGCCCGCCATGAAATACCAACACCTTGTAAGCCTTGCTCTGGCTGCCGCGCTACTGACCGGCTGCGGCGGCACCCAGAGCAGCCCCAGCGCCGCTGCCGACCAAAGCTCCGACAGCAGCCGAAGCACCCCCGGCGCGGTGGCGCAGGCCGCCCAGACAGACCGCATCACCGACCAGTTCACGCTGGAAAAGAACGTTTCGGGCGTGTGGGGGGAGGAAGCGGTGCAGTGCATTTCCGTCCATGTGCCCAAGCTGGAATGCGACAGCCCGGATGCCGCCTACATCAACGATGAGCTGAACGCCATCTATGCGGCGGATTTCCGGGAGTTCGAAAACAGCGAGGAGGCCGGGCAGCCGGGCGGCGAGTACCCGCAGATCGGTGTGGGCTGGGATGACTGGTGGTACGGCGACTGCGTCAGTCTGGTGGTGCGCAGCCGCTACGGCGGCACCGCCCCGTGGCGTTACAGCGGCTGGTGCTTCGATTTTGCCACCGGCAGGCAGCTCACCGTGGCCGAGATGCTGCAGCGGATGGGGCTGGACCCGGACGAAGTGCAGCAGCAGGTGCAGCGGCAGGCCATGCAGGCCTTTGACCGGGAGATGGCGCAGGGCGCGTATTACGAGGGCCTGCGTCTCGGCGGAGAGCTTTCGCAAATGCGAATGGATACGCTGGAATACAATGAACTGGAAAACCTGTGCCTGCTTTTGCCGGAACAGGATCAGCTGGTGCTCCGGGGTAAGTACAGCTGCGAAGAAGGCTGGCAGCAGCTGGATATGGAGCTCTCGCTGCCCACCGCCGACACCCCGGTGCTGACCGACACCTACGACGGTGTGCGGGTGCAGCTGGAGGGAACGCAGGGCACCATCACCCTGAGCCCCGCGCCAAAGACCGACCAATGGGGAGACATTGGCATCCGGGTGGAACAGGAGCACAGCTACCCCATCCTTGGCGCTTATAACGAGTATGTGGACGTGTGCATCGGGGAGCAGGAGGACGGATTCTTCCACCCGGTGGTCTATCTGCTGACCAAAGACGGCGTGGTGGAGTATGTGGACGTGTTGCGCTGCCTCATGTTCGGCAACGCCATGATCTGTCAGGACCCCATCTACTTTGCCAACAACGGCACTGCGCTGGAACTCTGCGGCAGCGAGGTGAACCTGCGCCGGGCGGATGGCTCTGTGCTGGAACTGGCTCCCCTGTCGGCAGAGTGGAGCGCGCAGGAGATCCCCTATTCCGTCACCGGCTCCTACAACTACACCTCTGAAACCGGTTGGAACTGGATGGACCTGACCAGCGACGGCAGCGTTCAGCTGGGCGTGCAGGACAACAGCCGCATCTATCGGGGCGATGCCGCGTATCTGGGCGTTGTGCCCGAGGGCGTGGTGCTGGGCATCTCTGCCGATGAGGAGCTCGAATTTGTGGCGGCGTTCAAGAACGACCAGTACAACGAGAACCTGACCCTGACCATGATCGCCGGGCAAAACCCCTTTGCCGAGGGCGAGACCCAGCTGCAGATGACCCGCAGCTACGGCTGAGATCACAGGAGAACGACCATGAAATACAAACGCCTTGCCGCTGCGGTGCTGGCGGCGGCTCTCTGGCTGACCGGCTGCGGCGGCGCGGCGGCTCCCGCTGCCCCCGCAGGCTCCGGCGCAGCTTCCCAAAGCGCCGCAGACACGGCGGTGCAGACGGCACAAAAAGACCGCATCACGGAGCAGTTTACGCTGGAAAAAACCGTCCGGAACGAGTGGGGCAGCGCACAGAAGCTGACCATCCATGTGCCACAGCTTGTGTGCGACAGCCCAGATGCTGAATATATCAATAATGAGCTTGCCGCCATGTATGCGGCGGAATATCGGGATTATGAAAGCTACCCGCAGGCTGAGGTGTCGCAGGACGAATGGTGCCCGCAGATCTACATCGACTGGGACGCCTACTGGTACGGCGACTGCGTAAGCCTTGTGGTGCGCAGCTACTACGGCGGTACCGACCCCATCTATTCTCAGGGCTGGTGTTTCGATTTTGCCGCCGGGCACAAGCTTTCGGTCACCGAGCTGCTTATGTGTATGGGGCTGGACCCGGACGAGACGCAGCTTGCGGTGTACCGTGCTGCCATACAGACTTTTGACCGCAACATGGTGCAGCAGGAATATTACGACTCCCTGCGGGAAAGCGGCATGCTCTCCGGGATGCGTGCCGACACCCTGCGGGACAACGGGCTGGAAGACCTGACCGTTCTGCTGAAAAACGAAAATACCGTCACCCTTGTTGCCGGATACCACACCACCGCCGGCAGCGGCTGGCGGCCGCTGGAGGTGGAGTTTCCGCTGACCCCCGCCGCCCCTGCCAAAACGCCGGTGCTTACCGATACCTACGGCAGCGTTTCGGTGCTGCTGGATGGCGACACCCGCACCGTTACCATCAAACGCACCCCCGAGACCATCGCATGGGCAGAGGATTATGATATCCGTCTGGACGGCGATGTCACCCTGCCCATCCGCAACGCCTATAATAATTATGTAGATGTGTGCATCGGTGAGCTGGGCGCGTCCTTCCACCCCGTAGTCTACCTGCTTACCGAGGACGGTTTTGTGGAGTACGTGGATGTGCTGCGCTGCCTGCTGTATGGCCAGAGCCTGCTCTGTGCCGACCCCATCTATATTGCCAACAACGGCACTGCGCTGGCGCTGCGGGACGCCGAGGTCAGCCTGCTGTGTGCAGACGGTACGGAAACAGAGCTTGCCCCCCTGACCGCTGAGTGGAACAGCCCGCAGCAGGTAGATTCCACCGGCAGCTTCACCCTTGGGGAAGAGGAAAACTTGTGCTGGCTGGACCTGAATTCAGGCGGCGGCTGCCAGCTGGCTACCCACAACAACCGCTATTTCTATCAGGGTGCTGTCACCTATCTGGGCGCTACCCCGGACGGCACCGCGCTGGGCTTCTCTCTTATCCGCGACACCGAAAACGGCCCGGAATGGGTTGCGTTCAGCGCTGCATTGAAGCTTGATTATAGCATTGATTGCCTGATCCTTACCCCCCTGAGCGGGCAGAACCCCTTGACGAACGAAACGGTCCCGCTGGTGCTGACCCACAGCTACGGCTGATAAACGAGCAGGAGGTGCAAGATGAAACACATCCCCTTGCGGTGTATACCGGCCGCTTTGCTGGCCGCAGCGCTGCTGGCAGGCTGCGGAGCAGAGACTGCCACCCCGGCAAGCGCCGCCGCCCCGGCCTCTGTCTCCGCCGCTGCTTCCACCCCGGAAGACCGCCCGGCGCAAAAAAAGCCCGGGGCAGACGGGCGGCGCACCGAACAGACTGTGGCAGAACCTCCAGCCCTGCCGGAAGACTGGGAGCAGCAGGTGCTGGCCGAGTGGATGGCAGTCACGGCGGTGACGCAGGGTGAAAGCTATGCCCCCGCCGACCGCAACGAAAGCTGCACCCTGCGGCTGGAAAAGGCCGAGATCACCGGCACGGTGTCCGTCTCCTTCATCCGGGAAACATACGTCAGCCCGCAGATCCAGTCCGCTGCCGAGACCCGCACCGGAGAGCTGAACGCCGGAGCAATTACCCGCTGGGACGGGGAAAAAAGTCAGGACTGGAACCTGACAAGTCTCAGCGAGGACGGCAGAAGCCGCTGGACCATCTCCATGATGGAGGACGGCTCACTGCTGATGCAGTCCACCGGCCCCAAAAAGGGCAGTGAGGTCTGGTACGTTTTTCAGCGCACCAGCGCGTGGGACGACATCGGCTACACCGCCATCCCCCGCAAGCTGTGGGGCACTTACCGCGCCGGAGACGAGTCCGCAAAGGGCATCCGCTGGATGACCTTCCTGCCGGACGGCAGCTGCTGCATGAGCGTGGAATGGGTCGGGTGGAGCGGCATTCTGACCGGCACCGCAGAGGGAACGCAGGGCCGGACCGAGGACGGCACCGAGCTGCACTTTACACTGACCGACACGGACGGCAGGCCCTGCGAGTTCTGGGCCATTTTGCTGAACGATGACGGCAGTCCCAGCGGTTGCAGCCTGAAATACCGCGCCGGAGAGCAGTTGTTTGACCGGGACACACGTCCCGCTTACTGGAAAAACGACTCCCCGGAACTTACCCTTGAACCGTGACCAAGACCGGAAACCGTGCGATAACAGAAAGTTATCGTTTGCACAAATAAAACATACAGGAGGAAATTACTATGGGTCTTATCAAAGCAGGTATGGGCGCACTGGGCGGAACTCTTGCAGACCAGTGGAAGGAATTTTTCTATTGCGATTCTCTGGACAAAGATGTGCTGATGGTAAAGGGCCAGAAGCGCACCTCCCGCCGCAGCTCCAACAACGGCGAGGACAACATCATCACCAACGGCAGCGGCATCGCCGTGGCAGACGGACAGTGTATGCTCATTGTGGAGCAGGGCCGCGTGGTGGAGGTGTGCGCCGAACCGGGCGAATTCACCTTTGACGCATCCACCGAGCCCAGCGTGTTCACCGGCAACTTCGGCGATAGTCTGGCAGCCACCTTCCAGACCGTAGCCAAGCGCTTTACCTACGGTGGCGACACCGGCAAGGATCAGCGCGTGTACTACATCAACACCAAGGAGCTGGGCGAGATCCTGTACGGCACCGCCACCCCCATTCCGTTCCGGGTGGTAGTCAGCGAGGAGCGGGGCTACAAGCTCTCGGTGAACCTGCGGTGCAACGGCAGCTTCACCTGCCGCATCTGCGACCCGCTGCTGTTCTACACCAATGTGTGCAGCAACGTCTCCACCCAGTATGACGCATCCGAGATCGCTCCCCGCCTGAAGAGTGAGTTGCTGAACGCTTTGCAGCCCGCGCTGGCTACTCTTTCTGCCAACAAGGTGCAGTATTACGAGATCCCCGCCCACACGCTGGAGATCTCGGACGCCCTCAACGAGCAGCTGTCCAACGTCTGGCGCAAAAAGCGCGGTATTGAAGTGTTCTCCTTCAACATCAACTCCCTGTCCATCCCGGAGGAGCAGCAGAAGAAGATCACCGAGTGGGAAGAGAACGCCATGACCACCGATCCCACCACCGCTGCCGCCCGTCTGGTGGGTGGTCAGATCGATGCCATGAAGACCGCCGCCGGCAACACCGCCGGTGCCATGACCGGCTTTATGGGCATGGGTATGGCAGCCGGTGCAGGCGGTATGGGTGGCATGAGCGCCCAGAACCTGTTTGCCATGGGCCAGCAGGTCCGTCCGGACAGCGTGGACGCGCCCCAGCAGGTCAGCCGCCCCGCACCCGCCCCGGCAGACAGCTGGAAGTGCAGCTGCGGCGCTACCGTTACCGGCAAATTCTGCCCGGAATGCGGCAGCAAAAAGCCGGAGCCGAAGCCGGCAGACAGCTGGACTTGCAGCTGCGGTGCCACCGTTACCGGCAAGTTTTGCCCGGAGTGCGGCAAGCCCCGCCCGGCGGCAGCAGAAGGCTGGACTTGCAGCTGCGGCGCAGTGAACAAAGGCAAGTTCTGCTCCGAGTGCGGCAAACCCAAGCCCGCCGGTACGCCCAAGTATAAGTGCGACAAGTGCGGCTGGGAACCGGCAGACCCCGCTCACCCGCCCAAGTTCTGCCCGGAGTGCGGCGACCCCTTTGACGACAGCGACCGCAGCTAAGCCCGGCGCACAGCCCGCTGCACAATAACTGAACACACTGCGGGGCAGGGAAGGAAAGTCAATAAGCCCCTGCCCCGCAGATTATAAAAGGAGAAAACGCTATGGCAGGAATGCTGGAATACAAGTGCCCCTGCTGCGATGGCGCCATCCAATTTGACAGCGCCACCCAGAAGATGAAATGCCCCTACTGCGACACCGAGTTCGACGTGGATACCCTCAAGGGCTATGACGAGGAGCTGAAGGACGAAAAGCCCAGCGAGATGGAGTGGACCACCCCCGGCGGCAGCTGGGCAGAAGGGGAGACCGCCGGTCTGCATACTTACAGCTGCAAGAGCTGTGGCGGCGAGATCGTGGGCGACGACACCATGGCCGCCTCGGCCTGCCCCTTCTGCGGCAATCCCATCGTCCTCACCGGACAGTTTGCCGGGGCCCTGCGGCCCGACCTCATCATCCCCTTCAAGCTGGACAAAAAGGCCGCCAAGGCCAAATTGCAGGAGCATCTCAAGGGCAAGACCCTGCTGCCCCGGGTGTTCCGCAGCCAGAACCACATCGACGAGATCAAGGGCGTGTATGTGCCCTTCTGGCTCTTTGACAGCGATGCCGACGCTCAGCTGCGGTTCACTGCTACCCGGACCCGCTGCTGGTCGGACAGCAAATACGACTATACCGAGACCAACTACTACTCCGTCCGGCGGGACGGCACGCTGGGTTTTGACGCAGTGCCGGTGGACGGCTCGTCCAAGATCGAGGACGACCTGATGGAGTCCATCGAGCCTTTTGCCATGCAGGACGCCATCCCGTTCCAGACCGCCTATCTGGCGGGCTATGTGGCGGACAAATACGATGTGAGCGCCGAGGACAGCATCGAGCGGGCCAACAAGCGCATCCGCCGCTCCACTGAGGAGACATTCCAGCAGACCGTTACCGGCTACGATTCGGTCAAGGTGGATAACAGCAGCATCCAGCTGCACGGCGGCAAGGCAAAGTATGCGCTGTTCCCGGTCTGGCTGCTGAGCACCAGCTGGCGGGGCGAAAACTACCTGTTTGCCATGAACGGTCAGACCGGCAAATTCGTGGGTGACCTGCCCGTGGACAAGGGCGCTGCCCGCAAGTGGATGCTGGGCCTTACGGCTGCCCTTTCCGCCGCGTCCTACGGCGTGATGTGGCTGCTGTGGCTGGCACGGATCCTGTAAAGGAGGGACGAACGATGAAAAAGACTTCCAACCGACTGCACTCCCTCTTTGCGGCGCTGGCAGCACTGATTCTTGCGGCGGCGCTGGCTGTTCCGGCCTTTGCGGTGGAGGGCGGCTTTGCCGACCTGTACTACCGCATGTTCGACGACGCTGAGGTGCTGACCGAGGACGAGGACAACGAGCTGGAGGACGCACTGGAAGAGCTGAGCCTGCGCCAGAGCTTCGATGTGACCATTGCCACCATCGAGTCGATGGAAAGCGTTGGTGCCGACAGCATGGAGCAGTTTGCCGATGATCTGTATGACTACTGCCAGTACGGCTACGGCCCCGATATGGACGGCGTGCTGCTGCTGGTGAGCGTGGGCGACCGCAAATGGCACATCTCCACCTGCGGCTACGGCATCACCGCCTTTACGGATGCCGGCATCCAGTACCTTGGCGAGCAGATGACCCCCTTCATGGCCGATGGAGACTACGCCGGTGCCTTCCGCACCTTTGTCCAATGGTCGGATACCTACATCGACGCTGCCCGGGCGGGCCACCCCTACGATGTGAATAACCTGCCCCGGGAGCCGCTGTCTCTCATGTACCTGTTCCTTGCGCTGGGCATCGGCCTTGTGCTGGCATGGGTCGTCGTCCATGTGATGAAAAGCCAGCTGCGCAGCGTGGCGTTCCAGGAGAATGCCGCCAGCTATGTGCGGGAGGGCAGCATGAATCTGACCAACAGCCGGGAGCTGTTCCTGTACCGTGACGTGCACCGCACCGAGCGACCGAAGGAGTCCCGCTCCAGCGATTCCGGCGGCAGCTCCACCCACACCTCTTCCAGCGGCACCACCCACGGCGGTGGAGGCGGCTCGTTCTGAAAGGAGTATGTTTATGAACCCTTATCTTTCGGAAAAAGCCCGCGGCGAGATTCCCCGTGTCCTCAAATGGCTGCGGAACGCGGGGCTTGCCTTCTGCGTGTTCTGCTCTGTCGGCGGGCTGTATACCCTCTGTCTGGACCTGCAGGCCAAGGACACCTCCCACGTTGTCGGGTATGTGTTCTGGATCGTGGTGGGCGCAGTGCCCCTTGTTCTGTTCGCACGCAACGAAAAACGCCGCTACCATGCAAGAACCATCGCCCGCAGGGTGGAGAACTACTCCGGGCCGGAGGTGCCCCTGCGGTGGCTATGCAACAGCGTTGGCATGGACACAAAGGACCTTGCATGGTATTTTGAAAACGGTTATTTTGTAAACCTCAGTCTGGATCTGAACCAGAAGATCGTCCGCAGGCGGACTGTGCCCCGCCATGACCCGAACCGGAGCTGAACCCTTTACAGCTGAAACAGAAAGGAGTATTTTCATGGGACTTTTTGATAAGATGAAGCAGGTCGCCGCAAATGTTTCCGGCAACCAGACCGTCACCTTTACCTTTCAGGCTCTGCCGGAAAGCCTTGCCCAGATGCAGGCACTGCCGGAGGCCAGTCTGGACACCCCCTTTAAGACCGCAGCCCTCACCGTCTGCGCACTGTGCGCCTACGGTGCCGATAAAAACATCGGGCTGGAGATGCTCAACTGGCTGCGGGGCCCCCGCCCGTTGAACGGGCAGGAGATCTCCTTCCTGAACGACCGCTTTCGGGACGGCAAGAGCTATATCCCGTTCTCCTACTTTGTGGGTGCGTCGCCGGAAAACGGCTATACCCCCCGCCAGCCCTTCACCCTGCTGGTGGGCAGCAACCACACCTCCAACACCGAGGAGGGCTACTGCAAGCTGTTCATCCCCTGCGGCGGTGCCGATGCCCCCCGCCCCATCAAGCTGCGCCGCAAGGGCGACGGGCAGTGGTTCTTGTGGGAGCAATACCTGATGACCGGCATCCGCATCCCGGCGTCTGCCGACCCGTGGGCATAAAACAAAGGGGCTGACATGAAAGCCATGAAAACTTTTGCAGCACTGCTTGCACTGGCTTTCAGTCTGGCAGGGTGTGGTGCGGTGGACGGCGACCCCGTCCGCCCCGCCCTCGGCAGCGCCGGGCAGGGCAGCAGCACAGCGGCTTCCGGTGCCGATTCCGCTGAGCCGGAGCAGCTTGCCGCGCTGCGGCAGCTGGCCGGGGAAAACGGAGACCTTGCCGGGGTGCTCTATCTGGGCAGCGTCCCGGAGCGCACCACCGATGTGCGTGCCGTGCTGGACAGCTTACCGGAACAGCCGTGGCAGTTTGTTGCGGACATCCCGGCAGACCGCTGGGTCACAGCGCCGGGCGGCGGGCGCGAGCTGTACTGCATCTTTGCCGTGCGCAGGGAGGATACACTTTTTGTCTATGAAAAGCAGGATCCTCAGTACCCGAACGAGACGGGCAAGGAGCTTTACGGCAGGCAGGGTGGCCAGCCCATTCTGCTGCTGTGCAACGGCAGCAGGGAGGACACCGACACCATGGTAACGGTCTATTGCAGCACCGGACGCCCGCTGGACTGGAACCCGCAGCTTTCCGCCGAGACCAGCCGTCCTGTGCCGGTGGAGGGCGTAGACGATTTTTCCCAACACCCAACGCCCGGCGCTGCCCCCTGAGGTGCGCCCCGGCAGGGCATGAGAAAGGAGAACTTATGAAACGACTGAAACTTCTGGCAGCCCTGCTGGCGCTGACCATCGGCCTTGCAGGCTGCGGCGGGTCGTCCAAGGGCGGCAGCCCGGCCAGTTCTGCATCCAAAAATAAGCTGGACGGTGACGGCATGACCGCACCCAGCACCCAAGAGCAGGAATACGAAGAGCCGGAGGACGTGGCCTATATGCGCCTTCTGGCAGGGGAGGACGAATACCGCGCCTGTGTGCTGTATCTGGGCGGCTCCTACGAGGTGACCACCGATGTGCAGAAGGTGCTGGACAGCCAGACCGATCTGCGGGATCTGTGGGGCTTCGTCTATGACATCCCGCAGGATCACTGGGTCGTGGCACCGGATGGCGGGTGCGACCTGTACTGCATCTTCCCGCAGGAGGCGCAGGCCACCCTGTTCGTCTACGAGACGAGCCTGACAGACGATGCCGAAAACCCGCTCCAGCGCGGCAAACAGCTCTATTACAGTGAGGACGGCCAGCCCATCCTGCTGCTGTGCAACATCAGCGATATCGCCCCCAACACCGAAGTGGAACTGTACCCCAGCACCAGCGAAGAGCTGGTGTTCAGCCCCTTCCTTTCCGGCGAGAACGGCCATGTGGTGGAAGCCGAGGGCGTGTGCGATTTTACCATCTACCCGGAAGGGGACGACTGGGAGACCGACACCAGCCCGTGGTCGTTGGAGGGCAACTGGCTAGAGACCGCCCGCGACACCGACGAGGGCTATTTTGAGACCGCCCCGGAGGATGCCGACCGGATGTGCTTTTTGCCCACAGACGCCGACACCGAGGGCAGCCAGCTGCCCCTGACCGCCAGCTACATCACCCCTTACCCGGAGCTGAACGTGGAGGAAGCCGACCTGTTCTATCAGGAAGGCACCCCGGAGGTGCCCTTCCAGACCAATCAGGAGTGGTACGCTACCTTTACCGGGGAGGACGGCTCCCGCTACGCTGTCACGCTGGAGGACGAGGACACCCTTGCCCTGAAGGTCTATCTGGACGGTCAGGAGAGCTACCTGAGCCTTGTCAACACGGTCTACTTTGCACGGCAGGAGGCCATGGGGTGACCACCGCCGCCGACCCACACCGGGAGGAATGCACCATGAAACACACCAAAACGATCACCATCCTCCACTCCAATGATCTGCACGGAGACTTTCTGGCAGAGCAGGTGGACGAAAAACTGGTGGGCGGCGTTTCCATGCTGTCCGGCTACATCGAAAAGGTGCGGGCAGAACAGCCCAACACCATCTACGCCATTGCGGGCGATATGTTCCGGGGCTCGGTCATTGATTCCGAATACAAGGGGCTTTCCACCATCGAGATCATGAACGCCCTTGCCCCGGACGTGGTTACCATAGGCAACCACGAGGTGGACTACGGCATCGCGCATCTGCTGTTCATCGAAAAATGCGCGCGCTTTCCCATCATCAACGCAAACCTCTACATCAAAAACACCCCCACACGGCTGTTTACCCCCTACAAGATCCTGCGGATGGACGGCATGAACATCCTGTTCATCGGTATCATCACGCAGGACGTGATCAACCAGACCAAATCCGAATCTCTGGTGGGGTCCTTTGTGGACACCGCCGCCGCTGCCGCCGAGGTGGGCAAGATCTGCAACGCCCACAACAGCATCGATATTGATTTTACCGTGCTGCTGACCCACATCGGCTTTGAGGAGGACCGCCATCTGGCACGCCAGCTGGACCCGGCGTGGGGAGTGGATCTGATCATCGGCGGGCACAGCCACACCCTGCCGGAGCACGCGGTGGAGGAAAACGGCGTGGTCATTGCGCAGGCGGGCACCGGCACCGACCAGATCGGGCGCTTTGACATCATCGTGGACACGGACAACAACTGCATCGATTCCTACACATGGCGCACCGTGCCCATCTGCGCCGAGACCTGCCCCCGCAACCCCGCCATGGAGCAGGTGCTGCACCGCTTCACCAGTCAGGTGGACGAAAAGTACAGCCACATCGTAGGGCGCTTCCGCCGGGAGCTTACCCACCCCCAGCGCACACAGGAGACCGAGCTTGGCAACCTGTTTGCCGATATCTTTACCCGCAGCCTTGGGGTGGATGTGATGCTCATCGGCTCCGGCAGCATCCGGGCCGAAAAGCTGGGCCCCATCGTTACCTACGGCGACCTTATCGAGGGCTTCCCCTACGATGACGGTGTATTCATGTTCAAGGTGACCGGCCAGCAGCTGCGCCAGATGCTCCATTACATGCTGCGGGAGGAAGCCTACACCGGCCATACGGAGTTCTACCAGCTGCCCTCCACCCTGCGCCTGCGGTACGACCGCCGCAAGGGCGATTTTGATTACTTTACCTACTGCGGCAGGGAGGTGGGCAAGGAGATCGGCGACGATGCCCTGTTCACCGTGGGCTTGCAGAACTACCACTTCAAAAACATCGAAAGCTTTTTCAACATCTCCTACGACACCCTTTGCAAGATCCAGAAGCCCCGCAGCGTGGCGACCTCCTGTCAGGATATCCTGATGGAATATTTCCGGGAGCACGAGCTGCTGGACGCGGCAGTGGACGGCAGAATGACCATTCTGCCCCCCACGGCAAGGGAAGGAGACTGACCCATGCGCACAGAAAGGAGGAGACGACCCATGCGCACTTTCTCGCTGGTACTGCTGGGGCTGGCGGTGGGGGCGGCACTGCTCAGCCGCAGCCCCAGCCGCCCCGCCCCAACACCCCCGGAGCCTGCGGCTTCTGCCCCGACGCTGGCTGACCTTGAAACGTTGGAGTTCTGGGAGCAGGGCAGCTATATCCAGCCCATCTCCCGCACCTGCCTCACCCGCACCCCCGAGGGCACCCGGGTGGAACTGGAACTGTACCACGAAGAAGTGTATCAGGAGCAGGCCGGGCCGGAGCTTCTGGAACAGGCCAGGGCCATTCTGGAAGAGTACGGCGTGGGCGGCTGGGCAGGCTTCTCCGGCCACGACCCCAACGTGCTGGACGGCAGCAGCTTCCGGCTGGAAGCCACTCTTGCCGACGGCACCCGCATCGAAGCCCACGGGGAAAACAAGTTTCCCCCAAACTACCGGGACGTGATGAGCGCTCTGGACGCCCTTACCGCCGCCGCTCAGAAAAACGCCCTGCAACAATACGATCCATAACAGAAAGGAGCACCCCATGAAACAACGATTCTCAAAACGAACGCGCCTTGTCAGTGCCCTTTTGACGCTGGCTATGGTATGTACCTTTTTGCCCTTCAGCGCCTTTGCGGCGAACACAGAAATTGATTTTAATTCGCCGGATTTTCAGCTTGATTTCCCGGATGCGGAATTTCAGCGCTTTCTCAAAGAAAGATGTGACACAAACCACAATGGCAAGCTCGATGCGCAGGAACTCAGCATCACAGAGATGACGATTACTGACGATTACAAAATCAAAAATCTTGAGGGAATTCGTTTCTTTGAAGATCTCGAAAAGCTGGATTGCCACGGTATCGGCTTGACAACACTTAATGTTGGCAAAAATTTCAAACTGAGGGAGCTGGATTGTTCCTATAATCAACTGAAAGATTATCTTTATATTCTTTCAAGTGGACTGAAAATATTGAATTGCTCCCATAATAACCTGACCTCCATGGATCTGGGCATTCTCTCTGGGTTGAAACTTGAGGAGGTAGATTGCTCCTATAACAAAATATGGCGAATCGTAATGCGGAGCGAAGAGGAACTGATCAAATTTGATTGTTCCAACAACGAACTGACGGCGCTGGATGTTAGCCGTTGCTACCAGCTAAAACAGTTGAATTGCTCGGTAAATCAACTGGTAGAGCTGGATGTCAAAAACCAGACTAACCTGACACTGCTGGATTGTCACCATAATGAATTGATAGAACTGAACGTAAGCCGGAATCAGAATCTGGCATCGCTGACGTGTGATGGAAATCAGCTGACAACGCTGGACTTGAGCAAGAATAACAGCTTGAGCCATCTGAGCTGTGCGGAAAACCGGCTTGCTTGTGTGGACTTTTCCCATATGGTCGGAAGCACTATAAATACTGATGGCAACAGGCGTCCCATTGCAGTTCGTACAGACGGAAAGTTTGACTTGGCCACACTGCCCGGTTTTGACGTGAGCAAAGCCACCAACTGGACCGGCGGCTCTGTTTCCGACACAACTCTAAGCGTGAATGCGGGCGTAGAGGAAGTGAGCTACCAATACGATTGCGGCAAGGGAGTAAAACCTACATTCATCTTTGAAACCAGTCTGCCCATCAATGAGAAAAATTTCCCTGACCCTAACTTTAGAAAGTACATCAAAACCTACAAAGCAGGTGGCAGAGATGTCCTCACGGTGGAAGAACAAAGAAAAGTCGAAAGTATCGAAGTCAAAGGATGGAACATCAGCAGCTTAAGAGGCATTGAGGCGTTCCCCAACCTGAAAGAGTTGAATTGCGAAAACAATTCTATCCAGAAATTAGACCTGAGACAGAATCCAGAGTTGGAAAAATTGATATGCAATAAGAATCAACTGACCCAGCTAGACCTGAGCAAGAATCCGAATATCTACTTTCTGAATTGCTCTTGGAACCAGTTGGAACAACTGGATGTATCGCATCTGAAAGATTTGGTGACGCTCGATTGCTCGCACAACGATCTGGAGCAACTGGATGTCAAAAATAGTAAATCTCTGGTAGCACTCAACTGTTCTGCAAATCAGTTGACAGAGCTGGACGTAGATGTGACTCATAAATCCAATCTGGAAAGGGTAGAATGCCAAAACAACCAGCTGACATCGCTGATTCTGGGCCAGAATAAACTGCTGAAGAAACTGAATTGTGCCCATAACCAGTTGACCCAGCTGAATTTGAACAATATGAATTCCTTGAAGGAGCTGAAGTGCCAAAACAACCAGCTGACCGCGTTGGACGTCAGCAGCAGTCCAAACTTGACTAAATTGGTGCTTAAGAATAACCATCTCACCAGCCTGAATCTGGATAACAATCCGAATCTCGATTTCACTTATACGGATGTTTACCATTCCGATTTTAATAATGTTTACACCGTTACTCTGAACCCTGACCGTACGTTTGACCTGAACACTCTGCCCGGGAACTTTGATATAAACCGGGTTACTGAATGGGTCAATGGCACAGTCAAAGGGAACATTCTGACGGTCAATGAAGGCACAAACGTAGTGTACTATGGTTATCGGTGCATAACTGGTATGATGGATGCAAGTTTCACACTGGATGTGACTGGAACCGGCGGCACCGTTCCCCCGGTAACGCCTCCCTCCGGCGGCGATAACCCGGGCGGCGGTTCTACCCCGGGTGGTTCTACCCCGGGCGGCGGCTCTACCGGCGGCGGTGACGGCGGCGGTGCAATCGTCATCGTGGCGGCGGCAGGCGCAGTGGCGGCTGGCGTTGTGGGCTACGGCGTGTACAATTATGTTTCCGGCC
>OIZF01000819.1_pt1 | contig 20247 bp, 22 predicted proteins | sample 1588471 | NCBI WGS metagenome assembly OIZF01 (sample SAMN03283279) | human gut metagenome | biome: human-associated habitat; material: feces | host: Homo sapiens | place: Peru | collected 2012
TCAGCTATCAGCGCTACCTCATCAACCAGATCCGCGAGAACTTTGGTCTGGAGCACACGCCCATCCGGCTGGTCATCCGCGAGCGCGGCACCGGCTCGGTCGGTGCAAAAGATGTGTAAGGGGGCAGACTGTTGATGATGACGATCCTGATCGTCCTCGTTGCCGCAGCGCAGGCTTACCTGCTGGGCAGCATCGACACCGGCATCCTGGTCAGTAAGTACCTCTACCACGATGATGTCCGCAACTACGGCAGCGGTGCCGCCGGCATGACCAATATGCTGCGCACCTTTGGCAAAAAAGCCGCAGCCCTGACCGCTGCGGGAGATGTGCTCAAGGGCGTGGCGGCGGTCTGCATCGGCCGGTGGCTGTTTGGCTTCCTGCCCGAAAACGCAGCCGTTTCGCCCTACCTCGGCGTTTATCTGACCGCCATCCTGGCCGTGGTCGGCCACCTGAAGCCTCTCTACTTTGGCTTCAAGGGCGGCAAGGGTGTGCTGGTGGCGGGCGGTGCCATTCTGGCCATCCAGCCCATTCTGCTGCCCTTTCTGGCGGTGATCTTCCTGCTCTGCCTGCTGCCCACTGGTATGGTCTCACTGGGCAGCATCGTCATGGCCGCGTCCTACCCGGTGCTGACCCTCCTCTATGGTCTGCTCAAGGGGCTGGCCGTGGGCGATCTCGTCGTCTGCGTGGCCGGTGCGTCCATCATGGGCGGCATGGTCATTTATATGCACCGTGCCAACATCCAGCGCATCCGCGCAGGGCAGGAGTACCGCTTCGGCCGGAAACACAAAAAATAAAAAAACTTGAAAAAAGAAGTTGACAAATCTCTCCATTGCTGGTATAATAATTCATGTCGCAAGACACGAAACCAAATATGTGGGGGATTAGCTCAGCTGGGAGAGCGCTTGCATGGCATGCAAGAGGTCAGCGGTTCGATCCCGCTATTCTCCACCAAAAAAGCACTGTACTTCGTAGGAAGTATAGTGCTTTTCTTTTTGCTGAAGCCGATTTTTGGGGGCTGCATTGCTTCGCCTGCACCGTTTTCAGGCTTTTGCAGGCGGTTCCTATACCACCCCCAACGTTTGACGTTACACCGTTTTCAAAAAAGAATATTTGCCGCCCGGTTTTTCAGCAGGCTGCCGCATCATCCCTTTCAATGTACGGCGTAAAGGACGATTTGATGGGGGTGTAGGGGATAGATGGGCGGCTTGCCGTCAACCACCTCAGACGGCGCGTAAGCCGCCGTAGAATGGATGATAGGTGGAAGCCGTTGAATGCTCCCCATCGGGTTCAGAGCAAGGCTGGCACGGACAGCATCGTCCACACGGCTCATTTCTTCCGGTGTGAGGTGTCCGAGGAATTTCAGCTAAAATCTTTATCGAATCACTTGCCTAGTGAGTGGTTTTAGAAACAAAAAACCAGACAGATAAAATCTGTCTGGTTTTTTTGGTCGGAGCAGCGGGATTTGAACCCACGGCCTCTTCGTCCCGAACTATGTTTTTTGTGTTCAGCAACATTTAGTTGCGTGCATCACCGTCAATATAACAAGACGATACACCGAAATATTTTTGATTTTCGATTTCATTTCCGTTCAGACGTGTTCATGTACTTTTAGCCCCGTTTTTGGAACTTTTTTGGAACTTTGGCGGTTCGTCAATAGCCTTTCTAGCCTCTCCCTGCTACAATGAAATCAGACAAAAGAACGCAGAACAGGAGGCGGCAAGAATGTCAAAACTTGATAGTACCAACAGGGGTATTTCTGAACGATTTGGAAAGGCGGGCCAGCTTATCAGCTTGCAAGCAAAAATCACACTGGGCACTTCTGGCCGGTACGTCTACCGGAGCAAGACAGCCAAACTTGACCCGGCATTGACCCCGGCAAAGGCCCGCGCAGCCGCAAAGAAGCAGCTAGAGCAATGGATGGATGCAGAACGCAAGCAGTACGACGAATACGCCGCCCTGTGCGCTTCTGGGGAGCTTTCGGAGGCCGAGTGTACAGATTATACACTGTACCTCAAGAATCTGGAAGAAGCCCGCCAGAACGCCGCCAGCGTGTCCAGAGCAAAGAAGCTGACCTTTGCCCAGTTCGTCAATGAACATTGGTTGCCCGATCATATCCGGGACGGCACACACACGCCCAGCACCGTAACAAACAACGAATACCATGCAGCACGGTTAATTCTGTACTTTGGCGAAATGAAGCTAGAGAACATCACAACCGAGGTTGTCAAGCGGTATATCAACACTCTGCGCACGGAACCCCTGAGCGGCACAAGCCAGTTCCACCGCTTCAACACACTGCGCAATATTCTGCGCTATGGGTATCAGATGGGCTATCTGGCCGTGAATCCTCTGGACAAGCTGCCGAGTTCTCAGATACCCCACAAGGAACGGCACAAGCTGGAAACCGGAAAAGATTTTCTCAGCTCGGAACAGGTGCAGCATTATTTGGAGTGTCTGAAAGCAGAACCGGCTTTCTATCGTACCATGGTAAACTTGATGATTTTCACCGGCCTGCGTCGTGGTGAGGTCGTGGGCCTGCAATGGGCAGATATTGACTTGACCGGCCAAACGTTGCAGGTTGTCCGCAATGTGACAAGGGACACGAAAAGCCCCGATCACATCCACGTTGGAAAGCCCAAAACCGCCGGAAGTGTCCGCACGGTTGCCCTGCCGCCCTATATCGTGGAACTGCTGCAAAGCTGGAAAGCAGAACAGGCGGCACAGTATGGCTTGCTCATGCCGTCCGCGTATCTGTTTAGCAATGTCGCTGACCCGTACCGGCCATCATATCCAACGACTGTGACAGCGTGGGTGCATGATTTTGAGGTAAAGCACCACCTGCCCAAAGTATCGCCGCACGATCTGAGGCACACAGCGGCAACGCTGGCCCTTGAATCCGGTGCTAACCTGAAAGACGTGCAAGAAATGCTAGGTCATGCCGATTTTTCCACAACGGCCAGCTTTTACACCGGCATCACCGAGGAAACCAAACACAGCACCGCAGAGGCTATGCAACGCCTGATTTTAGCATAATGCACAATTAAAAATGTTCGGATATTCCGAAATTTTATTGTGAAAACGCTCTGTTAACGAAAGTTTACAACGTAGGTACGTCTATAAAAATTTGACATTTTGACCAAACATGGTATACTAAAGGCATGAGAATGAACGGAGCCAAAGGGCACCGAAAGCCGATAAAAGGAGGATAAAATACCATGTTCAAAACGATCAGCGTAACCGCTAAAACGCTGGGAATCCCTTGCGCTACTCTGCGCCGAATGGTTAAAGAGAACCGCGTTCCCGGTTTTTATGGCGGTCGTGTCTACTACGTCAATGTTGAAAAATTCCGGGAGCAGCTTTCTAAGCCTGACACCGGCACAATTTCCGCGTAATAGGAGGGCTTGCAATGTATTATGATGAACTTAAAAACCGAATGCGGGAGCGGGGTATTAGCAGAATCCAGCTTGCAAAAGCGTCCGGCATGGACTACAAAACACTGTCCGCCCGTCTGAACGGCAACACAGATTTTAAGGTTCAAGAGCTGCTCACCATTTGCAGCCTGCTCCATATCCGGGTTAAAGATCTGGATTTTGACTAAGGAACCCGCCGGGAAAACAGAATAAAATGATCGAGGCAAAGGCACGGTCAAACAGGCCAAAGGGCTAGCTGAATGGGTTTTCCCTGTTCGGCTAGCCTTTTTATATAAAAAGAAAACCGCATCCAGCGGCAAGAACTGGAAGCGGTAGAAGCAACTGAGGTACTATATCCTGTACCTCTATTATACACGATGGAGGGTAAAAAATCAATGGAAAACCAGAAACCAAACTATGATATTGATGATCTTTTGAAAGAAGTATCCACGGGAAACGAACCGTTGCAGCCGGTGCCGGAAAAAATCAAAATTGGTGATATCGAGTTGCCCGCACCTATTTCTTTTGACCGTGTTTGTGATAACATTCCTAAACCTGCGCCGGAGCTGATTGGAAGAATTTTAAGGCAGGGCCATAAAATGATGATTTCCAGCCGTTCAAAAGCCGGTAAATCCATTCTTGCGGAAGAATTAGCGATTGCCGTAGCGCACGGGAAATCGTGGCTTACTTTCCCTTGCGCAAAGGGCAAAGTCTTGTATGTTAACACCGAACTGGATGAACGCACTTGTTTGAACCGCTTCCACGAGGTTTACAAAGCATTTAAGATTGACCCAGCTGACACAAATAATCTGCATATCTGGAATCTGCGAGGGGTACAGATAACAGCTGACGAACTGGCCAAAGTTATTGAACAGCTGGACGAAAAATATTCATTGATTATCATTGACCCAATTTACAAAATTTACCAAGGAAGCGAGAACGATCAGGAAAAAGCAGCGGAATTTTGTAGAGCAATTGACCGCATGGCCGAAACTGGGGCCAGTGTCGTATATGTTCACCACCACAGCAAAGGCGCACAGGGCAACAAAGACGCTATGGACAGGGGCAGCGGTTCCGGTGTGTTTGCCCGTGATGTTGACGCGCTGCTTGATTTAGTCCAGCTTTTCCCCGGTGGAAAAGAACCAACCACCGACGAGGACGGCCCTACAATTTGGAAAGCAGAAACCACCCTGCGCGAATTTGCGCCGATGAGGCCGTTTGTCATATCGTTCCGCTATCCGCTGCACAGAATTGAAAACCCGTCAGACTTTGCAGGCTGGAAGCCCCGGAGCGCATCCAGTGCAGGTGGCAGCACCCGTGCAGACCAGCAGACAGCAGCCAAGGAAAGCGCAAAGGAACGCTGTGCAAAAGAGTTTGAGGCATGGAACGAGGAACACGGGGAACCGCCCACGGTCAAAGAACTGGCCGAGATGCTGGGCAAAACGGAAAAGACAGTGCGCGGATATTTGGACGATCTCGAATTGAAACCACGTGTTGAAAAAAGAGGAAGAAAGAAAGCCGCCTGATTTCCCTTATTTCCGCAATTTCCAAAGCGGTTTTCATTTTTAACGAATTATCGTTGTATTAAATACGGAAATAAGGTAAATTTACCTATTTTCCGTATTTCCACAATTACGATTAAATTAGGGAAATCGCCTATTTTTGGGTATTCAAAATATATCGTTATATCGTCAAAATAAATTATGGAAATGGAAATTAGCCTTATATATAGTTAATTACCGTATTTCCATAATTAGAAAAGCTGGTAAAAAGCACTGTTGCAGAAAAGAAGCGGTAAAACCGCGCTTCTTTCCAACAACAGCAACCCCAACCCTTTACAGAGAACAGGAGAAAGAAAAATGATTGATTATAATAACATCCCCCATTCCATCAGAATTGTTTCTTTTCGTCCCTCATGGATGCCGCAAACCAATGAACAGGAAAGACCCGCCGCGAAAACCTGCCCGATTAAATACCCTGCGTATGATGGAACACAGCCTGAGTGCTTCCATGATTGCGCACTGTACGACAGCCGGAACAACCGGTGCGCGCTAGAAGTGTCGGCAGAGGCCCAGCAGCAGACAGCCTCCGCGCTGGCCAGAATTGCAACGGCCATGGAGAACCCGCCCAGCGTAGAAGTCAATGCCGCAAGTATGGCCGCAGCTATGAGCAGAAAGAACCACGCCACGGCATGAGGTAAACAGATGATGAAGAATTGCCCCTACACCCGGACGGCCTGCACCTGTTCCACTGCCTGCTGCCTGCACGATCAGAAAGCCGGTTGCGCAGTCGATCAGCTGCAAGCCCGACACCCTGAGCGCAGATTGTTTGCCGGTTTAGTGCGAGTGCCAGCACCAAACAAAAAGTCCTGACCTGCCGGGCCAGAGCAAAACAACGTTGTGCTATTCAATAGCACTTTATTGACATTTCTTTTTTAATACGTCGGTGTGTGCCGGAGGTTCAACACAACCACCGCCACAAGCCTAGCAGAAAGCCGCCTGCCTTGCTCACGTTCATTACAGCGTGTTCAGGACAGACGGCCTTTTTATTACAAGCTCAGGACCTCGACGCCGTGCAGCCGGGCTTTCATTCGTTCAAGCATCCCTGTTTGACTGTCCACGATTAGGCCCGCATACTCTGCGCCGTATCGCCTGCGACACTCTGCCAGCTGTTCATAGTCCGTGCCTGTGTGACATGAGAAAACCCAGCATCCACGCGGATTTTTAGCTATCAAGTCGGCCTCTGCATGGTCGCGGGGTGGAAGCGTCCGCACATCCCGAAAGCCTGCTTGAATCAGTTTTACCGCTGCACGATCTTTTGTCATAAATACCGCCTTTCGCCATACGCGCTACGAAGCCCCACAGAGGCCACTTGTGTTTAGAATGCAGTTTCACGAATCACCGTCAAAAGCCTTGCACAGAGGCCCGCAGAGGGCACACAGCACAAGCAACCCGCCTGGAAATAACGCAGGTCTGTTATATTAACGAACTCGTCAATATAGGAGCCTTTTTATTTTGTCCGGGTATTTTTCGGGTTTACCCCGCCTGAGCTGACCCCCGGCCCTTTTCCCCCGCCCCCGGTGTGGTTGCGTCCTGTTCCATGGCTTGTGCAATGGCCCGCGCTATGAACGAATTAACAGACTCTCCGCAAGCCTCCGCATGCTGCTTGATCTTATCTTTTTCACCTTTCATCACGCGCACTTTGATTTCATCGTATGCTTTTGCATTGTAGCGATCTTTGACCGCGCTGGAAGTTTTACCCATAGTTCACCCCTAAAAACTCTCGTATGCCTTGGCTGATTGGAAGCATCAAAACAACCATAGGAGAATATTTTCACAGGTTTATTATATCATAGTTTGCATAGTGGGTACAGTATGAAAAATTCACAAATCATACTGGGTACATTTGTTCATTTTGTCAATTTACATACTGTACCCAGTATGATATACTATAATCACAGCAAGGGAGCGACACCGGATAAGGAATGAAGATACGGAGCCGGGAGCGCAAAACGACAGAGTTAGCTAAGCCAGTAATTCCACTCCACAAGCTGTTACATAAACAATCACGATCAACAGGAGGACAAAACCATGATGAAGAAAATATTTGACGCACTGATGCAGGCCCGTTGCAACTTTTCCCAGTCGATGCAGGAAGCCGGTTTTGACAAGTGGGAAGTTCGTGAGACGCTGGGCTACAAAGTCCTGTCCAAAGCGATCTACTACACCTACAAGTTCATGTAAAGCCCGCCTGATGATGGTTCACCGGTTACGAACCGAAACCCCGCAAGGGGTCGCGGGAATCCGCAAAAGAAAAGGCCCGGTGCCTGTCGCCAAACAAACCACCGAGCCAAACCCAAACCGGGCAAGGTCATTATAACAGCCCTGCCCTTGATTGTAAAGGGAGGCAAAAACCGTGAAGCGTTACAATCTTTCCGAGATCATGCACAAGGCGTGGAAGCTGTTCAGAAAGCAGGCCGGGACGTTTGCCGAGTGCCTGCACAGGGCATGGAACAGCGCAAAGGCCGCGCCGGTCAACGCTCAGCGCATTGCAGAGGCCCAGCAGAACGCAGGAATCACTGAGCAGGTGGAAACGTGGGCAGGCTGGAAAGCCGCCGGATTTGAAGTCCTGCACGGCGCAAAGGCCCTGTTTCAAGTGGTACTTATCCACAGCAGCAAGGGCGACGGCCAGACCTATCGCGCGTCGTTCTTTGGACGGTCGCAGGTGAAGCCGCTGGAAGCACAGTAACACAACAGAACAACCCCGCTATCCTCTAGCGGGTAGAAATCAACGGAGGTATATATGATTACTTGTAACAATTGGGTAGATGACGAAACCGCAACCCGGCTTTTGCGAGTGCTGGAAGATCGGTGCTTAGATTATAGCTGTGCGGTGGAAGCTCTGGAAGGTTTGGTAAATGCGTACATGGACGCAAGTTTGAACGATGAGGGCCGCACAGAGTGTTCCAAGCGGCTTGACCTGCGCTATGATGCAGTGTGTTCACAGATGCGGCTTATCCTGAACGAGCTGTTAGAGTTTGAACGCGATCTCACAGCGGCATTTTCCGGGAAAGATTACCGGATTGAGTATTTGCAGCAGTATTTGAACGAAATCGCAGCACCGCAGGAGGCCGCACAGTAAAAGCAGAACACCGCCAGAGGAACAGCCCCGGCGGTGTTTTTTATGCCTGTTTGAAATCAATTTTGGAAGATTTTTGGAACTTTTTCAAAATCGGTTCGTCATTCTGCCGAATAAAGAAAAAAGCACGAAAATTCTCAACGAATTAACGTGCAATTTTGGTCGGAGCAGCGGGATTTGAACCCACGGCCTCTTCGTCCCGAACGAAGCGCGCTACCAACTGCGCTATGCCCCGAAAATACCGCAGCTTTTCGGCTGCGGTCTGGTTGGGGATGAGAGAATCGAACTCCCACAAGTAGAGTCAGAGTCTACCGCACTACCACTATGCAAATCCCCAATATTTTGTTTTGTCAGGAGCGTTGCTCGCTGCTGACAAGGGATATTATACTATCAAACCACCTTCTTGTCAACACTTTTTCAGAACTTTTTTGCCAAAGTTTTTCCGGTAAATTCTCTGCACGATTTCACGCGATTTTTGCGTTCCAACTCTTGACACCGCCCCGCTTTGGGAATACTCTTATAGTACAAACTTCTCCTGCACGAGTGGGAAATTCAGAGAAAACGAGGGATATTACGAGATGAAAAAACGTGTTGGCATCCTGACCTCCGGCGGCGACTGCCCCGGCCTGAACGCCACCATCCGCGGCGTGGCAAAAGCTCTGTATGCCCGGATGGGCGACAGCGTCGAGATCGTGGGCATCCTGAACGGCTACCATGGCCTGATCACCGGCGACTATAAGGAGATGACAGAAGACGACTTCCGGGGCATCCTGACGCTGGGCGGCACCATCCTGGGCACCAAGCGCACCCCCTTCAAGCTGATGCGCGTTGTGGAAGAAGACAAGATCGACAAGGTCGCAGCCATGAAGAAGACCTATAAGGACGCAAAGCTCGACTGTCTGCTCTGCCTGGGCGGCAACGGCACCCACAAGACCGCCAACCTCCTCTCTCAGGAGGGCCTGAACATCATCGGCCTGCCCAAGACCATCGACAACGACATCTACGGCACCGACGTCACCTTCGGCTTCCATACCGCTGTGGACATCGCCACCGACGTCATCGACCGCATCCACACCACCGCAGGCAGCCACAGCCGCGTGATGTGCATCGAGATCATGGGCAACAAGGCCGGCTGGCTGACCCTCTATTCCGGCATCGCCGGCGGCGCGGACATCATCCTGCTGCCCGAAATGCCCTACGATATTGACCGCGTCTGCGGTGCGGTGGAGCGCCGCGCCAAGAAGGGTTCCAACTTCTCCATCATCGCCGTGGCAGAGGGTGCCCTGAACGAGGAAGAGGCCAAGCTGAAGCGGAAGGAATGGACCGCCAAGCGCGCCGAGGCGGGCTACACCACCGCCACCAGCCGCATCGCCGCCGCCGTCCAGAAGAAGACCGGCATGGAGACCCGTGTCTGCATCCCCGGCCACATGCAGCGCGGCGGCAGCCCCAGCGCCTATGACCGTGTGCTGGCCACCCAGTTCGGCAGCTACGCCGCCAAGCTGGTGGAGATCGAGCGCTACGGCGTGACCGTCGCCCTGGTCAACGGCCATGTCACCGCCAACCGTCTGGAGGACATCGCCGGCAAGACCCGCAATGTTCCCGAAGGCTGTGAGCTGCTCACCGTTGCCCGCCGGATGGGCGTGAGCCTGGGCTGAGGTTTTCCTGAAAACGATACAAAACGAGCGCTGCACCCACCATGCAGCGCTCGTTTTCGTTTGCTTCGTTTCATTTTGCCAGACCCTCCACAATTTTGGAGAGGGCATCCACCTGTTCTCCATCCAGGCGCTTCAGGTTTTCCACCATCTTCCGGATGGTCTCCGGGTCTGCACTGCCGTCCTCAAAAAATTCTTTCGGCGTGATGTGGAGGTATTCGCAGATGTAGAAGAAATTCGTCATCGTCGGAAAGGTCTTTCCATTCTCAATGCTATTGATATATCCATGGTTCTGCCCCAGCGACAAACTCATATCTCTGGCAGAGACACCTTTCTGCATTCTCAATTGTGCCAAACGTTTGGAGAACATCTCTTCGTACATGCAAAGCACCATCCTTTTGTCATATTGTATCGGATAGTATAGCAATTTTCGGCACTTTTTATGTTCCATTTTTCTTGCTGTATCAGTTTGTTTCTGATATAATTTGATTGGCAACAGAATTTATCCGAGATTTTGAGGAGGAATATCATGTTTGACTTATTTGGAAGCAAACGGAAAGCAATTCTCGCGTTACCTAAATTTCAGAACATTGTTTCCGTTGCAAAAGATTTTAAGACTGTTGTTGCGGGCATGTCTGATGAATTTTGTATCGTTCAGGTTACTCCAAAAATTTCTTCAACAGAAGCATATCTCAGCCTTGAATTTTCGGCCGTGGTCGAAAATTCCAATCTTCGATATTGGTTAAACAAATATTATGATACGCTGTACGGAAGCAAACCGTTTGCTTTTCGTTATGATTATGCAACGCACTCTCGTTTGTCAAAAGAAGAGCTTCAGCAGTTGCAAACACGAGCCCTTCTTGCAGAAACTTCTGCAAAAGAAACTTACCTAGACATTATTCGTACCGCAATTTTCCAGAACGACGATCTACTTGCGCTCTATGAGCGCCATAAGGATTTCGGTTATACTGATGTAGATAGTCTCGTCTACTATGGTTTTGGTATCCCCGAACGCTATGTTCCTTCTAATTCAGATGCGATCCCTTTCGCCCAATCTTTCAGTTTTGAAACCGGTTTGTCAGATAATGACCCTAATGGAAAATTCAAAAATGAATATACACGGAAAGAAGAAATAACCTACTATACACAAATTCTTATGTCTCAGCTCTGATTGGAGGTATCATTTATGGCGACAATTTATCGTGGAACTGGTTGGAGTTCGGACTGCATTGGTGAAACCAAAAACGGTACGGTCTACCGTGGCACCGGCTGGAGCTCAGATGCAGTTGGTGAGTACAAAGATGGTACGATTTACCGCGGTTGCGGCCTGCACTCGGATGCCATTGGTGAGTACAAGAATGGCACCATTTATACCGGCCTTGGCTTGCATTCCAGAGAAATCGGCGAATATAAGGATGGAACGATCTATCGTGGAAGCGGTTGGAGTTCCACGGCCATCGGCGAATACAAAGAAGACTCGGATGGTGTAGCCGCTGCGGCACTTCTACTGTTGGCCGCTGACCTGCTCTGACGCAATTTGATTCATACACAAAAAGGAGCACTCCCCTGCATCATGCAGAGGGGTGCTCCTTTTGGTTTTGCGATTCCGAGGTCTTACAAGCGCTTACTTATTCTTGTACATTTCCTCGTAGTATTTCTGGTAGTTTCCGCTGGTGATGTGCTCCATCCACTCCTCGTGGTCGAGGTACCAGTCGATGGTCAGGACGATGCCCTTCTCGAACGGGGTCTCCGGATACCAGCCCAGATCGTTCTTGATCTTGGTGGGGTCGATGCCATAGCGGCGGTCATGGCCCAGACGGTCGGCAACGTGCTTGATGAGCTCTTCGCTGATGCCGTCATCCTTCAGGCGGTCGTGCAGCTGCTCGATGATGGTCTTGACGATGAAGATGTTGGGGCGCTCGTTGTGGCCGCCGACGTTGTAGACCTCGCCGATCTTGCCGCCGTTGCAGACCATATCAATGGCCTTGCAGTGGTCTTCCACGTACAGCCAGTCGCGGATCTGCATTCCGTCGCCGTAGACGGGCAGCTGCTTGTGGTGCTTGACGTTGTTGATCATCAGGGGGATCAGCTTCTCCGGGAACTGATAGGGGCCGTAGTTGTTGGAGCAGCGGGTGATGTTGATGGGCATCCCGTAGGTATCGTGGAATGCCATGACGAACATGTCGGCACTGGCCTTGGAGGAAGAGTAGGGGCTGTGGGGGCACAGCGGGGTGGTCTCCATGAAGAAGCCCTCGGCACCCAGAGCGCCATAGACCTCGTCGGTCGAGACCTGCAGATACTTCTTGCCCTCTTTCCAGGTCTTGGCCTCGGCGTCATACCAGGCCTCCTTGGCGCGCTGCAGCAGGTTCACCGTGCCCATGACGTTGCTCTGGACGAAGATCTCCGGGTTCTTGATGGAACGGTCCACGTGGCTCTCTGCGGCAAAGTTGATGACGTAATCGAAATCGTACTTTGCGAACAGGCCCTCGACCAGCTCCTTATCGCAGATATCGCCCTGCACGAAGACGTGGCGGGGGTCGCCCTCAACATCCTTCAGGTTTTCCAGATTGCCCGCATAGGTCAGCTTATCCAGGTTGACCAGCAGGATCTCCGGGTACTTCTTGAGCATATAATGCACAAAGTTCGAGCCAATAAAGCCGGCGCAGCCGGTGATCAGATATTTTTTCATAGTTTGATTCTTTCCTCAAAACAATTTGTTTCTCTTTTTTCGTTTTTTTGATACAACCTCTCCGTCACCTGCGGTGACAGCTCTCCCTTCGGGAGAGCTGGACGCGAAGCGGCCTGAGAAGGTTTATTTCATGCCGTTGTCGCCGTCCCAATGCTCAAAGAAGCAGGCCAGGGCAGCCTTCCAGTCGCGTACCTCGTTGCCAACGGTGCAGCGCAGCATCCGGTTGTCCAGGGCGCTCCACTTGGGGCGGTCGGCGCTTTCGGGGTGCTTGGCCTTGTACTCCTCGCTGGTGCAGGGGGCCACGGTTGCGTCCACGCCGGACAGGCGGATGATCTCGGAGGCGAAATCATACCAGGAGCAGATGCCCTCACCGGTGCAGTGATACAGGCCGTACTCGTGGGTGACGCAGAGCTGCAAAATCTCGTGGGCCAGATCCACCGCGTTGGTGGGGTTGCCGCACTGGTCGTTGACGACTTCCAGCTTGCCGAACTTTTTGCCCGCGTTCACGATGGTCTTGACGAAGTTCTTGCCATAGTAGCTGTACAGCCAGGCCGTGCGGACGATGAAGTGGCGGTGGCAGAACTGCTCCACGTACTTCTCGCCCATGAGCTTGGTGGAGCCGTAGGCGCTGATGGGGCCGGGAAGGGTGGCCTCATCCTGTGCGATGCCGCCGTTTTCGCGGCCGGAGAAGACGTAGTCGGTGGAGACATGGACCAGGCGGGCACCGGTCTTGGTGGCAGCCTGTGCCAGGTTGCGGGGGCCGAGGGCGTTTGCCTTGAAGGCAGCGTCGTGGTTCACCTCGCAGCCGTCCACGTTGGTGTAGGCAGCGCAGTTGATGATGACATCCGGGCGCTGACGGCGGATGAAGTCATCCACCATCTTGTAGTTGGAGATGTCCAGTTCGGGCAGGTCCACGGGGATGACGGTCGCGCTCTGCAGCTTTTCGGGGATGGGGCCGATCTCGCTGCGGCCCTCGCGGAGCTGCTTGATGATCTCGGTGCCCAGCTGACCCTTGCAGCCAGTAACGATGATTTTCATGTGCGGTCTCCTCTTAGTATCTCAGTTTTCCGTCGGCCACATTTTTCAGGTGCTGGCCATAGGGGCTCTTGCCATAGCGCTTTGCGCTCTCCAGCAGCGTGTCACGGTCGATCCAGCCATACTTGAAGGCGATCTCCTCCGGAGCGCTGATCTTGATGCCCTGCCGCTTCTCGATCATCCGCACGAAGTCGGCGGCATCCACCAGGCTGTCCATCGTGCCGGTATCCAGCCAGGCAAAGCCGCGGCCCAGCAGCTGGACGTCCAGCTCGCCCTTCTTGAGGTACATGTCGTTCAGGGTGGTGATTTCCAGCTCGCCGCGGGCAGAGGGCTTGACCTGCTTTGCCATCTGGACGACTTCCTTGTTGTAGAAGTACAGACCGGTGATGGCATAGTTGGACTTCGGGTGCTCCGGCTTTTCCTCCACGCTCAGGACCTTGCCGTTGGCGTCGAACTCGACGATGCCAAAGCGCTCCGGGTCCGGTACGTAGTAGCCGAACACGGTGCAGCGGCCCTTGGTCTCGGCGTTGGAGGCAGCGGTCTTCAGGATCTTGGAGAAGCCGTTGCCGTAGAAGATGTTGTCGCCCAGGATCATGGCGCAGCAGTCGTCGCCGATGAACTCCTCACCCAGAATGAATGCCTGTGCCAGGCCATCGGGAGAGGGCTGGACCTTATATTGCAGATGGATGCCGTACTGGCTGCCATCGCCCAGCAGCGCCTCGAAACGGGGCGTGTCAGTGGGGGTCGAAATGATAAGGATATCCTGGATGCCCGCCAGCATGAGGGTAGACAGAGGATAGTAGATCATCGGCTTGTCGTAGACAGGCAGCAGCTGTTTGCTGGTGACCATGGTCAACGGGTAAAGCCGGGTGCCGGCGCCGCCGGCGAGAATAATACCTTTCATCGTTTGTGCACTCCTTTAATTAAAATGAAAAAAGTTGTGCAGCTATACGAAGCCTTCGTTTCCTCCGGCCTCGTAATATTCAAAGCGGAGCTGCGTCCGCTGTCAACAAAGTTGCAGAAAAACTGCTCTGCCGGGGGTGCTCCGACCACCGCAGATAGTTTTACACTTTATTTTACTATCAAATCGAAAAAAAAGCAAGAAAGAACGGCCCTTTACAGAAATTTTTCTGCAAAGGGGCCGTTCTCCTGATGTCATTTGCGGGATGAACCTCTCAGTCATCGCGTAAGCGCTGGCGGAGAAGCTGTCCTTCGTACAACCTCTCAGTCATTGCTTCGCAATGCCAGCTCCCCTGGTAGGGGAGCCACTGGCGAGTCGGTAGCGACTGTGCTGAATGAGCGAAGTTTTCATTTCCAGAAACAACCGGGCTCCGCTGTTTCGATTCACGACTGCTTGCCTTGTGCCCCTTGTCAGAGCGCAGTCCCGCAGCCGCTGCCCATTCGGACAGGGCCCGGCACCTTGCGCCCGATTGGGCCTAAGCGGACAGCAGGGCTAGCCCGGCCTGCCAAGGGCTCCCCTACAAGGGGAGCTGGCGAGCCGTAGGCGAGACTGAGAGGTTGTACCGAGGAAAGCGCGCTGTTATTGTAAACCCGCCTGAGAGGTTTCATATCCCTCTCCGTCAGCGCTTGCGCGCTGCCACCTCTCCCGAAGGGCGAGGTCTGCCACGGTCAGCAACACAAAAGCTCCCCCTTTGGGGGAGCTGGCAGACCTACAAAGGTCTGCCTGAGAGGGTTGTTCACCACCGGAATCCCCACTTGTAGAAATACCGCAGCAGGTTGCCGGTCTGCCAGAGGGCAGGCTTGAGGCTGCGGTGGGCAGCGCGGTGCCAGGCGTGGATGGCCGTGAACTGCGGCACGAGATACGCCTTGCCCTGCGTGCGCATCTTCTGGGTGAGGTCGGCGTCTTCCACATACATGAAGTACTTCTCATCGAAGCCGCCCACTGCCCGGAAAGTGCGGGTGCGCACCGCCGAGAAGCTGCCGGTGCAGAACTCGATCTCGGTGGGGCGGGTCAGGTCTTTGTCCTTCATGAGGTAGGCATCGTTGTACTTTGCCCAGAATCTGAGCGCCGGCAACTGGCGGTAGACCATGGGGCGGAGCGCACACCGGCGCAGCGGCAGCTGCTGGGGGCGGCCATCCGGGAAGACGAGCGCAGGCCGGGCCATGACGACGTCCGGGTGCTGCTCCATCCAGTCGGCCAGGTCGCTCAGGGTGTCCGCCGTCAGCTGGATGTCCGGGTTGAGGATGAAGTGATAGTCGCTGTCCAGTTCCGGCAGGACCATGTTGTGGCCGGTGCCGAAGCCGCCGTTCTCGGTGCGGCAGCGGACAACGACCTGCTGCCCCTCCCCTGCTGCCAGCAGGCCGCTGTGCAGTGCTGCTTCCAGCTTTTGGCCGCTGCCGTCCGGGCTGGCGTTGTCCACCAGATAGAGGGTCAGCGGGTGGCGGCGGGTGAACCGCAAAACGGTTTGTGCCGCTTTCAGCGCCTCGTCGTACCCGTTATAGACTACAATACAAGCTGATAATTTCAAATGGATTCTCCTCTTCTCTGTCGCGGCGCTCGACACGTTCCGAACGGAACGGCCTGCGCCATCCCGCTCCGGTCTTGGCGGACACGCGAAGCATGACCGGGAGGGTCATTCCAGCGGCAGGATCTTCAGCGCGAAATCCTCCCGCTGGATGTCAAAGTTGGGGTTGGTGCAGGGGTCGCCCTTGGCCAGCAGGTCACCCCAGCGGGCCTGGAAGCGGAGCACCTCGCCCTGGAAGCGCTTCTGCTTTTCGGGGTTGTCCTCCATGCCGCGGCTCTTGCTCTCGTAGTGGTAGAGCTGGGCGAACGGAGTAAAGACGTTGGTGTAGCCCGCCTCACGGACGCGGACGCAGAAGTCCACATCGTTGAAGGCCACCGCATAGCTCTCATCCAGGCCGTTCAGCTCCTGATAGATCTCACGGCGGATGAGCAGGCAGGCAGCGGTGTCGCCGTAGACATCCTGCACATAGTTCAGGCGGCCCATGTAGCCATCGGATGCCGCCGGGAAGTATTTGTGCAGGTGGCCCGCCACGCCGCCGATGCCAAAGCCGACACCGGCATGCTGGATGGTGTCGTCCGGATAGAGCAGCTTGGCACCCACGCAGCCCACCCGCTTCTGCTGGGCGTACATGACCATCTCTTCCAGCCAGTTGGGGGTGATGACCTCGGTGTCGTTGTTCAGCAGCAGCAGATACTCGCCGGTGGCGAACTTCTCGCCGAAGTTGTTCAGAGCGCTATAGTTGAAGCCTTTGCCCTGCCAGGTGACGACGTGCAGATTGGCGTGCTCCCGCTCCATCCGCTCGTAAGCACGGAAGGTCTCCGGCTGCCTGCTGTTGTTCTCGATGATGATGAGTTCAAAATCCGGGTAGGTGGTGCGGTCGTAGATGGACTCCACGCACAGCTCCAGATCCTTGATGTGGTCACAGGTGGGGATCAGGATGCTGACCCGGCCCGGATGCGCGATGGTGTAATCGGTCTTGTAATAGCCGGGTGTGCCGGGGATGAGGGTCACATCATCCACCGCCACGCCGCAGCGCTCGTAATGCGCCTTGAGCGCCGCGATGCCCGCCTCAATGCAGTAGGTCTTGGCGGAGATGTCCGCCGCCGTGCTGCCGGGGCTGGAGCGCCAATAGTACAGTGCATGGGGGATGTGGACGATCTTCTCGGCCTGTTCGGTCAGGCGGAGGAAGAGGTCGTAGTCCTGACTGCCGTTGTATTCCATCCGCTCACCGCCGCCGCTGCGCTCCATCAGGGCGCGGCTGAAGACGGACAGATGACAAATATAGTTGTTGGAGCGGAGGTTGTCCAGCATGAAGTCCGGCTTGAAGTGGTAGAGCACCACGTTCTCCACCTCGCCCTCAAAGGTGGCCTCATCGGTATAGACGAAGTCCGCCTTCTGCTCGGCGATGGCTTTGGCCGCATACCACAGCGCACAGGGGTGCAGGATGTCGTCATGGTCCAGCAGGGCGATGTACGCGCCGGTGGCCATCGCAAAGCCGTGGTTGGTGTTGCCGGGGATCAGCTCGTTCTTTTCCAGCTTCTGGTAGCGGATGCGCGGATCGGAGGCGGCGCGGGCCTGGACCTTCTGGCCCACGGCGGGGTCCTGCCCGGCGTCCACGCAGCACAGCTCCCAGTTGCGGTAGGTCTGGTTCACAACGGAATCCAGCAGCTCTTCCAGAAAGTTCAGCGGGGTGTTGTACAGCGGCACCACGATGCTGATCTTCGGCCCGGCGGGCTGGTCGTTCGCCTGCCGGACCAGCAGCTCCACCGGGGCGAAGCGGTCGGCCCGCATCGTCTTACCAGGGAAGAGCGCCGCATACACACGGCGGGCGCGGGCCTTTTCCAGCATACCGGAAACGCCCTCGGTGCGCAGCTCGTGCAGGAAGACGAAGAGCGGGAAAGTGTGCCAGAGCTGGCGGCTCTTGCTGACCGCATAGCGGGCGGGCCAGGTCATCTTCCAGAAGGTGGAGCCTGTGACCTCGTTCAGGGTCTGCTCCAGCTGCTTTTCGTGGCTGCGGCTCAGGGAGAGATCGCTACGCAGCCGCTCGATGAGGGCCGCTTCCTCGCCGCAGGTACGCTCTGCACGGACCATCCGGTCCCGCAGGATGTCGAGTTCTTCCTCGTAGCCGCGGACCATCCCCATGGCGCTGGGCTGGACGGTGCAGAACAGCGCCGCCTGCTGGGCACGGCCCCGGCTGCGCCACTGCAGATCACGGTAGTAGCCGCGCTCGGCCAGCTTTTCCGCCCATGCGGACAGGGCAGTGGCATCGGTGCACACCAGCAGGACCTGTTCGGCCAGCCGGGCGGGCAGTTCGACCCAGGCCGGGTCTTCCACCACCAGCAGCTCCGGCTGGGCCGTGGCGGCCGCCGTCCAGGAGTTGGCCCGGATGCCTGCACGGCGCAGCGCCTTTTCCAGCAGCGCACCGGACTCCTCATCGGCTGCAAGCACCGCAGCCGCCTCCGGTGCCAGCTCCTCCGCGATGCGCTGTGCCAGCAGGCGGCAGCGCTCTGCAGCCTCTCTCGTTTCCTTTTCTTTCTCCAACTGCATTTCTGATTTCTCCACTTCTCCGCAGGACGCAGATCCCGCGCTTCGCTTTCCTACAAACTAATATAGTATACCAGATTCCGCCCCGTTTGAGAAGCGCTTTTGCCCATTTTCCTGCGGATGCCAGTTCTTTAGCCGAACAGACTGCTCAGCCAGCCGAACAGGCCGGAAGTGCCGCGGCCCGCCCTGCCGATGGAGGTGCCGGGATAATAGTGTTTGAGGATCTTTTTATAATTCATTCCACGCTCATTGGCATAGCCCACCGCGCCGCACTGGCTCATGCCCACGCCGTGGCCGTAGCCGTAATAGTACATCACCGGGGTGCCGTTGGCATCGGTGCCGAAATCGAAGCAGTAGCGGGAGCTGACGAACTGGCCGAGGTACCGGTAGCTGCTGCCATCGACCGTCAGGGTGTTATACTGCACATAGCCGCCCAGATCCTTGTGGGTGGTGTCGGCGCTCTGGTAAGCCTGCCCCGTCTTGCTGTTGGTGTATTCGGTGTAGCGGTAATCCCGGCCGATGATGCGGCGCATCAGGTTATGATACTGCTCCTCATAGGGGCTTTCCACGCTCTGCAAATACGGAACATCGCTGCCCCAGGCATCCTGACCGGAACAGGTGCCGTAGGTGCCGGTCTGGGTGTTGTAGCCTGCGCTGGCCGACCACACCGCGTCAATGACCGAACCGTTGTAGGTCACGACCTCGTCTTTGACCGGCTCGATGGCCTTGCGCAGAGCCTCCCGCGTGGAGGACGGGATCTCATCCACCGGGGTGTAGATCAGGGCGTTAGCCGAAGAGCCGTACTGTTTATGGTACAGCAGATAGGAGTGGATGGCTACAGCCTGCGCCTTCCAGGCCTGCTGCGCCGCCGACGCGCTGACGAAGCTGCCAATGGAGCCAAGCTCGGTGTAGGTGATGCCCACCAGGCAGTCCACCAGATCGAGCGTCACGTTCCGGCGCAGGCCCTTGCCCTTGATGTTCAGGTAAGGCAACGTGATCTTATTCCGCGAGCCGAACAGCCAGCTCAGGCAGTTTTCTTCCTCCGCCGGGATCAGAGTCGTGTCCGCGCCGCCCATGGTGGTGGGGTGGGCCGTCTCGCCCTCGGCAAATGCGCCAGGGGCCGCCGTGCACAGCAGCACCACTGCCAGTACCAGCGCCGCAATGCGGCGTGCAAGCATCGAAATACGCTTCAAAGTCGGTTTCCTCCCAGAATGCAACCTCATCAGTGCAATTTTTTCTTCCAGTTTAACACACCCAGCGGGCCTGAGCAAGGACCGGACTTTGTTTTTCACATTTGCCTTCTTTCCGCCCGGCCCTGAAAAAGTTTCCACAAAACAGAAAATCCAGTACCCGGTTCGGATACTGGATCTCTTGGTGGGCAAGGGTGGATTGCGCGAGCCGCACATCTAAAAAAGCCCCACTGGGGCTTTTTTTGCCCGCCGGACTGTACGGCGGGCCGATGCTGTTCGAATCCGCCCGCATTCGTGAGTTTCACGCACGCACAAAACAAAAAGCTCCAACGTAGTAGTTACGCTGAAGCTTTTTTGGTGGAGCGAAGCAACCCAAATCCGAACCATTGTCCTCTGAGGCATCTTTGGCGGCAATTTCATCGAAAGAGATGGTTTTTGTGCCGTCCTTGTAGTTGAATGTAATCAAAACTTTTTCATCATAGAGATAAACAACGTTCATGAATGTATTGATAAGCGTTTCCCGGTGGCTTTTCACATTCGGGTCGAGCTTGCGGAACCGGGTCAGCCAGAAACGAACCTGATTTTCGCTTAACCGTGGCCGAG
>OIZF01000820.1_pt1 | contig 20236 bp, 7 predicted proteins | sample 1588471 | NCBI WGS metagenome assembly OIZF01 (sample SAMN03283279) | human gut metagenome | biome: human-associated habitat; material: feces | host: Homo sapiens | place: Peru | collected 2012
CCAAAAATCTTGACTCGAAAAAGTGAATCAGTTTTGATTCACCTTGCTGATTAAATTGGGAATCACCGAAGAATCGGTAAATCTGAGCGGAGGTTAATTGATTTTGATTCCATGGGTGGCTATGGCCTACGATATCCGGCGGAAAACAAGAAGCCTGTGCAAATGGCCTGGGTTATACTATTTGGATATAATGCGGAGGCAGTAATCAATGAAGTCGATGGTGTATTGGCGTGTATGCAGCAAAGGGGAACCTTCCAATACATGCAGGTACTGTAAAATGGCATCAGTTATATCTTTATCGCGCAATTCATAGCGACGAATACCGGAAGGTATCTTGTGCTGAACCAAAATATGACGTTCAGTTGTAATATGGATGGAATGGTCAGCACTAAGGGGAAACACATCTTGGTCAACTAACCGAACTGGTGAGCCGTTCAAACATTGCTGGCGCAGTGAATGCAATCTTTTTTGCCGAAGCACAGGGGAAATCGCGGTGTTGTGTGTGAATGTTAATAAAGAAGATTCACTGAAATAGCAAAGTGCGATTTCAGGATTTGGTATTCCGCCCACTTGGGCCAGAACACCCGTAGGTACAGAACTACTGGTGTACTGCATCAGATACGGCTTGGCGCGTAGATATTCCTGTGTGAATCGCAGGCGTAAGTATTCTACAGTTGAACAGTCACGGATACAATACATGACAGAAGTGCTTTGGTCGAACAAAAAAGCCTGATCTGGTAATAACAGATAGTGCGGAAACAGTATATCAGGGCGTTGTGAAAGGGGGTTGTCTTCGTAAAATAAGCGGCCGCGATATTGCATTGTATTCGCATATAGAAGCGGAATGGTTTCGGCCAGTGCAGACAAACTGCTATAAGAATCGTTGTTGCCACTGTAGGGCGCTATCATAGTGAACTGCCAAATCTCATGTGAAGCCGGACACGAGGCGGCAGTCTGAAGAAGACAATTACATAGGATAGAGGGTAACCGGGGTGAAATCATGAGTGGCATCGCAGAGGGCGCGGACAGGTATCGTCTTAAGGCAGAGGTCAATGCCAGTTGGATATCGTTAAAATTTGTCAATAACGATGATTCATTGATTTTTTGCGCATCATCGGGAATTGTGACACCATTTAGAGCAGGACTGTGAAGAAAGGACTCCAATAGTGTCTGCAGGTGGATGTTGCGCTCTTGTGTGGCGGAATCAGTTGTAATCTGACGGAAGGATTGGGTGATATCCTGCTGCTGTTGTGGCGTGGCATGGCAGACTTCCAACAGCGTTTTCAGCTGTTGGTGAGTAGGTAACCGTTTCCCGTTGGCAATTTTGTATAAGGTGGAGCGATCAATTCCCGCGCTGCGCGCAAGTTCAGAGAATGAACCGGGAAACGGATCAATCAGCTTTTGAATTTGGTCACTCAGGCGGCTCATGGCATACTCCCACATACAAATTTTACAGTATACAATTAAAGTTATAATGTTCAGATACAAATGTCAAGCGTGTGGCGTAAATAATTTATATCGTGCCACATGTCATGCCGCAGTTGCAGCCGCTGTTGAAGCAGTCTATAATAACTTTATTAGCATTTTCAATCGAAAGCTGTAACTATAGCAAAAAACGGAAAAACAAAAATAAATCAAGATATAGAAAGAGAGAGAACGGCATGAAAAAACGTTTGTTGGCAACTGTGTGCTCTGCTGCCATTTTGGCAAACATGGTTCCCTATCAGGCTTTTGCGGATAATGTGCAGGCTACACCGGAAACTGCGCAGAGCATTGCATTGGAATCTGCCGCGCAGGCATTTGCGGATGACGGACAGAGCAAGGCGTACAATTATAAGATGAAAGTTGCCGTCAGCGGCGTTGACGGCGGGTATGTCAAGGCTGGGGATAAGGTTAAAGTAGCAGTTACGATTTCGGATGCCGCATGGGCGACCGATGCAAACAAGGCTGGCTTTATTGCTGCGTCCATCGAATTGACTTATGACAGCGAGGTTCTGGAGCCGAACTATGACGAAGAGTTGGGTCCCAAATTCAAGAACTTGCGGAACCCGAATCCGAATAAATCTGATACGGTAAGCTACACAATCAGCGGAAACATTGATGAAGATGCAGGCCGCTTGAACTGGGTCGTTGAGGCGCCGAACCCGGCCAAAATCGGTAAGGATCAGTGGAAAGCTACTTATGCTGACCTGTCTGAGAACGACACCGTAATCGTCACTTACAGCTTTACCGCAAAGACCGACATTCCCAAAGGACTGTCCAAGTCGTTGGAATTCAACCTGACGAGCAAGGGCAAGGACAACGCAGACAGCGCCTTTGGTGACTTTGTCAGTCAGAGCAACAAACTGTTTGTGAATGCGACCGCAGGGATTGAGAACAACACAAGCCTCAAGGTTGACACCAAGGCTCCCACGATTACGCTGAGTGATACCGCTAACAACGGTAAGTTCTTCTACGCCCCTGTCGGCGTTACGGTGGCAGACGATGGGATCGGTCTGGCCTCTGTTACCTTCGGCGGCAAGGAATTGGCTTTGAGTGCTGATGGCTCGTATAGCTTGACGGAAAGCGGCACGCTGACTGCCACTGATAAGTTGGGCAATACTTCTACACTGGACATTACCATTGATACCGTTGCGCTGGACGCGGCCCGCGCGGCTATTGCAAAGCTGCCGGACGCAGCACCTGACTACAGCTGCAAGGCGAATCTCGAAGCAGCAGAAAAGGCAGCTGCGGATCTGAAGGCAACGGACTCCGCTGCATATAGTAAGCTGACGGAAGGCGAACTGAATAAGATTGCCGCTGCCCGTAAAGCTGTTGATACAATTGATGCCGAAATTCAGACTGCTCAAGCAGGTATTGCTGCGCTGCCGTCCGATATTCAGCCGACGGCGATTACGATTGAGGCAGTCAGCAAGGTTCGGGATCAGCTGAAAGCCCTGACGAACAAGGGCGTTGATGTGGAGAAGGATGTTGCTAACTACAGTACTTACAAAGCTGCAGAAGAAAAGCTGAATGCTGCGCTGGAAGAAATTGACGGCACCAAGCAAGACATCAAGGACTTCAAATACACCGGTTATGGCGATAAGGCGGCGGTGAGCGCGCTGCGCGATGAAGTCACGGCCTTGCAGAAGAAGTATGGAAACGATATTCTCTCCGATGCCGACCTGAAGAACCTGACTGACGCCGAGGCAGCTGTTAAGGCTACCAGCGATGAGGTCGATGCGGTTGTCGCAGAGATCGGCAAGCTGCCCACCAGCCTGAAGCCTCTTGCCGCAGCGGACTCTGCGGTGCAGGCTGTTAAAACGTCGGTTGAGGCACTGGTGAAAGAAGGCGTTGATCCTGACACCGATATTTCTAACTACAGTGACCTTGTGACGTTGTCCAAGAAGGTGGATGCCGCGAAGGGCGAGGTGGACACGCTGAAAGCGGACATTGCAGGATTTACCTACACTGGCTACGGCGACAAGACCGAGGTCGAGAACCTGAACGCCCGCCTGAATACCCTGAAGGCGGCATACGGTGATGACATTCTCACCGACGCCGACCTGAAGAACCTGACTGACGCCAAGAACGCTGTGGAGCAGACCAACAACGAAATCGACGCAGCTGTTGCGCTCATCAATGCTAAGACCGCAACTCCGCTCAATCCCCTGAGCGAGGCAGAAAGCGCACTGAAAGACCTGCGTGCCGCTATGGACGCGCTGGCCGATAAGGGCGTTGACATTGAGAACGAGATCGGCAACTACAAAAAGTTCGCTGACTTTGAGAAGACTGTCAACGACGCCAGTGATGCTGTAAAGGCTGCCGCTGACGAAACTGCCGCTTTCAAGTACACCGGCTACGGCGATAAGGATGCTGTTGCTGCACTGCGCAAGAAGGTCGATGACCTGAACAAGCAGTACGGTGATGTGCTGACCGGCAATGTCATCAAGAATCTGACCGACGCCGAGACGGCAGTTGAGAGCACCGAGAAGAAGATTGATGCCGCAATCGCCCTCATCGACACCCTGCCCGACAAGGTGGAAGTGACCGATGCGAACATCAAGTTGATTTCTAATATTGACTCCGCGCTGGACGAACTGACCGACTTGGGCGTTGACAACGCGAAGTATGTTACCAACTACAATAAGTACACCAAGGCCAAGGCGGCTCTGGGCCAGGCGACTGAGGAAATCGACGCCGTCAAGAAGGAACTGAAAGAGTTTACCTATATCAACTACGGCAAGAGTGCTGATGCCACCCGCGAGCTGCGTCAGAAAGCGAACAAGCTGGTGAACGACTACGGTGATGTGCTGGCCGAGAGTGACCTGGCGAAGCTGGTTGCCGGTGAGAAGAAGGTAAAAACCACCGAGACCGAGATCAGCAATGTCATCACCGCAATCGGCACACTGTCCACGGAGGATGCCACGCTGGCAGAAATCGAGGAGATCGATGCTGTCACTACCCGCGTGAACGCTCTGCTCAAGGACGAGGAAGTCCCGCAGGCGAAGATCACGAACTACGCTGACTACCAGAAGGCCGTTGACGCCAAGGCTGCGACTGAAAAGGCCATCGCGGATGTGAAGGCGCAGATCGAGGCCCTGCCCGACAGAATCACGCTGGAGCAGAGCGTGATCAACCAGATCTACGCAGCTAAGTCTGCTGCGCAGAACGTGCAGGACACCTACGGCGACGACCAGCATCAGGCACTGGACGATGCAACGCTGGCAAAGCTGAAAAAAGCCAACGGGGATCTTGAAACTCTGACCGTGAAGTTCGCCAATCTGGTGGAAGACATTGGCCTGATGGTGAATGCGGGAGATGTCACGCTGGGTGATAAGGCCGACATCGAAAACCTGCGCGAGCGCGTGAACAAGATGGTGGAAGAGGACAAGGCCACGTTCGACGCAGCCGAGATGAACCGCCTGACCGCCGCCGAAGAAGCGCTGGCTGCCCTGCAGACCCGCAGCGGCAAAGCGCACAAGGCTGTGGCAGACCTTGCAGGCAAGGACACCATCAAGCTGACCGATAAGCAGGCCATTGCCGATCTGGAAACCGAGATCGCCTATATGGAGAGCAAGGGCGACACGTTCACCGCTGCGGAAAAGCAGAAAATCGAGGACGCAAAGGCTGGCATCAAAGCACTGGAAGAAGCCGCCGATGCCATGAAGAACCGCATGAAGAAGCTGCCCGCCGCCAAGGATGTGACCTACGCCGACAACGCTGCCGGTAAGCAGCTGGCCGACGACATTAAGGCGCTGGAAGACCGCGGCGTGACCATCGACAAGACCGCGATGGGCGACGAGGCTTGGGGCGTCTATGAGGCTTACACCAAGGCCGTTGACGCTATGAACACTGAACTGACCAGCCTGAACGACATGATGAAGGCTCGAATGGACAGTTGGTCTTACCCGTATGACGCAGCCGTATATGATGCTCTGCGCAAGCAGATGGACGATGCTGCCGAGAAGTACGGCATGAGCGAAGCGGACAAGGTAGCGGTATTCGCGGCTTACAACGCCGACAAGACGCTGGCCGAGGCTGCCGAGAAGAAAATCAAGCAGGCCAACGATAAGATCAAGGCACTGCCTGCGACCATTACCAAGGCACAGGAGCAGGACGTTGCTGCCATCACGGCAATCGTGAATGAACTGAAAGCGGCACCTTACAAGATGACCGATTCCGCCTTGCAGACTGCGCTGGGCAGCAACTATGCAACCTATACAAAGGCCGTTGCAACCCTGGCGGAACTGAATAAGCCCGCCGACAGCAATAACAGCGACAGCAGCAATAACAACAATAATAACAACAACAGCAGCAATAACAGCACAGCGAGCACCAATAATAAAACCACTACGACGAGCACGGCCAACAAGACAGCAAAACCCGCAGCGGCGGCTGCCACCATCCCGCAGACATCCGATGCGTTCCCGCTGACGACGCTTATCACGCTGGCGGTGGCATCCTTGGGCGGTCTGATCGCGGTGCTGTTCAAGAAAAAGCGCAACGACTAATCCACGGTAATTTGATCCTTTATATCTGAAACATTAATGTAAGGGAGGGCAAATGTATCTGCAAAAAGATGCTTTGCCCTCCCTTATGCTATTTTGTGCGCAGCAGGCGTAAGAGCCTGTAAATATAAGGAGGAAATTTGGAATGAAACGATTGCTGTCCATGATTTTGGCTGCGGCAATGGTTGCAAGCATGATGGCACCGGTGGCTTACGCCGACGACACCCTGCCCATAACCGAGCCCGCGGCCACTGTGCAGGAACAGCCCGCAGAGGATATCCCTGCGGAAACTGCGCCTGTAGAGACGCCGACGCAGGAGGCAACCCCTGCGCCGACAGAGACCCCGGTTGAGGCAACCCCGGCTCCTACGGCGGAGCCCACCGCCACCCCGGAGCCGACGGAAATGCCGACTCCGGAACCGACGGCTGAGCCTACCGTCGAGCCGACGGCAGAACCTGTGCCAACGGAGGAGCCGGTGGAGATTGTGGCTGACGCTCCCGCGGAGCAAGCTGCTGAGGCAGCCGCCCCTACCGAGACGGCCGGCCCTGATGATGCCGATCCGGAGACGACGCTGATTCTTTATAAGGACCCTAATACGGGCTATTACTTTGGCAAACTGCCTGTTAAGGTCAGCAAAAGCGGAGCGAAGGCAACAACGGACTGTGCGGCGATTCATTATGAGAAAACGGCTAACACAACAGATGTTGGCATTGTCCCGATAGGCGATGATTTTTGGGTATTCACGAAAGATCTTAGCAGAAATTTGGGATATGTTCCGAAGTGTGTTACCTACACTGATCCTCTGGACAAGAGCACAGGCGAGGTTGAAACTGTACCTCTGGTTGTCAGTACAAATGACCCGACGGATGCGGATATGCCTCCGTACATGATTGAGCCGAGTTCTTACACACACGCGCACGGAACTTTGGGAACAAATGTGCTTTGGGATAGTGACGAAGCTGTTACTTACGACACGGACTATACAGTTACCATTTCGGTTTACGGCACAAATGACGAGGGCAATTTGACGCTGGATAAAGTTACTGGCCTAGGTGGCGTTGAGGTCGTCAGCCAGCCGGCAGCAAATGGTGGGAAAGCAGCCATTCGCTACCCGTCGGATGTTAAGTATGGTTATATTGATAGCAATAATTATATTGAAAGCCTGGCAGGATTGTGTGTTGTTGCTCATAATGATGCCGGGAAATATTACTATGGTCGCTGTGAATTACAGAAAACCCCGCAGCTGTACGAGATGCCGATTGGACCTAACTGGGGCGATTTGCTTAGCAGTGAGGGACAACACTTCTGCGATGCAGAACGAAGCTGGTCTGCCTATGGCGAAGTAGAAAATGTTACGGCAACGCTTACAAGTAGCCGTTATCCCCAAGATGATATGTCGGATAACATTGCGGTTGTTTATGACAAAACAAGTGATGCCGTAATCGTGAACCTTTTTAAAGAACCTGATGACATTACATCGATAAACTGGCGTCTGGCTATAACTGTAACCTATAAGAATGGTACGGTTTGTGTAGCAAATAGCATTGTTACTAAAAAAAGAGAGTACCAGTTTGCCCCGGATGAGCAAACCCTTACCGAAACGACTGGGAGCACAATGACAGGTACGCTCTATGCGTATAACTCCGTAACAGGTGCGTATGATAAGCCATTTGTGACGAATGAGAGCGCAGCAATCAACTTTATCAGCAGCAACGGTACGTGGTTGGACGATACAAAAATTGCGGATTACATTGATGCGACTTTTGACAATACAACAGGGAAAATCACCTTTACGGTGAAACAAGATATCCCATTGCAGAATAGTTCGAGCCAGGCATACATTTTGTTTAGTCTTACATCGAAGTATGTGGAGACAGCAGGCTATATGCTGAATGTTGGAAGTGTTCCTGCGCCTAACTTCACTGTGTTTGGAGAAGCAAACTTCTTTGAAATGTGCAGTGAAGACGGCGACGACATTTATGAACTGCGGGATAACAGTTACAACACTGTGACATGGTCCAGCCTTGGTACGTTGGATACCGAAAAAGGCCCGTCTGCCGTTTTGAAGTATAACGATGAAGACGGCGTGGCGCATGAAGCCCCAGTTACCGCGACTTACAATGCCGAGACAGACCGCGTAAATGTGAAAATGTCGCGGAGTGATGTTCCTGCGGCAAATGTGAATGCAGCATTGTACATTACATTCCCCTGCAAGGAGTACACGCTGTCTACACAGACGGGTGTGTCTCGTCCGACTTTGAATGTTTCGCTTGTCAATAAAACTCCGGCTTCGTTGGGCGTTAAAGCGGGCGCAGTGATGACGGCCAAGGTCGCCCTCTATAATGGCAACACAGGCGAGGAGATAGCTTTCCCCGATATAGGAAATGTGCTGTGGACGGGCGAATGCTATGACAGTAACGCAGGTATTGCCCGTGACGAAGTGTTGAATTATATTCGGCCTGAACTCGCGGCCGATGGAAAAATCAGCTTTACAGTTTTGAAGGATATTCCTCTTACAGAACAGCGGACAACTTTCTATTTCACTGCAAAGGGGCAGCTGGCGCGGTTCGGAGTCAGTGTTGAAGTCGGCACGCCGCAAATCTACCTGAATACGGTATCCGGCGGTATGACGTGGCCTGCGCTGATCAGTGATGCGGGCTGTGATTTAATCGCGTGTTCTTATAGTTCGCAGACTTCCGGCTGGTCAAAAGTGGGTGGTACGCTGGATACGGAAAAAGGCCCCACGGCAAGTTTGGAATACTTGACGGCTGAAGGTACAACTGTGCATGTGGACCTGACGGCTGTGTATAAGCCGGATACCGACACGGTCAATGTTAAAATGGACCCGGCAGCACTGCCGACGGGTCACGGCCTTGACAGCGCCCAGCTCACGGTCACGTTCCCCTGCAAGGAATGGGATCTGACCGCAAACATGACCCCGTCCCGCGAATATCTGAGCGTAAACACGAAGTCCCAGAAAGGTCTGGGTGAACTGGGCCTTACGGCTGGTTCCACGCAGACTTTCACGGTGACGACGTATGATAATGCCACGAGCAAGTTCATTCCAATTTCCGCAGACCAGAACTGGACGGCCAGCTTCTTGGATTATCAGTATTTGATCCAGTTGGGCGATGGTGAGACAATCGCGGATTATATCAAGGCAGAGATGCCCGAGGACGGTCTCCTGCAGCTGACCACCCTGAAAGACATTACGCTCAAGAACGGCAGCACCTCGGCTCGCGTCAACGTTACAATGCGCAACGCACTCTATGAGTATGGTGTGCAGTTCAGCGTGGGTGAACCCTCTGTCAACGTTAGCTTGTACACGGAGCAGGGCTACTCCCCGAGTCTGATTCTGAGAAAAGGTGCGAGCTACACCGTGGAGCCGTTCACTTGGATCAACGGTCAAAGCACGTCTCTGCGCAGCCTAGGCTATACCAAGTATAAGCTTCAGGTCGTGTACATTCAGGGCAACCATGGCTGGGGTGCTGGTACGACGAAGTTTATGTCTGACGAGGAAGCCGCAAAGTATTTTGACTTCTCTCTGAAAGACGGCGTGACCACGATCACAGTCAAGGAAGTCCCGAAGTTCTACGATGACGGCAGCGACCATACGATGGAAAACTGCTATCATTACGGTCTGCAGGTCATCGGTGAAGATTTCGATAGATTGAGTGATGAGTACAACTCGGATGCTCAGTTTACAATGGACAGCGTAGCGCTGACGCTGTTGGAGAATGGCACGGCTGTGCGCACGCTGCCCACCAAGGCCGGCACATACACCTATCAGTATGTTTCCGGTGACGATAGCCGTGAACTGCCCAACGTCGGCACAACTACGGCTACCTGCTATGGCCCCGAGGGCGTGTCCGTGACGCTGGATATGGCCAAGAGTGAGCTGACCTACAAGGTTGAAAAGGACATCGGCGCCGATAACACAATGGATCTTTCTGCATCCGGTATGCTGAGCAATACGCTGGGCTTCACCCTGAGTATGCCTGTGGGCCGTGCTAAGATCCGTCTGAATATGTTCTCCAACTCGTATGGCCTGACCAAGACGAACAACAAGTTCTACCTCAGCGGCTGCTATACGGACGGTGTGTATCTGCCTAAGGGCACGCTGAAAGACGAGAACTTCATTCTCTCGGTCTATGCGGACAATAAGACGGTGCCTATCAGCCAGAGCGAGTATTTTGACGCAACGATCAAAGACGGCTGGCTGACGGTGACTATCAAGAAAGAACCGACATCCGCCAACCTGCAGATTACCTACAAGGACGACAAGTATGTGACCGAGTATGCGCGGAGCCTGTACTACTCGAGTTCGTCCGATGACGGCAATACGAAGCAGTATAATGTACAGATGGCCGATGCTGCCACCGGGGAACAAATCAGCACTATCCCCAACGGAAAGGCCGGCACGGTGGCGCAGTATCGTTTGCGGGCAGGGGACAATAACCAGAGTTTGGCCCAGCTTATGGGCAGTGACCTGCTTGGCTTTACGCCGTACAGCACGGACTTCAAAGGCGACATCAGCGATTACGTCACGACGGACTACAACCAGATCACCGGCGTGCTGACATTGACTTGGAAACAGCCTCTGCCGCTGCTGAAAGAGGACGGCACGACCTATCAGTACTACATGAGAACGGATGTCCGTGAGGGTGCACAAAACAGAATTTATTCCATTAGCTTTGTCAATGTGTATGGTTATCTGACATTTGTGTACCCGGACGGCAGCAATAAGTCGTGGAATCAGAGCCTGAACGCCGGTGACGAGGTCAAGGCGTTTGTGAGCGGCTTCAGCAAGATTGATGACGGTGTAAAAGCGTGGTTTAAGCGTAACAATGGTTCTGTTTTTGAATCGTCCGACAAGATTCATGTGGAGAACAATGTCTGGGGCGGCATTACGCTCAAGGCGGATTCCGACATTGAGGCCGGTCACTACATTTACAGCTTGTGCGGTACGCTGAACGATGGAGCCTATGCGTTGAGCACCAGTAGCAGCAACAGTTCTTTTACCGTCTACAGCAAAGGCAACGGAAAAGACATCCAGTACACGCTGGATTCCGAGTACTATGATACATGGACGCTGGACAATAACGGGTCCTACTCCGTCTGCGGCGGTGATACTATGACCCTGTGCGCCAATGATCCCGGACGGGTCAAAAAGTTTGAAATCGTCGGCAATCTTACGCTGGCAGAGTCTGTTACATCGGAAGAAACAGCCGAGGGCACGGTCTACACGATCAAATGGAAAGACACCGACAGCAGTGAGAAGATGCGCTTGAAAGCTACACTGGCCGACGGCAGCGAAGCAACGACCGAAGTTACGATTCATGTCTACCACGAAAACGAACTTAACTATACGAACATTTCCTACTGGCTGGAGGGTGCGACGAAAGCGGCTGACACCAGCAATCTACTGCTGAACAACGGAGTCTGGACTGTTGGCAAGAGCTATAAGGTTTATCCGCATATCGGCAAGCGCACGCTGAAAGAGGCCGGTTACACCCTGAAAGATGCCTGGGTCAGTGACAACGAATATTATGACATCAGCTTTGATTCGGCAGACGGCAGCTTTACCTTTACCCCGCTCAAGAGCTATGCGACCCGCAACGGTGAGTCCAACAAGTACACACAGTTTGTCATGACGATCTCCAAAAATGGACGCGATAGCTCCTTCAGCACTAACTTGTACTATGGTACTATTGTGGCTGCGGGTGATCGATCAGCATTCGTCGATGCAGATACGATGAAGGGGTTGCGCACAGTCACGGTGAGTGCGTCGAAGCCGACGGTCCGCCTGAAAGTGGACGAGGATGCGGGCACTCTGAAGTCTGTGGAGTTCAAGTCCAGCGTTCCCAATTCTTTGACCATGGTGCAGGATGCAGACGACTCGACGATCGTTACGGTCACGGCAAAACAGGCGTTGCCGTATGACAATTCTTACGTTACGGCAGTTATCACCCGCGTTGACGGAAGTCAGTCCTCGGCTTATATTCAGCTGAACTGGACCAGCAACTCGCCGTATCAGTATCTGCCCAACGGCATACGGATGGTGTTTGGCGAAAAGGGCGAAAGCCAGGATTACCATGAGTTTAACGGTACGACCTGGACGCAGAGCAGCAACAGCAACGATCCTGTCGTCAAAAAGCTTTATGTATTCTTTACGGCCTATGAAAATGGCGCGAACAAGTATTACGACACCCTTGATACCGTTGATACCCTGACTGTGACTTCCAGCGACAACACCAATGCGATGGTCACCCGTCAGGGCAGAGAGAACGGCACGTACTTCTTTGAGTACCAGCTGGATCTGGCGAAGCTGGGGAACTATACGTTCACGGCGACGATGACTGCTACGACCGGCGAGACGTACACCGCAAAGTTTGAACTGCGTGTCTGCGAGAATGCCGTTACGGAAGTTGTGATGGTTCATAATTCCGATGAACTGCAGCGTGTGCTGACCAGCGCAACGCTGGCACCGCGCACCCAGATCAACATGGCAGAGGGCGAGTACAACGGCGACTTTACGATGGATGTGCCCGGTCTGCGCCTGTTGGGCAGCTACCAGAACCGCCCGACGCTGAAAGGCACGATCACCGCAACAGCGGAGCACGAGGAAGTGCAGGCAATCAACTTCGTCAGCCCCAAGACCGGCAGCGGTACGGCTGTGACCGATGCACTGTACGTGAGCGGCAACATCTTTACCGGTTATGATACGGCTGTAGAACTGCAGAAAGACGTGTACAACAGTTCGAACTGCAGTGTTGCAGGCAACACTTTTGAAGGCAACAACACGGCGGTCAGCTTTGTCGGCGGCGAATCTTACACCTACATTACCTACAATACGTTCCGCAACAATAAGACAGGCGTGATTTTTAAGCCTACCAGTACGATCTACGGCAGCTACTCCAAGATCTACGACGCCACGATCAACCGCGGCGGAATGAACCACAACATGTTCTTCCTGCAGGGCAGCCAGAAAGCAGTCGTCAACCAGAGCAGCAACGACAACACCCTCAACATGACCTACAACTACTTTGCCACCGGCGCAGACGGCAGCTATACCGCCGCCAAGCCGACCAGCAGTATGTTTGAGGGCAAGGTGGTGTATGTCCCGTTCTACGAGACGGAAGCGATGGATGCCATCAACACCGACAAGACGCTGGACGATCTGGCAAAAGAAAATGCGGAAGACCCGACCAAGACCAAGGCCAAGCTGGAACTGGCCGCTGCACAGGGTTCGTCGAACCCCGGCGGCATCGATAGCTCGCTGACGTTGAGCGGCAGCCGATTTGAAGAACTGGCCCAGGATACCCAGAAAGCCGAAAGCATGGAGGTAACCGTCAAGAGCACCAGCAACGAGACCGATGTTATCTGGGACTTTGAGAAGGATAAGCTGAAAGATGACTACGACGGTTCCAGCGTGAACCTGGGCGTGGCGTTCACCTTCACTGACTTTGAACAGGACATCGTCAGCAATGTCGTCAGTAAGAGTAAAGAGGACGGCACAACGCTGAACAGCATCGCTTATCAGGCTATGTGCTTCTCCCACAGTGGTGACCTGCCTGGTGAGGCAACAGTCAAGATTCGCATGAATGAGAGCCTGTTGGATTACTACAGCAAGCACAACAACTCGCTGGACGGCTTCAAGATTTATTATGTGAACGAGGGTACCGGCAAGCTGGAAGTCATGCGCGATGCAAGCGGCAATCCCAAGACGCTGAGCGTTGAGGTCGTGGACGGTGTGTACTTCGCGGTCACATCGATTGACCACTGCTCCAGCTACCTGCTGACGCCGGAGGATTTGAACGAGGCTATTAGCGGCTTAACGAAGATTCTGCTGAACGCGGGTGCACCGCTGACGCTGGATGAACTGACGCAACCGGACGGTGCAGTCCTGCGCCTCTTGAGCCACATGGAACCCGGCGTTACGCTGAACAAGCTGGCTCAGTACCTGAGCGGCGGCAGCATGACCGTGCTGGATGCCAACGGCAACAAGATCGATGCAGACGCGCCTTTGGGCACGGGCTATACCATCGGCTTGGGCGCTGACGGCAAGACCGGCGGCGTGACCGTGGCAGTAGCGGGTGATCTGAACGGCGATGGCAGCGTTGATACCAAGGATCTGACGATGATGCGCCAGGCAATCCTGCAGATCGGCCAGCTGACCCAGGTTCAGTTGAAAGCAGCTACCCCCAGCACCAACGGAAGCAGAGTCGACACGAATGACTTGGTCTTGCTGCGTCGCTACCTGTTGAGCATGACGAACACGATGCTGGACTAATTACGCAACCAGTCCCCACGGACTGAAACAAAAGGCCGGTATGGTTAGTGCCATACCGGCCCTTTTAGGAAGGAACCTGATTCGTATGAGAAAACAATTCATCTCCGCTGCTGCGGCCACCCTGTGCGCACTTTGTCTGGGTTTTGCCGCCAGCGCGGCCGAGGTGGCGCAGTATAGCCTGACGGCGGATAACGCGCAGGTGACAGCCGGAAACATTGTGGAATTGTCGCTACGGTGCGATTCTGCTGCCACGCCCACAGCGGCGCTGTCGCTGCAATTTTCCCTGCCGGAGGGTTACGCGGTCTATGATGTGGACAGCGGCAGCGGCATCGTGAGCAATGAACTTTCCTACAGTTACACCGACTCGACGCTGAATGTGCTCTATCTGGACAATGATGCGGGCGGCAGCCCCGTGGAGTCGGGCAGTGAGGTGGCGAAGATCAAACTGACCGCAGCCACGCCAGGTACAAGCAGACCACTGGTCTGTATCGAGTCCGACGCCAGCTTAGTGACAGCGGAGGGCAAGGTGGAGACCCAGGGCATCGACCTGACGATTGGCGATGTGACCGTGACAGGTGAGGCTGTGCCGGTGCCCACCACCGTGCCCAGTGTCTCCACCGACGGCAAGAAACAGACCGTGGTCGAGGCGAGCAGCAATGCAGCCAGCGAGAGCACTACGATAGCGGAGCGCCTGCAAGAGCAACAGGCCAGGCAGAACGGTGACACATCCGACAACGGTTCGACTCCCACCGCGACGCCGGAAATCATCACCGACGCGAACGGCAACAAGGTGCAGATCGTGCGCAACGACCAGGTCGAGGACAACACAGTGGATGTGACCGAGAATGTGTTGAACGCACAGCCAGCCACCACACCGGCCATCGAGGCTCAGCCTGCTGCCGACACCGTGCAGCAGCAGAGTAACGCGGCCCTGCCGGTGGCGCTGATCGTGGCGGCGGCAATCGCTATTGCGGCTGCGGGCGCTGTGTGGTACAAAAAGAAGAAGTGAGGTGCTGAAAGGACGATGAAAAAAGCAGCAAAAAGCCTGAGCATCCTGCTGGCGGCGGCGCTGGCAGGCAGCATGTTCACGGCCTATGCCGAGCAGGCGACCCCGGAGACCGCTTCAGCGGTCTCTGTAGCCGGGATGGCCCCGGCGCAGGACGAGGAAACACCTGAACTGGAGTATGTGACCCTTCCCGGCGGACGGGAAGGCTTTGAACAGGAGTTGAAAGCCCGCAGCAAGTTGGCCGACCAAGGCGGCGTCAGCGTGGCGGCGACCTACGCCGAGGCGGATACCAATTACACCGAACTGTGCGACCGCGTGACAAAAGCCATCGCAGCGAGACAGGAGATGGTAGGCATTCACGATCTGGGGATTACATTCGACCAGATCAGGGCATTCGCCGGTGAGCCGGGCACGCTGGCCGGTGGCTACAAGGTCAAAAATGGAATACAGTATTCCTTTTATAAAGGCGAAAACACGGTCGCAAGCCTGATCTTGTCGTACTACCCCGAAGAGGACTGCGCCAAGATGGACGAACTTGTCGGGCGCATCAAGGCTCGTGTAGAGCAGGGGAAAACTGACTTGGAAAAGGTCATGCTGCTCCACAATGAGATTGTGGCCGCGACCCAGTATGACATGCAGGTTTACGACGGGGAAAGTGATTCCGAAAGTCCGATTTATACGGCCTACGGCGTGTTTATGAATCGTGTGGCGGTCTGCGATGGCTACACAAAAGCGTTCGCCTGTATTGCCAACGAACTGGGCATCCCAACGGTTCGTCTTTCCAGCGAAGAGATGAACCATGCCTGGAATCTGGTGCAGGTGGACGGAAACTGGTATGAAGTAGACTGCACATGGGATGACACGGAAGGCGCTTATATGGACTACGGCTTTTGCTCGTACAAGTATTTTATGCGCAGTGAAAACGACTTCGCAAATAAGTGCGATCATGACGGAACAGATGTTATAGGTTTTTACGACGGCTTTGATAAGAATATGGCAGATGCTGCAGTTGATAAAACATATGACGATGCGTGGTGGGTGAAATTAACTGAAGACAATGCAAGCGGCATCATGAGTCTAATTCAACTATACGATGGTGACTGGTATTTTGCACACAATGGCGTAATGCGTTGGCGCGATAATCTGTGGGATGGCACGGATACCTTTAACCGCGTGGAAGGCGACTGGTGGATGTATGGGTGCTCTCTTATTGGAAATCGTGTGTTTGGCGCAGAAAAAGAACGAGGCAGCAATAAGATTTGTGAATGCAGATTGGACGGCAACGCGCACACTCTGACATGGGTGAAAGATTATCCGGTCCAAAACTGGGGCGTTAAAGCGTTCGACAACAAACTGTATTACGCGGCCACTATGGGCAAGCAGTGGGGATTGCAGGAACTGGACATTGGCACAGTGAGCCCTGACCCTGTGCCGGAACCTAAACCTAACCCAGAGCCGGGCAATGATGACAGCTATGTAGTTGAGAACAACACCGTCTACGGCGTGAGCGAAGCCACGACACCGGAGCAGTTCTTGGCGACGCTGGGTGGGGAAAACGGCCTGACCGTGCAGAACCTGGCCCCCAACGGCAATGTCGGTACGGGCACGCAGGTCTGCAACGCGGCTGGCGATGTGGTGATGACGGTCGTCGTTTACGGAGATTTGAACGGCGATGCGGTGATTGATTCCAGCGACCTGGTGTTGATGCGCCGTGCTCTGCTGGGCATGACGATGCTGGAAGGGGACTTCGCTAAGGCGGCGACCTTCAGTTCCAAGAGCGGCACAGTCCCCACATCCCAGGACCTGGCCCAGATGCGGCGATACCAGCTGAAAGTGGTTTCCAAGTTGGAGTAACTGCTATGTAAGGCATACGGTGCGGGTGGTGGCGAAGACCCTGCCCCCTAAATGCCTTGGAGGTGAAACGAAAATCCCCGGAAAGCGGGGATTTTGGGGCGGTATTTGGCTGAATAGGCACTGCGCCGATGCCGGTGCAGATGTGCCAAAACAGGGGCGTTTCTCGCGGTGACAGGTGCGGTGTGCGGGGGTGTTACGGGTTAGGCTCGCGTACAACTTCTTGCTAGAGAGTAAAATTTCATCATCAGTTTGTTGGTTTTTTCCTTTGCAAGAACCCTATGATGCGGGTATTCATATTTCTTAATGCGACCAAAGCTGCGCATTTATTTGAGCGGTGCGAATCAGAATCCGTTTCGCAGATTTGCCCCAAAACTGCCCCCAAAAGGGGTTGGAACGGGTCAGCACCGTATATACCCTTTTGTACACATGGGACAAATCCGTTCTGAGCCTTGGTACGCAATACCACCAAACCCAACAAAACAACATCCTAACGCACAAACTTTGAATTTCTCATAACCCGGAGGTCGCAGGTTCAAGTCCTGTCTCCGCAACCAACAAAAGCTCGTTGAAACGACAAGTTTCAACGAGCTTTTTTCTACCTTATGGCAAAAGTGGTAACAATCTGGCAACTTTGACCCCAAAATGACCCCAAAACGGCAAAATGACTGCGCCCGGACGGCTGAAATTTTCAACCGCCCAGGCGCTTTTTGTGGATAAATTTTGCCGAGTTGGCAGGTAAATATAGGATCGGTCAGCGTTCCAGTGCGTGTGAACGTTTTGCTCGCTCTCGCTTCTGCTCCAGCCGGTTTTCCATGATTTTTACGGATGCCATGATTTTGTGCCAGTCGTGTTCGAGGACATAGTCGTTGTCGTTGCAGAACTTGTTCCAAATTTTCTGCATTTCGCCATTGGATTCCACGGATTCGAGAATGGCTGCAAATTGCGGGATAAATTCATTCGTGCGGCGTGTGTTGCTGGTTGCGAGGAACGCACGGTACAAAATTGTGTCGTTGATTGCAATGCCGGGTTTCCCGGTCAACATATAAATGTCATAAAAATCGCGCATTCGCGTATTGCTTGTGCCGCGATACATGATGGTTTCCAGCTTCTCCGCAAGCAGCGTTTCGGGATTGTAGCTCATAATCTGCAAACTGCGGTCCTCGAACATAAGCGGATACCGATATTCAATGGCTTGCGGAGTGATTGAATCGCCCGTGGATATGTCGATTTTCACTTTCTGCCGCAGACCGTCAAGCGTACCAATCAGCGTGAAACGCAAACCGGGGTAGTCATGTTCTTCCATAATGCTTTCTGCATTGGTAATGCTGAAAACCACGCCGTCCGGCAGGTCGATATTGATGATTTCCTGAATCGTCCGTTTAGCATCTTCCAATGTCAGCGGCAAGGCGACTACGGTAGTATCAATGTCCATCGTGGCGCGCTGTTGGATGCCGACCATTGAAGAAACCAACATCCCGCCTTTCAGTACAAAATGGCTGTTGTACTGGGATGCGGCGAGGCGCTCTAAAAAGCGTTCCATCATATAGGTGCGCAGCAGAGTCTGCGATTTCAAACTGTCGCCGTGTGCCAAATTTTTGATTTTATCTTTAAGCTGTCGTGAGGTCTTGATCATAGTAAAAACACCTCCAAGTATCGTCTTACATCATCCTCAACTTTCAGTGCGCGGCTGCACTGGATGAGGTGACGCAGGTTTTTGTGGCCGTGCAGCATATACTCGCGGATGGCGGTTTGGTAGGTTTGTACATCCATAGACCCGCGCTGGCGAATGACATCGCAGAGTGTGCGCTCACGGTCATAGGTGGGTACGGTATTGCTAAAAGTGGTAGTGGCAGTGGTCAGCCCCAGCGTGAAAATCTCCGGGGAAACTGTATGCACAATCACGCCCTGCTTGCGCAGATGTGTGGCGTTGTAACCCTGCTTGACCGTAACATAGATGTGGTGTGGCTCGCGCTCCATCATGCCGTGGAGCGCCAACGCCGACTGGTGGGAGAAAATGATATTGCTGTTGCGCAGGTGGAGAACATACATATCATCCAGCCATGCGTCGGGCGATTGGTATACGCCGTGTGCGACACGCTCCAGTTCTCGGCTGCGGGCGTATTCGGCAAAGTAGGGCTTTGAGATGCCCTGCGCTGTAACCGCGCGGGTCGTGATGTAGCCGTTCCCCTGTTCCAGCATGGCATCGAGCTGTTCAAATTTTTTCATGTGATTCACCTAACTTTCACGCTTTAATTATAACAGACAAGAGCGTAAAAGTAAACATAAGATAGTGCGCTTGCTGAAAATTTCAACAGACGCACTGGGTGGTGTTGAAAACTATTCAGTGGCGTTACCCTGCTTTGACAAGTACCAGCACGCTGTTGGTCGGCACTACGATTTGCTCCTGCTTGGTGGGGATGGGCGGGTTCTTGTACTGGCGCAGGGCTTTTTCGATTTGCTGTTTGACTTCCAGTAGGGCGGCGTCCAGCGTGGGGGCTTGGGTAGTGATTTTGGGAAAGTCGGGAACATGGGCAGTGCAGCCGTCCGGGGATAGGGTGCAGAGTACCGGATAAGGCTGGTTTTCAACCGAGATACTGTACTGCATCCCGAACATATCATCCATCTTGTCCATTTCGTGCCGCTTGTGTTCGTCCATGCTGTGAACATAGGTGTCCATTGTGAATGCTACCGAGTAATGACCGAGAATCGCGGATAAGGTTTTGTAGTCCATACCGCGTTCCAGTGCGCGGGTGGCAAAGGTATGCCGCAAGGCGTGGAAGGTAAAGTGTCCGATGTCGGCATCCTTCAACAGGCGGTCGTAGTAATCCTTGAAGGTTTTCTGCTCAAAGTAGTGACCAAACTCGTTGGTGACGATGAATCCCCCGTCGGTGTACTTATCCCCTGCCCGCAGTTTGTCTTGTGCTTGCTGCTGTTTCCAGCGGGTAAGCTCGTCTGCCATTGTGCGGGTCAGCGGAATCGCGCGGCGGGAGTTTTTCGTTTTGGGTGTGCCGAATACGATTTCAGTTTTGTTCTCGCCATTGTGGGCTTCGTACTTTGCAAGGCGGTTGATCGTGCGGCGGACATGGAGTTGGG
>OIZF01000823.1_pt1 | contig 20219 bp, 14 predicted proteins | sample 1588471 | NCBI WGS metagenome assembly OIZF01 (sample SAMN03283279) | human gut metagenome | biome: human-associated habitat; material: feces | host: Homo sapiens | place: Peru | collected 2012
AGACAAGGGGTACGAGTGTCCCGAGGATCATGCAGATGCATTGGCTAATGGTATCGTACCAAATGTCATCCAACGTGATGGCGGTTGTACGGAGCAGGTTCAGTTTAACTATAACGAAGCTACCATAACTGACGAACAAAAGTCAAGTACTAATCCAGAAGATTTGAAGGCATGTCTTGAAGCTGCAGTCATACCGGAATCCTACAAGGATTTTTTAACCGATGCACAGATTGTAGAGGTCAAGGAGTACACTTCTGATGTAGCAGAGTCTGCTGTACTGAAGATGACTCCCGAGCAGATGCGTGCCAAGGCTCTTGAAGGATACTTCGTGAGGGATGCCGAACGCAATCTTGTCTATTGTCCGCAAGGAGAAATCCTGAGGCAAAAGTCTATCAAAAGAAACGGTATGATCCGCTACTGCAACAAGCTTGCATGTAAAAAATGCAAGTACAAGTGTACCATCCAGAAGTTCAAGGAGGCAGACTTCAACAAAGACACCTTGATAAAGGCAACCGAAGCAAAACGCAAGCAACTCAAAGAAGAGAATAAGGACAAGCCAAAACCTCCAAGGATGAAGGTCGTGAAGAAGGTTGTCCGTTACGTTTTGCATCTAGACCAGAACAAGATGGACAATCGCAAATGCCTCTCCGAGCATCCTTTTGGAACCATGAAGCGAGCACTTGGACAATACTACTTTTTACTGAAAGGCAAACTGAAAGTAACTGCTGAGATGGGCCTCTTTTGCCTATCTTATAACCTTCGTCGTGCCATATCTCTCAAAGGTGTACCTGCTTTGATTGCTTCTCTTGGATAATGACCTGTAGGGAATCATATACCATCAAAAACACGCTCTATCAGTGTTCATATCGGCCTTTTCAAGCCCTTATGACGAATTATTTAACATAAAACAAAATTTTAAGATGAAAAAATATATGCCCTTAGAGGGGCTTAGGTGGAGTCGTGATAGCGGTTCTACCCTATGTGATACACCCCAAAACGGCCGTTCTCGGACGGGCTGGGGGGGGATTCTTTCTCCTTATATGTTAAATCTGCAAATCCTCCTCATTTAGGAAATGTAAGATGGCATTATGCTTATAAAACTGGAAAAAAAGTTTGGCAAGAGGATAGACCTTTTTTTCTTACAGGCGGCATCAATACACTTTATATCCCTAAGGGAACTTTGAAACTTTATAAAGAGGCTGAGACATGGAAGGAAGATTTTAAGCTTGTTAAGAGTGTTGTAGAATTCGATCCAATTCCTTCTGAAGAGTTGATTACAGAGCAGAGAACTGTCAATGTTGAAAATCCTGGTTCTTTGAGTAGTCTGCTAAATGATTACGATAAATATAGAATAACCAACCTGAAACTGAAGGGTGAATTGGACATTCAAGATGTTGAGTTTATCCGAGAGATGGCTGGATGTTATGCTGAAGGTGGCGTGCCAAAATACAATGGTCATCTGTGGTATCTTGATATGAGTGAGGTGAAGTTTAAATATCCTAAAGAGTATGCCTATTTGACGATTTATGACAAAGATGGTGGTAAGAACGAAGCATATATTGAAGGTAAACTGTTAGAGGAGTTTTCTTGTAAAAGTACAAATAAACTGTTAGCATATTTATATAATTTGCAATCAGTTGTACTTCCTGTTGATTCTTCAAAGGATAATATTTACTTCTTATATAATTGCAGCGGTTTAACTTCGGTAAAGATACCTTCGGAAGTGACCGATATAGCAAAGGGTACTTTTAGTGGTTGCAGTGGCTTGACTTCAATAGACATTCCTTCAGGTGTGACTAGTATAGCACCGAGTACTTTTAGTGATTGCAGTGGCTTGACTTCAATAGATATTCCTTCAGGTGTAACTAGTATAGGAGATTGGGCATTTGATATATGTAGTAAATTGACTTCAGTAGTAATCCCTTCTTGTGTGACTAGTATAGGAAATCAAGTTTTTGGGAATTGCTATAATTTGACTTCTTTGTATTCTTATAGACCAGATCCTGTTGCTGTGGATTCTAACGTATTTTCAGGAATAGATGCAAACAAATGCACTCTATACGTACCGCAAGGATCATTTGGAAATTATTATGTTACATCTGGCTGGGATTACTTTAGCAAAATTGTGGAGTTTGACCCTACAGGCATTGGCGCTGTAACGACAAAGTCGGATGCCAAAGAAGTGTCTCGCTACTCTGTGGATGGTCAGAAACTGGATACACCAGTCAAGGGTTTGAACATTGTGAAGTATAACGATGGTAGTATCAAAAAGGTGGTCGTAGAGTAAGAAGTAACAGTATTGTAGAACTATAAGATAGGTGAAGCAATGTATAATAATGTAGATATTAAGAAAGAGGACTTGTTCCTCTATGATGAGTTGCTGGCTAAACAAAGCCAGTATCCTCAATATGTCATCAACCTTCATAAACAATTATTTAGCAAGAACGGTCTTGGTGCCGTTCTCGCTAATCTCCAACAAATGATAGACTGGGATGCAGACAAGACTGTTGCTCTACTGAAGAATATGCTGACCTTGGTAAAGAGTGTCAGGCAATATAGTAATATACGAATTGATGTCGAAGATTTAGCATCAAAGACATGGAGTAATTATCAGTCTGGTCTTGCTGCGTATATCAAGATTATCGAGGATTATATAGCTAAGAATGCCAAGAATCTGTCTAAAAATAAAGCAAAATGGCGTCAAGGTTATACTTCTGTAGCTAATGTGGTAGAGAACTTTGTTACCAGAATAGATGGCACGGAGTCTTTGTTGCAAGCCCTTGGTCTTGATATTTTCGGTTTTATTCGTTTGGTCTTAGACAATTCTTATTTCTTCGATCCAGAAATTGTTGCACAACGTCACAATGATATAAGAAGTGCTATTCAGAAGAACGATAAACTTCCTGCTCGCTGGACGGAAAACTATAAAGCGCTATACCCGGAAATGACCAAAGACAAAATAGTGAAGCAAAGTGAAACTACTAGCTCCATAATTTACAATGGTCATCCAGTGCAAATCGATAAGGATAATAATTATGCAGTAAGAAGTCTCATCAAGAATAAGTTTGGTTATACGGTGAGTCAAGGTCAGAAAAGTATTATCCAGTATTACAAGATTTCGCATATCTGGGGCGAGGCGTACGACCCTATCAAGTTTACCAATCTGTGGAATCTTGTACTTGTTCCAGCTTGGGCAAACGACTTGCTTGATAAGAGTTATAGCCGTAATGACCTCACGGTTACCTTTAAGCAGGTCATCAAGTCCATATGTCTTAACTTCTACCAAATGAAAAATCTTGATTGGAGCAGTTTGATGAATATGCCTTTATATAAGGAGCAACATGAGAATGATATGGTGGTCAAACTTAATCTTCATGGTGTGCAGTTTAATATCAACTGGATAGAAGGTATAGTTCAGTCTGGTGATTTAGGGAAAATCAAGAAAGCTACAGTTACCATTTAGCCTATATTAATATGCTTATATTTTGTTCAAACACATGTTCTGAAAGGCGTTAGAGCAAAATATAAGTAGTTTTTGTCAGCTGTTTACTCCCTTTTTTATAATTCATGCTGCTACAAAAAACATAAAACATTTGGGGGATTTGGAACTTATATATATCTTTGCGCTCAAAATCAGCAAGTTATGAGAAAAAGAATATTTAAAAGAAAAGTATACGACAAAATGCTCGAATGGAAGCGAGAGAGAAATGGTAGCACAGCTCTCTTGCTCAAAGGAGCACACCGGGTAGGAAAGTCAACGGCAGCCAAAGCTTTCGCAGAAAATGAATACAAAAGCTATATCCTTATAGATTTCGTACAAGCATCTAAGGAAGTGAAACTGCTGTTTGACAACCTCATGGAGTTGAACTACATATTTTTACGCCTCCAATCAATCTACCAAGTAATCTTGGAGCCACGCAAATCAGCCATCATTTTCGATGAAGTACAAATGTGCCCACAAGCTCGGTAAGCCATCATCTACCCGATAAGCTGATTTCTTAGAAACATTTGGATAATACGATTTTAAACCATATTTTTGCAGTAACAAATCCCACCTTAGTACGCCTCTCAACGATGCGTACTAAGGTGGGACTTTGCTTTTTTATTTGGGTATATGAGCTACGACAAGCAACCTATATATATATGAACAATTAGTCTTACTACAAAATAGGGGATTGATAATTAAAAATGTTGCAACGGCTAAACTATAACTTCGCAATATCAGCAATACTTCCGTTTTGCAAATTATCTCCGATACATGCAACAAGACCTGCAGAAGCTGGTCAATACATACGAGCAAGCTATCAGCATAGACAAAATATTTTCCAACACTTTATTCAAAATGCAAGTACGAAACTACACAAAATCCTTTGCGGACTACAGCAGTAAAGCTGTTAATCTAAGGCAGAGTCCCCCAAATGATTATGACCTTAACGCTGCCATAAACGCTTAATATTGCTCCTGTAACATTTTACTTCTTGCCATTAAGCATGCACCTATTAATCCTGCACAGTCTTTCAGAGTAGATGTTTCTATCTTGGAATCTTCGTTCACCATATTGAGAGAGAATTTCTTGATTCCCATACATATTGGTTGTGTTATGTAGTCACCAGTAACCGATAGGTCTCCTCCTATAACCAACATCTCAGGATTGAATATATTGATGACACCAGCAAGGGTTGTACCCAATTCTACTGCCATCATTTGTAACGTCTCAATGCTCATCACATCTTCTTTCTTGATAGCTTCGAGAATATCGTGGAGTGTTAGACTTTGGTGTTGATTCAACACTTTGTCAGAGAGGACAGATATGCCACCATTCTGTATCTTCTGATTCATCTTACGTTGTAGTGCAGAACCAGAAGTCTCAGTTTCCAAGCATCCAGTCTTTCCACAATGACAAATTATGCCATTATTGTATATATGCATATGTCCAATTTCCCCAGAAAATCCCGACTTGCCAAAATATAATTTGCCGTTGATGATAATACCGATACCAATTCCCCAACTCACATTAACAAAAATGACATTCTTAACACCCTTACAGACGCCTCTGAGGTATTCTCCGTAGGTCATGCACCGAGTGTCGTTGTCAATGCATACTGGTATGTTCAGGCTCTGAGAGAGCATATCAGCCAATGGTTTTTCTATACAAGTGAAATAATTGTATGCGCAACCAATTTCTGGGTTAACTCTGCCGCCAATGCTCATGCATGCATTCTGTATATTTTCTTTTTTGAAGCCTTCTTTCTCTATGAAAGTGTTGATTATTGCTATGAGACTTTCAAAGCAATCTGGGGTATTTTCATATACAAAGTCTATTCTCTCTAGCTGAGTTACCATATTACCACAAAAATCACAAATTCCTAAAGTAAGGTAATCTTTTCCTGTATCTATTCCAAGAAAATAGCCCGAAGTGGCAATTAAATCATACTCTTTAGGAGCCCTCTTTGAATAGTGGGCTCTTTTTCCTGTTTCCTGTACCAGACCGATTTCTATAAGTTCGTTCAGGGTCTTAGTCGTATATGGGATACTGACTCCTAAACTTTTGGAAAGTTCGGCAATAGTTTGTCCTCCACGCTCTATAAGCAGCCTCATTAAAGCCGACTTTGAAGCGGACCATTTTGTGTTATTGACTATATCTTTTAACATACTACATTTTATTATTAACTACAATTACCTTGCAAAGGTAAATAAATAAATTTATTTTTTTAATTAAGGATACGTTAATTAATCTAAATGCGTAAAATAACAAGTATTTTGTATTTAACTCCTCGCCATCAGAGATGTCATGGTATCAATACTGTTAGATAACAAAGAATTAATTAATTCTATCGCATAATATAATAAGGTATAATAGGCAAAATATGGCTCACAAATAAATTAAACTAAATTATTTAATCACTTTAATGAAAAAAGTTTCATAATAATTTGGAGGTTAATAAAATTAGTTATATATTTGCACCGAAATTAATAAACAATCTAATAATGATAAAATGAAGAGTAGAAAGTTTTATCCTTGGTTAGTTGTAGCACTCCTTTGGGTTGTAGCTCTTCTCAACTATATGGATCGTCAGATGCTATCCACCATGCAGGCTGCAATGAAGCTTGATATCGTGGAACTGCAGCAGGCTGAAGCCTTTGGCGCTTTGATGGCAGTCTTCCTTTGGATCTATGGTATTGTGAGTCCATTTGCCGGAATCGTGGCTGATAGAATCAGTCGAAAGAAATTAGTAGTAGGCAGTCTCTTCGTATGGTCTCTGGTGACCTACCTGATGGGATATGCTTCTAGTTTCCATCAACTTTACATGTTGAGAGCGATGATGGGTATTAGTGAGGCTCTTTACATCCCTTCTGCCTTATCCCTTATTGCCGACTGGCATGAAGGAAAGTCAAGATCTCTGGCTATCGGTGTTCACATGACCGGTTTGTATGTCGGTCAGGCTATCGGAGGATTTGGTGCTACCGTAGCAGCAGCCTTCTCCTGGCACACCACATTCCACTGGTTTGGCATTCTCGGAATTGCTTATTCTGTCGTGTTGCTTCTGTTGTTGCACGATAAAAACAAGGATACAGCAAATACGACTGAAGTTCAGCAGGGAAAGTCCACAAAGGGCGGATTATTACAAGGCTTATCTGCTGTATTTTCTACTTGGACATTTTGGGTTATCCTCTTCTATTTCGCAGTTCCTTCTCTCCCTGGTTGGGCAACCAAGAACTGGCTTCCGACTTTGTTTGCAGAGAACTTGAATGTACCTATGTCAGAGGCTGGTCCGCTGTCAACCATCACCATCGCAATCTCCTCTTTGTTTGGAGTCCTCTTCGGAGGTGTGCTTTCAGACAAGTGGGTTCGCAAGAATATCCGCGGTCGTGTTTATACTAGTGCTATCGGATTAGGTATGACGATTCCAGCCCTATTCCTCTTGGGCTTCGGTCACAATGTGGTAGCAGTTGTGGTAGCCGGTTTACTCTTCGGCGTCGGGTATGGCATGTTTGATGCCAATAATATGCCTATTCTCTGCCAGATTATTTCGGCGAAATACAGGGCTACTGCCTATGGTATCATGAACATGGTTGGCGTGTTTGCTGGAGCAATGGTTACTCAGGTAATGGGTAAATTCTCAGATGGCGGTAATCTGGGGCTGGCTTTTGCCGTATTGGGTGTAGTGGTTATCGCAGCACTGACGATTCAGTTGGCTTGCTTGAAACCAAAGACAGATGACTTGGAATAAAAAAACGATAAAATTTTAACTAACTTACATTAATATATATAATTATGGAAAAGATCATTGGACTTATTGATGCACCGTTTACTCCTTTTTATACTAACGGTGATGTGAACTTAGAACCTATCGAGGCTTATGCCAAGATGCTTCAGAAGAACGGTCTGAAGGGTGTATTTATCAATGGTTCATCAGGCGAGGGCTATATGTTGACCACCGAGGAGAGAATGCTCCTTGCTGAGAGATGGGTAGCCGTAGCTCCAAAGGACTTCAAAATTATCGTCCATGTAGGCAGCTGTTGCCTCCGTGAAAGCCGTCGTTTGGCAGAGCACGCACAGAAGTTAGGTGTTTGGGGTATCGGTTCAATGGCTCCTCCATTCCCGCACATCGGCCGTATCGAAGAACTTGTAAAGTATTGCGAGGAGATAGCTTCTGCCGCACCAGAACTTCCTTTCTACTACTACCATATACCTGCATTCAATGGTGCTTATTTGCCAATGCTCGATTTATTAAAGGCTGTAGATGGACGAATTCCTAATTTTGCTGGTATTAAATATACCTTCGAGAGTTTGTATGAATATAACCAGTGTCGTCTTTACAAGAATGGCAAGTACGACATGCTCCATGGCCAGGACGAGACCATTCTCCCTAGTCTGGCTCAGGGTGGTGCACAGGGTGGTATCGGTGGTACGACCAACTACAATGGTAAAGAGTTGGTTGGCATCATTGAGGCTTGGAAGAACGGCGACATCGAAACTGCACGTGAGAAGCAGAACTTTGCTCAGGAGGTTATCAACGTTATCTGCCACTACCGTGGTAACATCGTAGGCGGTAAGCGTATCATGAAGCTGATGGGCTTCGATTTGGGTCCAAATCGTACTCCATTCCGCAACATGACCGATGAGGAAGAGCAGGCTATGAAGAAAGAGTTGGAAGCTATCCACTTCTTTGAACGTTGCAATCAGTTTTAAATAGTATCAGCAAAAATCAATAATAATGAATATCAAGGAATATATCAAACAATGGGCAGAATCCTATAAAACAGATCTTATAGAGAATATCATGCCGTTCTGGATGGAACATGGTCTTGACCGCAAGCATGGCGGTGTCTACACTTGTGTTAACCGTGACGGATCTTTGATTGATACCACTAAAAGTGTGTGGTTCCAGGGACGCTTCGCCTTCATCTGTGCCTACGCTTACAACAACGTGGAGCACAATCAAGAATGGCTCAACGCTGCAAAATCCACCCTCGATTTTATTGAGCGTCACTGTTTCGACACTGATGGTCACATGTTCTTCTCTGTAACAGAAGACGGCACGCCGCTACGCAAGCGTCGTTACGTGTTCAGCGAGACGTTTGCAACCATCGCCATGTCCGAATATGCGCTCGCTACAGGTGACAAGACATATGCAGAAAAAGCTCTTAATCTGTTTAAGGACACACAGCGTTTTCTTGAGACACCGGGGTTTCTAACCCCAAAATATGAGCCAGCAGTTGATTTGCAAGGACACAGCATTGTAATGATTCTCATCAATGTAGGTTCACGTTTGCTCAAAGTTATCGAAGATTCTAACATCAACCGTCAGATTGATGAATCGATAGCCAAGTTGCGCAAGTATTTCATGCACCCGGAATTTAAGGCGCTGCTCGAGTCGGTAGGTCCAAATGGCGAGTTTGTAGACACTTGCATGGGGCGCACCATCAATCCCGGTCACTGCATCGAAACCTCATGGTTCCTCATGGACGTAGCTAAGAACCGTGAATGGGATAAGGACATTCTGGACACTGCTCTCACCATTTTCGACTGGTCATGGGACTGGGGGTGGGACAAGCAGTATGGTGGTATTATCAACTTCCGTGACTGCCGCAACCTGCCATCACAAGACTATTCGCAGGATATGAAATTCTGGTGGCCACAGACCGAAACTATCATTGCTTGTCTCTATAGCTTCCTGGCCACAGGCGACGAGAAATATCTCTATCGTCATGAGCGCATCAGCGAGTGGACTTATGCCCACTTCCCTGATAATGAGTTTGGCGAATGGTATGGCTATCTGCACAGAGATGGCACCGTAGCACAACCTGCCAAAGGAAATCTCTTCAAGGGACCTTTTCACATTCCGAGAATGATGATAAAGGCATACACGTTGTGCCAAGAGATATTAAATAGTAATTTGTAAACTATAAATGATATGATAATATGTAAGAAAAACTTTTCTGTCTTTATGCTGTTAAGTGTGTTGGGCATCAGTTTCCCAATGACACTCTTTGGTCAATCAGTCACAGTTTTTTCTAATGCAAAAGGACAATATCGAATACCTTCCATCGTGGAATGTAAATCCGGCAAGTATATTGCTTTCACAGATCATCGCTACCAAAACCAGGATATTGGTGGTGGCAGACATCTGGATATAGTAATGAAAGAAAGTAAGGATTGCGGACGGAACTGGACTAGTACAGAGAAGATAGTGGCTAAAGGCGGGAATGGAATCCCAACAAGTTTTGACTGTGCCCATGGAGATGCCGCAACAGTGGTGGACAGAAAGTCGGGTAGAATTCTCATGATGTGTGCCTCAGGAGGTATAAGTTACTGGGAAAGTAATCGCAAGAAACCTCTCATGATGGGCAGATATTATAGTGATGATGAAGGAAAGACTTGGAAAGGAACTGATGTAACAAAGGAAATATATGACTTGATGCCAGATGTTCAGCAAGCATTCTTCGCAAGTGGAAGAATCTGCCAAAGCCGTTTGATTAAGGTTGGTAAATACTATCGTATCTATGCCGTCTTAGCAACACGTGGGGGTAATCGTGTTCTATATAGTGATAATTTCGGCGAAACTTGGCTTTTGTTGGGTAACAATGTTGCTGATTCGGCCCCTAAGGGCGATGAGGCAAAGATTGAGGAGTTGCCTGATGGGAATGTCTTGCTAAGTAGTCGTATTGCTAGCGGTCGCCTTTTCAACATTTACAAGTATGAAAACCCGAAAAAGGCAACTGGCATATGGGGAAATACTGTGCTATCCCATAAAGAAAACAATGGAGTAGCAGGCAGCAGTAATGCTTGCAATGGAGAAATACTGTTGGCTGATGCCCATAAAAATGGCAAGAAGGTAAAACTTCTTCTGCAGAGTATCCCATTAGGCCCTCAGCGTTCTCATGTAGGCATTTTCTATAAAGTGTTGGAGTCTCCAAAAGATTATGTCTCACCAGAAGTTATAGCAAAAGACTGGGAGGGATCTTACCAAGTGAGTGACACATCATCTGCCTATTCTACCATGGTTCAATCGAAGGATGGCAGTATTCTTTTCCTCATGGAGGAAAATGCTTTCCGACATCCTGAAACAGAGTCAGATGATTACTATGATATTCGTTTTGTAAAGTTGAGTATACAACAGATTACAAATAATCAGTATAAATAACAATAAGAATTATCTTTTTATATTACCATAAAAACCTCTAATATGAGATCAGATTTAAAACAATTAGCAATGGCAGTATCCCTGGGATGCTTGGGGGCAACTCCAACATTGGCAGGTACAAGTGGCATTACTGTTAATGCCACACAGCAATCGGCCTCTTGCACAGGTGTAGTTGTTGATGAAATTGGGGAAACCGTAATCGGTGCCTCCGTTATCATCAAGGGTACAAGTAACGGAACTGTAACCGACCTGGATGGTAAATTTTCCTTGCCGGGAGTGAAGAATGGTGACATCATTGTGATATCCTACATTGGTTACGATACTCAGGAAATCAAGTATGACGGCCAGCCGCTTCAAGTAAAACTTAGTGAAAGCAAGCAAACCTTGGCAGAGGTGGTTGTAACAGGTTATGGTGGTCAGCAAAAGCGTGGTACTTTGACTACGGCTATCGCCAAGATGGACAATCGCGTTTTAGAGACGGCAGCTGTGAGTAATGCGGGTTCAGCCTTGCAAGGTAGCGTGACTGGTCTTCGTGTCACCCAAACTACAGGTCAGCCAGGTTCTGAACCGACTATCACCCTTCGTGGTGGTGCCAGCATCAATGGTGGTTCAGATGGTGCCTTGATTGTTGTTGACGGCATCATTCGTGAAAGTTTGGGAGATATCAATCCTGCTGATATTGAATCAATTCAAGTGTTAAAGGATGCCGCATCTACAGCTATCTATGGTGCCCGTGCCAATGGCGGTGTAATTCTCGTACAGACGAAAAGTGGCAAGCAAGGTAAGGCTACTGTTAACTACAAGGGTAAGCTCGGTATGAACTTTGCGCGTTTGGGCTATGACATGTTAGATGCTCATGATTACATCTACTATAATCGCTTGGGGTATCAGCGGTATGCTAATGTTTCTGGTGCCAACAAATTGGAAAACCAAACAGGTTATGGTACCAATTCTAATCTTTGTGATGTCAAGTTTCTTGATGACACCAACAAAAATTTGCTGTCAAAGGGTTGGTTACAGATGAAAGACCCTGTGACAGGCAAGGACCTCATCTATAAAGATTACAATGGTGAACTTGACGATGCTTCCTTCCGTGATGTATCCCTCACTCAAGACCATTATGTTAGTGTGGCTGGTGGTTCAGATAAAGGAACTTTCTTCACATCTTTAGGCTATTATGATGAGGATGGTATGGTTTGTGGAACAGGTTACCAGCGTTTCAATGGTAGCGTGAATGCCAGTTATAAAGTGTTGCCTATTTTGAATGTGAAGGCAGGTGCCACTTATAGTTGGGCAAAGAAACCAGAACTTTGGATTGGAGAATATGAGTTTTTCTATCGCACACGTTCACAGCGCCCTACTTGGAATCCATATTTGGAGGATGGATCTCCTGCACCAGGTTGGAGTACCAGTGATGGTAATCCAGATTACTATCGTTCTCGTTTGACACGTGAGAACTGTACACGCAAATCAACTTATAACTTGGGTTGGGATTTGGATATCATTCCTAAGAAACTCACTTGGAGTGCGAATGCATCACTCTATCATTATGACTATCAAAATGAAAAGTTTGATAAGAGTTTTCAGCCGCAAACTTCAAATGTCCCTAACAACGTGAGAACGGCAGTGGCAGAAATTTCTAGATTTTCGAATGTGCAGATAAATACTACACTCAATTATAAAGATACTTTTGCTGAAAATCATAATGTGGATGCCATGATTGGTGGTGAGTATTTCGATCACAATACTTTTGATTTCTCTGCAGAGACTCAGAATTCGCCTACAGATGACATTCCTACATTGAACGCAGGTGCCACAAGAAGTAAAACTTACAGTTACAAGTCTCGTTATCGTATTGAGTCCTTGTTCGGTCGCATCAATTATGATTATCAACAGAAATACCTGCTGTCTTTTACGGCACGTTATGACGGTATCTCAAAGTTGAAGGATAATCGATGGGGTTTCTTCCCTGGAGTAAGTGCAGGTTGGAATGTAACTCAGGAGGAATGGTGGAAAAACTCTAAGATTTCCAATATCATCACCAATATCAAACCTCGTATCAGTTATGGTGTGAATGGTAACGTGAATGGCATTGATGATTTTGCCATCTATGGTGTATATAAGCAGATAGAGGATAAAACCTATAATGGGCAGACTGCCTATTACAACTCTACATTGCTGAATACAGGTTTGAGATGGGAGCAGAGTCGTTCTCTTGAAATCGGCCTTGACTTGGGGTTCTTGAACAATCGCTTGGCTTTTATTCTCGATTATTATAACCGCACCACAGATGATTTGTTGACCAACCTCAACTTGCCTGCATATACTGGTTTTATGTCGATGAAGACTAATCTCGGTAAGTTGCGCAATACTGGATTTGAGATGGAAATAAGAGCTAATATTCTCAATAATCCTAAGGGATTCAGGTGGGATATCAGTGCCAATTTAACTTCTGTAGCCAATAAGATTTTGCAGTTGCCTAACAGTGATAAGCCAAACAATCAACTTGATGGCTACGAAGTGGCAAATGGCACAAAGAAAGATGCTAATGGCAAGCAGGTAACCAAATGGATAGGAGGTTACGCAGAAGGTGGTAAGTTGGGTGACATCGTTGGTTATAAGCAGCAACATATTTTCAAGGATTGGGATGATGTAAAAGCTCATGCCAACATGCGTATCGATGAGGTTGCAAAATTGTATGGTCCTGGTCTTGCTAATGAAATCAATCCAGCCACAGGTAAGACATATGCAACAAGTGCAGGATGGAAACCTATCGAACCAGGAGATGTATGCTGGGAGGATGTAAACCAGGATGGTACAATCAACTCTTTGGACAAGAGTGTATTGGGTAATATTTTCCCAAATGTTACAGGTGGTTTCTCTACCACGCTTGCCTATAAGAACGTATCTCTCTATGCACGTTTCGATTATGCTCTTGGACATACGATCTATAATCATCTGAAAGCTCGTTCTATGGGTCAGTATCAGGGACAGTTTAACAACATTACTTTAGTAAAGGATATGTGGAGCGAAGATAATCCAAACTCAGACTATCCTGCCTATTCATACGCAGATCAGTTGAACAAGAAAAATCTGAGTCGTGAGAGTGATGGCACTGATATTGATGGCCATAGTTCAAGAATGTATGAAAAGGGAGATTACCTTGCACTGCGAGAGATAACCCTTAACTGGAACATTCCAACTAAGTGGCTTACTCATATCGGCATCAGCAAAGCTTCAGCTTATATCACAGGACAGAATCTCTTCTATATCACTGGATATGACGGAGCTTCTCCTGAGCCAAAACTCGATAGCTATTATAAAGGTGTAGACGTGGGGCGTTATCCAACTCCTCTCACCCTTCTTTTCGGACTTAATGTAACATTCTAAACCGTCTTTAACATGAAGATTAAAAATATATTTATTACAGCCCTTGCAGCCTTGTCTTTGACAAGCTGCATGGACTTGGAGCCAGTAAGTAGCATCAGCGATAGCAAGTACTGGAAGGATCAGGCTCAATTTGCAGCCTTCAATGTAGGTTTGCAAGGCTTGTTCAGGGAAAAAAGTTTCCAATTCTATGAATGGGGAGAATTGCGTACAAACCTCTATGCCGGTACACCATTCTCAGGTGAGGCTGTACATTACAATAACTTATTCAATAATACGCTCAATGCCACAACCCCAGAAGTTACTGATTTCGGTGGGGTTTATACCATCATCAACCAGATAAACCTTATGATTTCACACACAGAAAATACAGATGTGTTGAACGAGGCGCAAAAAAAAACATATCTTGGTGCGGCATATGGTATGCGAGCTTATCTATATTTCCATCTGCTCAGAACATATGGTAAAGCGGTGCTTTGGCTCGATTACACAACAGGAAACAAGGTAGACATCGGCAATATGGGTAAGGCAGAGGCTTCTGCACAGGAGGTGATGGAACAAATCAAAAAGGACATCAAGGCTTCTGAGGATGCGTATGGTGCAGACATGAGTTTTACCAATGGCAGAGTCTACTGGTCTCATCCAGCTACAGAGGTACTGAAGGGTGAGGTATATCTGTGGAGCGGTAAGCAGATGAATGGTGGTAAGAGTGATTATACAATAGCCAAGACTGCTTTAGAAAGCTTAAAAACGGCAGATGTAGCCTTGGAGAAAAATTATCGTCAGGTATTCGCTTTTGATAATAAAGAGAATAAAGAAATCATCTTTGCTATTCATAATGGAAGAGATGAGTATAATATGTTTAATGATGCTTTGCGTTACAATCTTGTGATGAATCAGATGATGATGGAAAACTATTATCTTTCTGATGGTACCCAAATGAGCAAGAGTGAGATGAGTGACATGAGTGGTGCAGTATATATTCCACTCAACACCAAGCTATATAAGGACTTGTTCCGTGAAGGAGATACTCGCCGACAGTATAGCTTGAAGGATTGTTATACAAAAAATGCTGATGGTAGTTTGCAGTATGTGGGAGTGGTTCAGTATAAATTCATAGGCGTATCTCTTCCTGGCAATTCTTATCGTAGTTTTCTTGAAGATTATCCTATCTATCGGTACGCAGATGCACTTTTGTTATTGGCAGAGACAAAGATTCTGTTAAACGAAGATCCTTCAGCCGAAATCAATGCAGTTCGTGAAAGAGCATACGGCAAGGAATATTTTGCAGAACATAAAGATCAGCTGGCTTATCCAAATGATACCGATAACTCTTTTTATGCAAACAACCCGTTTGTGGGTAGTGATGCCAATCCTATTGAGGCTGTCTTGAAAGAACGTTGCCGTGAGTTCTTACTCGAGGGAAAACGTTGGTATGACCTTCGCTTGATGGGTGCTGAATATTGTACTAAGTATACTTCAGCCAACGCCAAACGATTGTTGTGGCCTATTGATCAAAATTCTTTGGGTGAGAATAGTCTTTTGAAACAGACAGAGGGATATAATAATTAAATTAGGTGGCACATATAGTTAATTTCATCTTAAAATGAAGTGTATTACGTCGTTTTTAGTTTTATCTATAGCGGTAATTATAAATAGTTGTAGTATGATGAAATCAAATATTGAAACACAATTCTCAAATATAAAACTCATATCTGGCTTCCCCTCAGGGGAGGCCGGGTATGACCTAGGAGTCTCGGCCTGCTACGCTGGCTTCATTGGCGATTACCTCATTGTCGCAGGCGGCTGTAATTTTCCGGAGCCTGGTAAGAAAAAGTACTATTCAGGTATCTATGCCGCAAAGATAGCGGAAAATGTAGATTCTCTTAATTGGAAAATGATTGGTAATTTACCTGAACCGGCAGCCTATGGTGGAGTAGTAACTTTAGACGACAGTTTGATATTTATTGGTGGGTGCAATTCTGAACACAGTTTGCGAACCGTATTAAGTATCCAACTGGATAAGAAAGCAGATAAACCAATAATGCATTTTTTGCCAGTTTTACCATGTACAGTGGACAATAGTGGTGTGACAGTCATGGGAAATCAACTCTTTGTCGTTGGTGGTAATCAGGATGGACATCCGTCAAGTTCCTTACTCAGACTGGATATGGTAAAGAATAATAAGTGGATATATGAAAAACAAATGCCAGGTTATCCTAGAGTACAGCCCGTATGTGCTGCCAACAATGGTACTATCTATGTTTGGGGAGGTTTTTATGAAAATAGTGATTCTAGCGTTGTGTTCACATCTGGTTTGAGTTATAATCTCTTTGCAAAAAGATGGACATCGCTGACATCACCTAAAAACTTGCAGGGTAAGGAACTAACCTTGACTGGTGCTACGGCTATGATTGTGAATTCTTCTCCAAATACTTCCAAAGTGATCTGTGCTGGTGGGGTCAATCAAGAAATCTTCTTGGATGCCATTAGTGGAAAATATTCTCTTGTAGCAAAGGAGAATTATCTTAAGAAAGATATCTCGTGGTATCGTTTTAACGATTGCCTTTTGGCTTATGATTTGAACACAGAACAGTGGAATACTCCTGTAGCAGAAAGTCATTTGTTGGCACGGGCTGGTGCACAAGTAGCCTTACATGATAAAACTTTATATTATGTAGGAGGTGAATTAAAACCTGGACTTCGGTCTGCGGGGATTATTAGAGTTGATTTGAACACGAAATAAAAAGGATGAAAGTTGCAGACAGGTAACTGTTCTGTAAAAAGGTAAAACCTGCTTTTAAATCATAAATATAAAGAAAAAACTTTGCAGAACTCACCCTCGGAACAGGCGTAGGATCGGCTATCGTGGCTAACGGACAGTTGATTTATGGTTGTGACGGTTTTGCCGGTGAGTTGGGACACATGTTGGTGAATCTTGACGGAAGACATGCGGCTGTGGCAGAGAGACTATCGGGTTCATTGCTGCGACAAAATTAGAATTGATTCAACAACAATAAATCAGTTAAATACATTATTTATAGTTAAAAAAATCATTAATACTAACGACTATGCGCGTAATTATTGAAAAAAAATATGATGAGCTGTCACGATGGGCTGCCAATCACGTAGTAGAGACAATCAACAAGTTTGCTCCAACAGCAGAGCGTCCATTCGTACTCGGTTTACCAACCGGTTCATCCCCAATGGGCATGTATGCAGCGCTTATAGAGGCTGTCAAGGAAGGCAAGGTTTCATTCAAGCACGTCATTACTTTCAACATGGATGAATACGTAGGTTTGCCAGAGACTCATCCAGAGAGCTACCACTCATTCATGGCAAAGAATCTGTTCGATCACATCGATTGCCCTAAGGAGAACATCAATATTCTCAACGGTAATGCAGAAGACCTTGAGGCTGAGTGTGAGCGCTACGAGCAGAAGATCAAGGATGCAGGCGGTATCGACCTCTTCATCGGCGGCATTGGTCCTGACGGTCACATCGCCTTCAATGAACCTTACTCTTCCCTCACCTCACGCACCCGTGTGAAGACTCTCACCACCGACACCCGCATCGCCAACTCACGCTTCTTCGGCAACGATCCAGAGGCTGTTCCTGCATTGGCTCTTACCGTAGGTGTAGGCACCGTGATGGATGCAAGAGAGGTGATGATTCTCTGCAATGGTCACAACAAAGCACAGGCTCTCCACGCTGCCATCGAAGGTCCTGTTACACAGGCTTGGACCATCAGCGCACTCCAGCTCCACAAGCACGGCATCATCATCTGTGATGAAATGGCTACAGACGAGTTGAAGGTGGGCACCTACCGCTATTTCAAGGACATCGAGAAGGACAATATCTAACAGACCACTCGACCGAGAAAATTCCAACATCATCAATATATATATTACATTACATAAATATATTACGTTATGAGATTAAATCTTAGTTCACAAATCGTACTCAACAAGGTACCTGTGGAATTCTACAAGCCTAAGACGACCGTGGAATACTCCGAAATATCCCGCATGGAGAAAATTCATACCGATATCTTCGCGTCTGTAAGCGAAGGCTGTAGTCATATTGCCGATTCCATTGAGAAGGGCATTAAGACTGCCCAGCACGAAGGCAAGTACTACGTGATGGCATTGGGCACAGGCCTCTCTGTCAATCCTGTATATGATGAATTGGTAAGCCGCTACGAGAAGAAGAATCTGAGCTTCCGCAATGTAGTGGTATTCAATGTCTACGAGTATTACCCACTCAGCAATGACAGTTCTATCCGCAGCATCAACCAGCTCAAGGAGCATTTTCTCGACCGCGTGGATATTACAGAACAGAATATCTTCACCCTCGATGGCAGCATCGCACAGGAAGCTGTACAGGACACCTGTCGCCTCTATGAGCAGCGCATCAAGACCTTCGGCGGTCTCGACGTAGCTATCCTCGGCATCGGCCGCATGGGTAATATCGCAGCCAACGAACCGGGGTCAAGCATCCAGTCGCTCACCCGTCTCATCCTCATCGGCAATATGTCACGCGAGGAGATGGAAAACAGCTTCAAGACCAAGGAGCAGGTTCCTCCATGTTCACTCACGATGGGTGTAGGTACTCTCCTGACAGCCAAGACCATATTCCTCACAGCATGGGGCGACGAAAAGTCTGAGATTATGCAAAAGGTGATAGAGGGCAACATTACAGACACCCTGCCTGCTACTTTCCTGCAGACGCACCCAGACGCACAGGTAGTATTGGATTTGAGCGCAGCTGCACATCTTACCCGCATTGAGCACCCTTGGTTGGTTTCATCATGCGAATGGACAGACAAGCTGGTACGTTCTGCACTGGTTTGGCTCTGCCAGAAGATTAACAAGCCAATCCTGAAGTTGACCAACAAGGACTACAATGAGAATGGTCTGAGCGAGCTGTTGGCTCTCTATGGTTCTGCATACAATGCTAATATCAAGATTTTCAACGACTTGCAGCATACCATCACCGGTTGGCCTGGTGGTAAACCAGACGCAGACGATACCTATCGTCCAGAGCGCGCCAAACCATATCCAAAGCGTGTCGTAGTGTTCTCTCCTCACCCAGACGATGACGTTATCTCTATGGGTGGAACCATCCGCCGACTGGTTCAACAGCACCACGACGTGCATCTGGCTTACGAGACATCCGGCAACATCGCAGTAGGTGATGAGGAAGTAACACGCTTCATGCACTTCATCAATGGTTTCAACCAGCTCTTTGCAGAATCCAAGGACAGCGTCATCGCCAACAAATACAAGGAGATCAAGAAATTCTTTGCCAACAAGAAGGAGGGCGACTTCGATACAAGAGACATTCTTACTATCAAGGGTCTTATCCGTCGTGGCGAGGCACGTATTGCTTGTACCTATAATGAGATTCCGCTGGATCATGTCCACTTCCTCGACCTTCCATTCTATGAAAGCGGTAAGATAGAAAAACTCCCTATGACCGAGAAGGACGTAGCAGTAGTAAGACAGTTGCTGCAGGAGGTGAAGCCTCATCAGATCTATGTAGCTGGCGACTTGGCAGACCCTCATGGCACACACCGCAAGTGTACTGACGCCGTATTGGCTGCCATCGACCTCGAGAAGGAGGCAGGCGCAGAGTGGCTGAAAGATTGCCGCATCTGGATGTATCGTGGAGCATGGGCAGAATGGGAGATTGAGAACATCGAGATGTGTGTTCCATTGAGCCCAGAGGAATTGCGTGCTAAGCGTAATTCTATCCTGAAGCACCAGTCTCAGATGGAAAGTGCTCCTTTCCTCGGCAATGACGACCGTCTCTTCTGGCAGCGTGCGGAAGACAGAAACCGCGCTACAGCCCAGTTGTATGATAACTTGGGTCTTGCTTGCTATGAGGCGATGGAAGCATTCGTAGAATATAAACCTTTATAACCTGATTCAGATTCCATAACTGAATATATCTTGAAAGGTAACTACAAGGCGTTCTATAGCCAAATCGAAGGAAAATTGCTCGATTTGGCTATAGTATAACCTATTCTTTAGCCAAATCGAGCTAAAATTCATCGATTTGGCTAAAGAATCCTTGTTTTTCTCGAATAATTATCTTATATTTGCACCATCATTAAAGTTAGATTAAAAAGGTATGGAGCAAATTATCGGACGAAAGAAAGAAATCGAGCTGTTGACAGAA
>OIZF01000824.1_pt1 | contig 20207 bp, 15 predicted proteins | sample 1588471 | NCBI WGS metagenome assembly OIZF01 (sample SAMN03283279) | human gut metagenome | biome: human-associated habitat; material: feces | host: Homo sapiens | place: Peru | collected 2012
GCTTTGATGGATTCCCTCGCGCTCGGCAAGCCGTGGTATGTGATGGAACATTCCACTTCGGCCGTGCAGTGGAAGCCGCTCAACGCACGCAAGCGCAAGGGCGAAACCGTGCGTGACTCCATTGCGCATGTGGCCATGGGTGCCGACGCCATCAACTTCTTCCAGTGGCGTGCCTCCGCATTCGGAGCCGAATCCTTCCACTCCGCACTCGTGCCCCACGCGGGCGAAGACACCAAACTGTTCCGCCAAGTGTGCGAACTGGGCGCAGCGCTGAAAACCCTCGGCGACGCTGGCGTGCAGGGCACCGAACTGGAACAGTCCGATACGGCGATCCTGTTCAGCGCGGAATCCGAATGGGCCACACGCTCCGAAACCCTGCCGAGCATGAAGCTCAACCATTGGCATGACGTGCGCGACTGGTATCGTGCGTTCCTCAACGCCGGCACCCGTGCCGACATTGTGCCGCTGAAATACGATTGGAGCGCATACAAGACCGTCGTACTGCCGACCGTGATCATGCTCAGCGCCGAAGATACGCAGCGTTTGGCCGATTTCGCAGCTGCCGGCGGCCGTGTGGTCATCGGTTACGCAACCGGACTGATCGACGAAAACTTCCACACCTGGCTCGGCGGATACCCGGGAGCCGGAGACGGCCTGCTGCGCGAAATGCTGGGTATTCGCGGCGAGGAATTCAACATTCTCGGCGCGGAAGCCGAAGGCGAACCGTCCGAAATTCGTTTGAGCTCCGGTGCGGTCACCCGCCTGTGGCAGAACGACGTGAACGTCGACGGCGAACGCGCGCAGGTATTGGCCACCTACGAAGGTGAAGAAGCCGACGAATGGGAACTCGACGGCACAGCCGCAATCACCCGCAATCCGTACGGTTCCGGCGAAACATACTTCGTCGGCTGCGATCTCAACGTCGCCGATCTTACGGAATTCGTGCGCGGCAATATCGTGGAAGATTCCGCAAATGTCGCCAATCCGGCCGATTCCGACGTACTGCACACCGTGCGCAAGTCCGCCGACGCAACCTTCGATTTCTATCTGCCGCGCGGCAAGAAAGAAATCGCATTGCAGGGCATCGAAGGCGAACCGATCTACCTGTTCCAAGCGGAAGCAGAGGAACAGACGGGCAGCTACACCGTGCATCGCAACGGCGTACTCGTCGTAAAGCGCGCATAATTCCGCATAATTTCGCGCTATTTCGCGCAATTGATTGCGTAACACAACAACCTCACACAACCTGAGCCCGCCATTCTGAAACTCAAGAATGGCGGGCTTGCCATAACTGGTAAACTTTTTACCGGCATATTCAACAATCACGGAGACGAACATGGGCGAGTCAAAGCCGGAGCCGAAGCCGGACAAAAAACGCGTCACCCTACGAGACGTGGCCGAAGAGGCAGGCGTTTCACTCAAAACCGCATCCAACGTGATCAACCATTCCGGCCGTATGACCGACTCCACGCGAGAAAAAGTCCAGGAAGTCATCGACCGACTCGGATACCGCGTGAACGTATCCGCGCGCAATCTCAACCGCGGAAAAACCGGTTTCATCACACTCGCCGTACCAACATTGACCGCCCCATACCTGTCGGAGCTCGCCAACCGCGTAATCGACGCGGCCCGCGGCTACGGCTACTCCGTATACGTCACCACCTACGCCGAAGGATCCGCACAAGGAGCGCAATCACTCCTGCACAACTTCAACACCACCGTCTCGGACGGCATGATCCTGTCGATCTCCGAAGTCGAAAACCTTGAAGCGGCGGACTTGGATGTGGACTATCCGCTCGTATGCGTGGGCGCGCGTTCCACACACGGCAAAGCCGACCACGTTACCCCCGACGATATTCAGGAAGCCCGACTCGCAGCCGAATACCTGTTCGACCATGGCGCAACCCGGCTCGCGGTGGTCGGATCGCGAACCGAACCGGGGCATATCGATGCCGTGCGTGACGCAGCGGAAGGAAATGCGCAACTGCGACTTCGCGGCGTGCTCGAAGCGTGCGCCGCGCGGGGAGCGGCATTCGATTCCCGACTGGTAATGAGCACTGGGCAGGATTGGACGATTGGTTCCGGCGCTCGCATTACGCAGCAGCTTATTGATTCCGGGATTCCATTCGACGGTATTGTGGCGTTCAATGACCAGCTTGCGTTGGGTGCGCTGTTCACTTTGGCTGCGAACGGCATTTCCGTGCCTGAACAGATGCAGGTGATCGGCTTCGACAATATTGAAGAAGCCGCATATTTCCAGCCTCCGCTGACCACCATGGATTCTTGTCTCGACTGGATTGCGCCGACTGCGGTCAGCCGCATTCTCGACCGGATCGACGGCACGCGTGTGCTGGAGCCGAGTTGCATCACCACCCAGTCGCACGTGATCGCCCGCGCCACCACGCGCATGTAGCTGACCTGCCGTCTGCACAGCCAGTTCCGGACTTGCACAGCCGCAGAACAGGACTTGTGCGGACGGGAATTAGCGTCAGTTTGCCGGCAATTCCTGCGCGGGGCAGCCGTGCAGTACGGAAAGCATCGCTCGTTTTTCCTGCGTGGTGACGGTCAGCCCGTACTTGTCTTTCACGCCAATCTGCCGAGCCACATAATCGCAACGGTATTCGCTGTTCGTCGGCAGCCAGTATGCGGCCGAAGCGGAACCCTTCTGCTGATTCGCCGGGCCATCCACGGCCAGCAGATTGTACATGTCGTTGCCGAATTGGTACAGCTTCGCGTGATCCCACGTGTTCGCGCCCGACTGCCATGCATTTTCCAACGCGACTACATGGTCGATCTGTACCGCCGAAGATGTTTTCACTCCGCGCACGAACTGAATGGTCTGACCGGTATACGGGTCATCGAGTGTGCCCGACGCAACCTGGCAGCTGCGGCCGTTCTTATATTGCACGTCCGTCAGATCGCGGGCGAGCACGTCTTCGCGCACGTCGCAACCATTGCCGTCGTCGTCGGTTTCGCGGAATCCGAACGCGTCGCGATCATATCCGGCTTTGCTGGGATTGTCGTCGACGGTAAGTTTTTCCAACGTTTCCGCGGCAGTGCCGGTTGCCGTGTATTCGCCGGTAATCTCACCTACGGTCGGATTGACTTTCGGCAGAAGTATGCCGATAGTGACGCCGATTACCGTAACGACGACCAGCAGAATGAGAATGCGTTCCAGCGGACCGTCGGCATTGATCCAACTTTTTTTGAACCGCTTGCCAGCCCGCTGAATATCACGTACATCTTGCTCAATATTCCGATAATTATAAGAATTACGATTATTCTTTCGAGGCATAATTATTAAAAATAATACGAAATTACGGAATTACGGAGTATCAGGCGTAAGTGAACGTCATCGGATCATGTCCGGCGCGCGTCGGACCATCAAGCGCGTCGATCGCGGCATGCTCTTCAGGAGTAAGTACGAAACCGAACAGATCGAGATTCTGCTTCTGTCGTTCCACATGCACTGACTTCGGGATGATGATCGTGCCATTTTCGATATGCCAACGCAGAATCACCTGCGCAGGGGTAACCCCATGCTCCGCTGCAATGCGCTCAATCGCACCATTTCCGGCGTTCAAATCAGCGCCGCGGGCCATCGGCGAATATGCTTCCACGGCAATGCCATGCGCCTTGCAATAGTCCACGACCTCGCGCTGCTGCCAGGTCGGATGCAGCTCAATCTGGTTGACGGCAGGATATTCGCCGGTCTCCTCATGCAAGCGGTCGAGATGCTCGGGCAGGAAATTGCACACACCCAGCGTGCGCACGCGCCCCTCCGCGCGGAATTCCTGGAACGCCTTCCACGTTTCGCTGGAACGCCAGTCGAACGGGGTGGGCCAATGCAGCATGTACATGTCGACATAATCGAGCTGCAGCAAGCCAAGCTGGCGGTCGAACGCCTTGCGTGCGCTGTCATACCCCTGCTCGGAATCGCGCAGTTTCGTCGTAACCCACAGGTTTTTGCGCTGCTCACCTTCCGTGAATCCCGCATTTTTCAGCGCGCGCCCCACGCCGGCCTCATTGTTGTACCCCGCCGCGCCGTCGATATGACGGTAGCCGGCTTCCAGCGCACTCTCCACTACGGGGGTAACACCCTTATCGTCGATGCGCAGCACGCCCAAGCCGATTTGCGGAATCAGATTGCCGTCGTTCAATGTGATCATGGGGGTGTGGAAGGTTGCCATGCGTTGTCCTTTCGAAAGCCGTGTCTTCTCTTGACGATTCTCGTAAGCGTTCGTTCACTTACTCCAGCGTTCCAGCTTAGTCGCAGGTCGCTGCAATTCGGCCATATTTCGTTGCACATGCCTCGCATTGCGTCTCACGACCAGACCGGCGCGCGCGGTTGCGCGAAGTGCGCATATGCTGACAGGTGATATTGTGTGCGCGTAACATAACCGTGCCGACTCGCGCGCTATAACGTTGCTCGGATGGAGGGACGATGAATATGAATCGTGCGGACGATGTGAGTAATATGAACGGTTTGGACAACGTTGGCGGCGCAAACGACATAGATGGCAGGAACGAAGTCAGTGAAACGAATGACATGAAATGCCGACAGATGGCACAGACAATTCACGGACGCTCCCGCTACGGGCATGAGCTCGTGGGTATGCTTGGGCCTGCTTTTGTGGCGGCCGTCGCCTACGTGGATCCCGGCAATGTGGCTGCGAATATCACATCCGGCGCGCGGTACGGTTATTTGTTGGTGTGGGTGCTGGTACTCGCCAATTGCATGAGCGTGCTTATTCAATATCAATCCGCGAAACTCGGCATTGTCACAGGAAATAGTCTTCCGGAAATCTTAGGGAAACGACTTGGTGACGGCGGCCGATTCATGTTTTTCATGCAAGCGGAAGTTATTGCCATCGCAACTGATCTTGCAGAAGTAATTGGTGGCGCAATCGCACTGAAATTATTATTTGGACTACCGCTTTTTATCGGTGGATGCATAATCGGCACTATTTCGACAGTATTATTAATATTCCAGAAAGGTGCAACACATCATATTTTCGAAAAACTGATAATCGGATTACTGCTAGTGATCACGTTTGGTTTCATTGCGGGACTCTTTATTGATCCGCCGGATCCAGCGCAAGTTATGCAAGGCCTTGTTCCGCATTTCCAAGGAACGGAAACGGTCTTGATGGCGACTTCCATGCTGGGTGCCACAGTGATGCCGCATGCGATTTACCTGCATTCCACGTTGGTGAACGATCATTATGCGCCAGGACAGCCCAAGCCAAGTGTGAAAACTCTGTTGCACGGCAGTAAAATAGACGTGTTTTGGGCATTATTGCTTGCGGGATCGGTGAATCTTGCGCTATTGATTCTTGCAGCAAATTCGCTGCATGGCATGACCGGTACGGATACGATTGAAGGTGCGCAACAATCCATCGAACAGGTGTTTGGGCCGGTAATCGGCACGATTTTCTCAATCGGACTGCTGGCTTCCAGCCTGAGTTCCACATCGGTCGGCACGTATGCCGGCGCCGAAATCATGCATGGACTGTTGCGTATCAAAGCACCGATGTGGGCATGTCGCGTGGTGACGCTTGTGCCGGCATTGGTTGTACTGTGGTTTGCGAAGAATCCGACGGAAGCGCTGATTATAGGGCAGGTGGTACTGTCGATCGGCATTCCATTTGCGATCATTCCGCTGATGAAATACACACACGATCGTTCATTAATGGGTGACTATGTGGATGGCCCGGTGAAATTCACGATCAATATGATAGTTGTTTCGCTGATTGTTGCGCTTAATGTGATTCTCGTCTTCCTCACACTTTCAGGCCGCTCCTAGGCGCAGATATTTGCGGATTTTGGCTGGGGGGGGGGTGTAATTGTAGACGGTGAATTTTCCTTTGTTGGATCGCTTGGTTTCGTACAGCGCCAGGTCGGCCTGTTTGACGCATTCGTCGAAATCCACTTCGCCTCTAATATCTTCGCCGTTTCCTTCATCCGTGTTTCTGCTGATATCCCTGTTTCCGCTGATGCGGATGGCTGCAATGCGGCACACGCCTACGCTGCAATGCACGTCTTGCCCGTGCTGTTCCGAGGTGCGTGCCAACTGTTGGAAGAACATGCCCAGCGTGGTTTCAAGCACCTGTTCGTTGGCGGTGTTGCGAATAAGCGCCAAGAATTCGTCACCGCCATATCGGCAGATAATGTCATCTTGCCGGTAGATGTGCCGAAGTTGGGATGCGACCTCGCGGATCCAGAAATCGCCGACCGTGTGTCCGTATGTGTCGTTGATGGTTTTGAAATCGTCGATGTCGACGAACATCAGCATCGCTTCGTCGTGCGAATCCATGCGGTCGAAATATTTGCGCATGTGTTTCCATCCCGCTTCCTTGTTCAGCAAACCGGTCATGCCGTCATGTTCGGCTTCGTACCGTGCTTTTTCGTAGGCGGCCTGTTGCGAGTGGAATCGCATGTTCATTTCCACGGTGTCCATGACGAACATAATCTGTGTGGAAATCACGATCGCCAAACATTGCAATGAAAAACTGTATGCCAGTGCTTGGTAGATGGTCGCCAATACTGGTAGCACGAAGAACGACATCATGGAAAGGAAAATAATGCGATCAAGATTCTTGCGATATGAGATCAACATGAAGAGGCATAATGCGATTCCCAAGACCGCAATTGCCTGCGAAAGAAGATAGAAATTACCGCGATGGTAAAGATTGTGGTCATCGAAATAGTAGAAAAGACCAGTGAATTGTGTGATGATAAGTAAGAGAATTCCAATTACGGATAATGCGTAGACAGCACGCAATGCGGCTGGTTTGCGATGCTGATGTTTGCTCACTGTCAACCAAACATAGGTTGCGAAGAAACTCATGAAAATATAGTTGATGCAGAATACTGAGAAATTGCTTATGCGAACCATATAGTATGCGGTTTCGTCTGCATCTACGCGAAAATACCAGCTGAGCGCGTCGGTTCCAAGAAGAAGCATGCAGGCGATCTGCATGAGTATTTTGATGCGAGTTCGTCTGGTTTTGTGTGGGGTTGCAATGAAAATTCCGCATGCGCAAATCAGGCATATGAAAATACCCCACAACTCCATGCAGATGTGGAACATGGCCCTGACTGTCATTATCCTCCACCCCCCCCCCTCGACGCTGCCTGCGTCGAAAACTTGCCTACCTCTTTCGTGTGCCATGATACCTCTAAATAGGGGAGCGTTACCCCGAAATGACAAAAACAGGAATCCGCAGGCGAATATCCATGCCTCTGTCATACGGGCTATCATATAGTTTGTGCGTTTGAATGTGGAGAAGGTGATTGATGTCAGCAAGGCGGAGCATGTCTCGAGCGCTTACTCGAGAGGAATCGTATCAGGACGGTCATTTAACGCGCACGGCGTTTATTTCCATTGCGATTCTTACATTTATTACGTTCGTCGGTAATTTCACGCAATTGCAGTTGAGCGCCGCGTTGCCGACGATCGTCAGTGATTTTGGTATTTCCGTTACGACCGGTCAGTGGCTGACGTCGATTTTCCAGCTGGTCATGGGCGTGATGGTGCCGCTTACGGCATACCTTACGAGACGTTTTTCGACGCGCGAAATCGTGCTTGTTTCCATGGTTGTGTTCACGATCGGTTCACTGTTCGCTTGGCTTGGTCCAACTTTTTTGATGGTGCTGATCGGGCGTTTGCTTGAGGCGGTTGGCACGGGTGTGATGTGGCCGGTGTTGCAGATCACGGTGTTTTCGATTTATCCGCTGTCTCGCCGTGGTTTCGCAATGGGTACGGTTGGCATGGCGATGAGCGTGGCTCCGGCGATCGGCCCGACGCTTGGCGGTGTGCAGACGGACTTGAACGGTTGGCGTTCAATTTTCCTCACGTTGACCATTATCGGCGTGATTTCGCTGCTTCTTGCCTATTTTGGATTGCATAATTTCGGCGAGAACGATAAAACCGCGAAGGCTGACTTTTTTTCCGTTGGACTGTCTATTTTCGGTTTCGGCGGGCTAATGTTCGGCTTTACGAATATTGAATCGTATTCGTTTGTAAATCCTATGGTTTGGCTGCCAATGGTGATTGGCGTTGTGGGAATTATTTGGTTTGTGCTCCGCCAGATTCATGGCGCGCGCAGGCAGGTTGAAAATCCTGAAGCGCAGCCGCCGCTGTTGAATTTGAGCGTGTTGAAGAATCGTAGTTTTACTGTTGGTACGATCACGGCCGCGCTCTCGTTCTTCGCGTTCAGTTCGATTATGGTGATCATGCCCCTGTACATTCAGGATTGCCGTGGCTATTCTGCTGCGATTAGCGGCCTGGTGATGCTTCCGGGTGCTTTGGGCCAGTGCATTTCGCAGTTTTTCGGTGGTAAGGTGCTTGACCGTTTCGGAGCACGTCCGGTGGCGTTGATCGGCACGATTACCTTGTGTTTCGGCACGGTCATGATGAGTTTGATTTCCATGACTTCGTGGATTTGGTGGGTGTCGATTTGGCAGTTTGTGCGCCAGATCGGCATGGGTTTCGTGTTGATGCCGATCACCACATGGTCACTGAATTGTTTGGAACCGGAAGAGGTGAGCGCCGGATCCGCGGTGACGAATACGGTTCGTCAGATTGCGGGCGCGATTGGCGCTCCGGTGTTGGTGATTTTGATGGAGACGTTCACGTCTCTTCGTTGGACTGCGCTTGGTGGCACAAAAGCCGTGTATGCGGCTGCCAACGTGTTCGGCATTCAGTGGGCGCTTCGTATCAGTGCAGCAATCTGCTTCGTGATGGTGCTGATGGTGTTCTTCGGCGTGCGCGGCCAGGGTGCCGGTTCCACGCATGAAACCGTGCAACGCGCCCTCAACCGCATGCGTGCCGTCTAGCTGCGCATGCTGCGACGGCTATTCTTCCTCGTTGGGCTTGTATCCCACCACGCTGAGGGCCACCACGCCGGCGCTGGTGTGCACGAACACGTTGGCACGCCCGCCCACAGCTTCAAGGCCTTCCACCAAGTGGGAGACCGGCTCGGAATCAAGTACCGGCAGTACCTGTGCCACGCCGTCTTCGTCGGTGACTGTTAGCGTATCGTTCAAATATCCGGAGGCGAGCGTTTCGTCGATGGCACTTTCGAATTCGGTTAGCTTGCTGATTTCCTCTTCGGCAGCCTTGTTTGCGGCCACTTCCACAGCTTGCGCCACTTCTTCTCGCATTGCTTCTTCGCTCATGATTGCCTCTTTTGTTAAGCATCGTTTTGCAACCTATAGATTATCGGATGAACGTATCAGAACGATTCCAAATGCCGGAAAGTGTCCATATAGTGGCACTTTTGTGAAAGCGTCACCCTAAATGCACGCGGGAAACATATGCGGGGATGAACGCGGGTAGCGCTCACGAGAAGAGATGTTGTGAGAGATGTTGTGAAAAACGATGCGTAAGACTATCGGTTGCAACATGTGATTGCATACGATTGCGGATTGCGCGGAACAGGAAGATGAAACGGGAATATGGAATGGGAAAGGAGTGCGCATGACTCGACTTGGCGATGTCCAACGAAGTGAGACGCGTCGTGAAATGCGCGCTTCACTGCTTACGGCGTTGCTGTGGTTCGCATCCGCCGTCATCGTGTTCGCGATGCTTCTGCGCATGCTACCGAACAGTCTCGATGGTAAACGCTACGTGCCTCTGATCGTCGCGCTCATGCCTTGGCTTGGCTTGCTTTCCGTAATTATCGCAGTTTTTGCAACAGTTTTTCGCACTGTTGGCAAACGGAAACTTTTAGTCGCGTTAAGCGTATTGTGCGTGATCATCCAAATTATTTGGCATTGGGGGTATGTCGTTCCGACCAATGATCGTGCCATACAACCTTCTGCAACAGTGCGTGTCATGACGTTCAATACGAAGCAAGGTTGTGCCGATGCGCAGCAAATCGTGCAAACAATCCAAAGCGAGCATGTTGAAATTCTTGCAATGCAGGAAGTTTCATCAGGATTATTAGATCGGTTGCATGATGCTGGAATTGAGGATTATCTTCCGTATTCCGTTTCCGCGCAACTCACTTGGCATGATAATGGCGGTGTGAACGTACTGTACAGTGCGCATCCTCTGAAGAAAACAACACAAGATCTCATTCCTATTGAATCCAGTAGTATTCCTGCCGCGACAGTTGATTTCAATGGCAGAAAAGTACGATTTGGGTCGGTTCATCCGTTTTCTCCACGACCAAGCAATCAGGGATTATGGAATAAAAGTTTGGATTCCATAGCGCAATTACAGCATTACGATAATGGGGAATCGTATGTGCTGATGGGGGATTTTAATTCCACGTGGGATCATGCAAGCTTCAGATATTTGTTGGGCGATCGCTTTACGGATGCGGGGGAGAGTGCCGGCGAGGGATTGCATATGACGTATCCTTCGGTACTCCCGATCGCTGAAATCGACCACATTATTTACGACAGGGGCGTGCACGCCAGAAATTTGGAAACCAAGCGGATTCAAGGTTCCGACCACAAGGCATTATTGGCGACGTTGGAACTTCAGTAACCCCGTTATTGCTCCGTGGACTGCATCGACTCCCCCTACTATTACACTGGGGAATCCGAAGTGCTTGCAAACAATTAGGGAGCGAAACGGAATATGAACGGCGCGTCTGATCAGCCTGAAGAATTCGGCGTCCAGCCTGAGCAAGGCCGTCAGGAGGAGCCGCAGTCTAATGCCGATTCAGCCGCCGACGCAACCGCAACCTCCGACGCAACCGCAACCTCCGACGCAACCGCCAGTCCAGAAGATTCCACTTCCAGCGCCCCGCATTCCCGCCGCGTGCGCCGCCGTATGAGCGCCGAGCATATTCGCCAAATCAAGCGCAAACGTCGCCGTCGCAAGATCCTAATCGGCGTACTCGTGATAGTCGCAGCCCTCGCCGTTTTCGCCGGCGCATTCGTATGGTCTGCGCTGCACGTGAAAAACGAGCTGCAGCAGGCGGTGTCGGGCGTGCAAGGCTTGCAGCAGACCATCTCCGAAGCGGACACGTCCAAGCTTGAGAAGCAGACAACCGCGTTCTCCGATCACGTAAGCAAGGCCTACAAGCAAACCTCTTCGCCGCTGTGGCAGGTGGCGTCGGTCGTGCCGTATGTGGGCAATGACATTTCCGCCGTACGCACCACGGTGGCCGCCATGGAGAATATTTCGTCGCAGGCGTTGCCGCAACTGGTGAAAGTCGCCGAAAATGTTGATCTGAACAGTATTCATGTGGAAAACGGCACGATCGAAATTTCCGGATTGGAAGCGTCTCAGCAGCCGCTCCAAATCGCGGACGATACGATCGACAAGGCCACGCGGGAAGTGAAAACCGTGAAAGCCATGAAAACCCCGCATATCGCGCAGGTCGCGGACGCCCTGAAAACCGCGGAAACGTATTGCGAAAAACTTGACAGCATGGTGCATTCCTTGAATTCCATCGTGCAGGTGCTGCCAAGCATGTTGGGCACGGAAAGCCATGCGAATGATGCTCCGCGCAATTATCTGATCCTTGCGCAAACGAATGCGGAGGCGCGTCCTTCCGGCGGTCTTACGGGATCGCTCGGCCTGGTCACGGTGCAGGGTGGTCACGTGAGCTTGCAGCCGTTCGTTTCCGATTCGGAAATTCAGAATGCCGATGAGCCGGTTGTGGATTTGACCGCCGAGGAACGTTTGCTGTTTACCGACAAGCTTGGCAAGGATATTCGCGACGTGAATTTCACGCCTGATTTTCCGCGCACCGGCGAGATTGTGAGCGCCATGTGGAATCGCCAGTATGGCGTTGCGGTTGATGGTGTGATCGCCATTGATCCGCTGTTCCTGCAGAACATGCTGGCGGTGACCGGTGGCGTTGTCATGCCTGACGGTTCGACGTTGGATGGCACTAATACCGCCCAAACGTTGCTGCATGACGTGTATGCGCGCATGGCTCCGCAGGAGACGGACGAGTATTTCGCGGTTGCCGCGCAGGCCGCGTTCGACCATATCATGCAGAATGCGGGCGATTTCAAATCGTATGTCAAGGCGCTTTCCACGTCTGTTGAGCAGGGACACGTGATGGTGTGGAGCGCGCATGAGGATGAGCAGAATCTGATTGCCGATTCCGCTATTTCCGGCAAATTGATTACGGAAGGTGCGAAACCGCAGGTCGGCGTGTATATTTCCGACGAAACCGAGTCGAAAATGGACTGGTATTTGCATCGCGAAGTGACCACTGAATTCCAGAAGGTCGCGCGAAACGGCGCGAACCAGTATACGGTGCATATCAAGTTGCAGAACACCATAACGGCGGAAGAAGCGGCTTCCGAAGCTGACTATGTGACCGGTGCCGGAAATATCGTTCCGAAAGGCCAGATCAAGACGGCATTGTTCATTTACGCGCCTGCGAATGGTCGTTTGGTGGATTGGGAATTTCAGAATGCCGACGATTACAAGGGTGTGACTTTGCACGATGGCCTGACTGTGGGCGTGGGCGATGTGACCTTGCAGCCCGGCGAATCCTATGAGATCACCGTGCATGTGCAGTCCGCTCCAGATACGGATGAGCCGCTCACCCTTCGTCAAACCCCGCTGATCGAAGGCCGCTGAGATTCCGAAAGGTCGCTTCGCTGCCTGCATATAGACAGCCGTCCCGTAGACAGGGGTATACGAGGGTATTGTCGGGCACAAGGTGACATAACCCCGTGTTTGCGGGGTGTTTTCGGGATGTTTAGAAAAGTTTCACCTGAGCATATCTTGTTTTGTAACAAAAACAAATGTTTCCAGTAACAATAGGCTCTGCAGGTGTGTCAAGGGTCTAGGATTTTAACATGGCATATGTTAGTATTCCGTGATGGAGGGTTGCCCCCTTCGTTACGGGGGCTGATATGGAGAGGAAGTGCAGTGGCTACCGTAGAAGCGAGGACCAAAAAACTTCGTGCTAAGAACTTTGACGGCATTGTGGGTCATCAGATTACGCAAATCTCGTATTGGCGGCTGATGATTAATGTCGCTTTGATGTTGTTGGACATGACTATGTTCATTCTGGCGACAGCAGTCGTTCTAACATGGAAGAATGAGCTGGTCTTCCATTCCGCACGTTTTGGTTTTTCGATACCCTCCGCAGTGTATTGTCTGCTTGCCGCATGCATCTGGGCGCTGTGCCTGCGCAGCATGGGCGTGTACCACCGTCATGTCATGGGAGACGGCTACCAGCTTAATGTGCTGATGTTCAAAGCTATGGTGGAATGCTTGATCGCCTTGTGCGCTTTCCATTTCTTCCTGAACATGTTCATGACATTGAGATCGCTTGTGCTGATAATGCTGTTATCTTATGCGCTTACGGTTATCGAACGTGCAATTGCCCGTCGCTTCATTGTTCGAGGACGAGCCAAAGGCCGGTATTCCTATTTGACCGTTGTGGTTGGATCTTCCGAGGGCATCAGCCACGCTATGCGCTTTCTAGCGCGCAAGCAGCAGTTGAACTACAGGCCGATTGCGGTTTGTCCGATTCGCTTGAATGAACAGAACGGCACTGTCGAACCGGATAATAACTTGGAAGCGTTGAAGAAAGAGGTGTTCGACAAGTATGGCATCGAACTTCCTGTGCTGCGATACGGTGATGACCTTGTGAATCAAATTATCGCATCTCATGCTCAAACGGTGATGATCACGGATGTGCTTCATCGTTTCTCCGACAATTTCAACACGTTTGCGTTGAGTATGGAAGCCGCGAATCTGGAAATAGCCTTGGTTGCTTCCGCTGTGGAAATCGGAGGCCATGAAACTCAGATTCGCAACATTCAGGGCACTACAGTAATGACGATTCGCCTCTCTCAGTATTCGCCTCTCGCCCAGTTCCGTAAGCGTGTATTCGATATCGTGGTGTCTTCCATTGCGATTGTGATGCTATCGCCGGTAATGCTGATTGTGGCTTTGCTGATTAAAAAGGAAGACGGCGGTCCTGTTTTCTACACCCAGGAGCGAATCGGTTTGCGAGGTAAACCGTTCAAGATTCACAAGTTCCGTTCCATGTATGTGAATGCCGATGAAAAGCTTGCCGAAGTGGCCGCTGCGAACGGACAGGAGATGGGCGCTCGCGTAAAGATCAAGAAAGATCCGAGAATCACGAAGATTGGTCATTTTATTCGCAAGACCAGTCTTGATGAGATTCCTCAGTTCTTCGATTCGTTTGTTGGCACGATGAGTGTTGTGGGTCCGCGCCCGCAGCGCCAGTTTGAAGTGGACGAATACAATCAGGTGTATGCTACGCGTTTGCTGGTGAAGCCGGGCATTACTGGACCATGGCAGGTTTCTGGGCGTAATGATTTGAGCGAAGAGGAAAGCCAGCAGCTTGACGTCACGTACGTGCAGAACTGGTCGATTATGGGCGATATCGTATACATCCTCCGCACAGTCGGTATCATGATTAACCCCAAGGGTGCCTATTAATCCATGATTGCACCGCTTCCTGTTTACAGAAGCTGAGTTGTGATCAGATACGGCATTACGGATTAATCGTCTGTCTAACGTTTACCCTAGTCAGAGCGCTCCCTCCCGGAGCGCTCTTTTGCTTTCCTACGTTGTGCAGACGGGGAATGTGCTTTTGCGAGGTGGAGTTTGTTTGACTGCGGGTGCGCTTGTTTTGTCTATAGCTTCACTTGTTTCTTGATGGGAAACAATTATTCGTATATGCATATTTTTGCAGTTATTGGGATACGTTTATTCATATGATGAATATTGTGATACTCATGTGAAACAGATTCAACTTGTCTGATCAGATCCACCATAGCTAAGTATTGCCTTTTGATATAGCTCATATGAGATTTGGATTTTCAAAATAGGTAAATTTGCTTTCTCCTGCGTATTATGTGATAATTAATGCAACGTGGCGCCATGATTTCTGTAACGTTATCCCTCAAAGCTGAGGGTGGTCCCATGCACTTCGGTGCGTTTGTAATATGCAACAGAACCTATAAAAGGAAATAATCATGCGTAGTCATGAGAAGCGGGCGAATGTGTGCCCGCAAACACAAGGCAAATATTTGGTTTCAGTAGTGTCGGCCGTTGTTTTCGCGCTTGCGTCGCTGTTCGGAACACTGTTGTTCTCTGTGGATACGGTTGCGGTTGCCGCCGAATCTCAGGCGGTCGTGCGAGTGGGCAACGCAACCTACACGAGCGTGCAGGAAGCGATTGGCCATACGTCGATGAAGAACGCGACGGTCACATTGCTGGCTGACGTTGCGGAAAGCGTTACAATTACGCCTCTGAAAGGCATGCGAAACGTAACGTTTGACTTGAACGGGCATACGTTGCAAGCCGCTGGATCCGCTGCGATCACTGTGCCTGCGAACATGCAGCTCACCATTGCTGGACCGGGAACGGTTGCGGGCGGAACACAGCCTGCAGTCGATTGTCATGGCGCATTGCGTGTGGAAAGTGGCACGTTCACCTCGGACGCGACGCTGATGCGGTTTGCCGAAACGGATGAGACTTCCGCGCAAGGCAGTTTTTCGGGTGGAACGTTCACCGCGCCGACGCTTTTCAACCTGTTGGATGACGCTAAAAACCTTGGCTATGTTACCGTTCGTGGCGGCGAATACCGGGGTATGATTCCAGCTGGACTGAACACGCTCACCTTGTTGAGCGGCTCGTTCTCCGACTCGTCGAATCTTGCGCCGTACTTGGCTGACTCGCTTGGGCTGATTCCAGATGGCACTAGCGGTGACGGTACGGGCGACGGAATGTTTCATATCGGCGATCTGGCGATCTCCAGCAAACAGACTTTGGTTGAATTGGATCCGACGAGCGGCTTTCAGCGGCTGAGTGATGACGACCTACTAAAGTTGACGGAAACGCAACTGAACGGCATCGCCGACTATCTTCTTGTGGTGAATAGTGACCAGTTGCAGGCGTTGAACGATCAGATTGATCGCGCAATGCAGGCGGTTGGGAAGAGAAAAGCCTTCGAAGCCGTGAGCCAGAACATCACCATCACCGCCGTGCGTAACACGTCGGATGACGACTTTACGGACGCAAACGCAAGTAGGGGAGCGGGCACACAGCTTCGCACCTCCGACCACGATGGCATAAGCGCACAAGTGACGGTAACCATCAAAGCCGTCGCCGAGCCGGAAGAACCAGAAGAACCTGGCAAACCCAGCAATCCAGAAAAGCCAGAGAAGCCGGAAATGCCTCGCTCCGGATCCGCCGTCCAGGCGCTCGCCATCATTTCGCTGCTACTGGTGATCGCTTCCGCAATCTGCGCATACGCAACGGCCCATCTGCGGTCGTCACGTCTGCAAAACTAGCGTTTTCCGCCCCTTTCTCAGGTTATGCGGACATGGAACGCGACTTGTGTGGACGGACTATGGTTGACCGCACAAGTCGCGTTTGCGCTGTCAGACAGTTCTCCTGCCGGCTGGTTCACTCATCCGCTTCATCATCGTCGAATGTGATTTCAACGTCGGCTTCCTGGTAAAGCTTGATGTTGGTGTTCATGTCGATTTCTTCCACGATCCAAGGTCCGCTTTGCAGTTGGCATTGCATCTTGAATTCGTCGAAGCGGTTACGTCCGTTCATGCCACGTAACGTCATCACAATGCTGAAACGAAGACCGTCGCCTGCGTTCTTTCCGACGTTGCCATTCTCGTCTACGGGAGGACCGAAGCGTTCGGTTTTGCGGATTTTGAAATATGAGAGAAACTCTTTCCATAAAAGTAAAGAGCTTATTCTTTCATCCCTGACCACTGGGATCTGAGAAGATCTTCTTTCGGCTCGTCATGCAGGGTGGTGGCAAAGTGGGCGTCGTCATCTTCTTCACCATCTCCGCATAGTTCTTCCTCGACAAGGAACAGACCGTCAAATCGAACTTCAAACGCATATGGATTTTGGAACGCGAAGTGCTGTTCTGGAGCCTTGCGAGCATGGCATTCTTTCTGGTTTTCGACCGTGCTGACTTCGGTATAAAAATGATCGTTCGCAGCATCGCGCCGACCATTATGGGATTATGGTGGTACGTTACCGCATACGCCACCTTCCTCGCCCTGCTGCCGTTCCTTTCCAAGGGGCTACACGCGCTCGGCGAACACATGCATTACGCGCTTGCCATAACAGTGCTGGCAATCTGGGGTCTGACAAGCTTCATTCCTGGAACTGTCGGAGTAGGAGGCGATAGCGTGTTCGGCTTCATCTACCTGTTTATCCTTATCTCTGCATACAAGTGGTATATGAAACCGTTCACGCTCAAGCAGATCTGGCTGATGACGGGAATCGGTCTGGGATTCTTCCTCTTGTACACGTGCGTTTACATCGTCGTGTTGTCGTTGTTCGGAATCGATGAGGGAATCTTCATCGCCGGATCGTTCAGGCTGCCCGTCATCATGGTGGGATTTGGTATGTTTCTACTGTTCGACCGGCTTTCCTTCCACAATCGGATCATCAATCGCATAGCTCAGTCTGCGTTCGCGGTTTACCTGATTACCGATCATCCCACCACGAGAACATTGCTCTGGAAGCATCTATTTGTGCTGAAAGACCTCTGCCAACAACCCCTCGCCATTCTGTGGATCCTCGGCATCCTACTGGCAATCTACATTGCCTGTATTTTAATCGATTTCGTGCGTCAGGGGCTGTTTGTTGTGACAGTCGACCGCAACCGTGGCCATTGGTTCGAACTGGTGTGGAACGGAATCGAAAGCAAATCAAAACATCTGCAGGAAGAACGAACACTTAGCTGAGCTTGCTCGTGGTGTCAGTGCGGCAAATCATCTGTCACCACTGACACCACCATTGCTGATGAATGCAATTAACGGGCAAAGCGAAATCGAGATGCCGACTTCTTGCAGGCATTACAACAACAAAGCGACGTTCCATCGCAACTATGATGCCAACCGCAAATGTTCTCCCATCATGCCCTTGCCTTGCCTTGCGAAGCCAGATTGTGACGGGAACTGCCGATCAACACGGGAGCGAACCTGTCCATAATGAGATGAACAGCAACACAGATAGCTACAGTGACAACAGTCACCAGCATCGCATATACAAGATTCGCTCGCAATGCATCTGTATTCATCCCAAGAATTTTCGCCATAACAAAAATCAGCACTCGTTTCACCGGTTCATGCACGCACATGATGGTAAGCGACGCCCTGCCAAGGAACTGCAGCAGCCGGCAGTCGATAGCAACGCAAAGCATGAGCGACGATATAAAACCAAGCAATGCTGCACATAGCATCCAAAATGGATTGCTGGTACTTGCGTCATTGAGGTTGACGCTTAGTCCGGTCAACTCGTCGAATACCCACAGCAGGCCAAGTCCTGCCATACCGATGGTAGCATAGACAACATGCAACGATGCCTTCGGCTTGGATTTCTGCATGTATGGTATGAGAAAACGACTCAACAAGTAGCCAATGCAATAGAACAGCGTGGAGAAAGGCAAGATATCAAGAGCCCAAGGAAGGCGGAGCCGATCAATCGGCAGATCAAAGGAATGCATGACCATGATTGAGAAAAAGCTGACCGTGGCAAGCGTCGCGGCAACAGCCCAATCATACCGGATCGCTCTCTTTGATTTGACGAAGGTAAAGATCCCAAGGAACAACATCTCCGTGACAAACAGACAGGGCAGGAACCAAAGCACAGCATTCTGCGGATAATTACCGGTTCCGGCACGGGCGAGAAAAATGTTCGTCAACGCATTCGTGACGGAACCACTGACACCCCCCCTCTAAGGCGTCGTTCGATGAGGGCCCAGTACGCGAAAGTCACTATTCCGAAGAACAGATACGGTATGAGAAGTCTTGCAGCCTTCTTCTTAAACGAGTCGAGGAATTGTCTTTTCGTGGAACAACATGCCTGAGATGATGAAGAACAATGGCATGTGGAATGAAAAAATCCACGACACCAGACCGACAGACCGTGATGCGTGTCCCAAAACAACTAGTAGTATGCCGAAGCCTCGTAGCGAATCGAGTGCAGTCAGTCTAGAGTTTCTCGCCATGACATGTTTCTCTATATGGCCACCGCGCGAGCAAAACCATATAATACGCGATTTGCTTCGATCTGATTCATACGTCATGAGTACTCATTCCTGATAGTTCGAATTACTTGGAAACAGAAATCGAAAGGCATCGCCGCGACGTTTCTCCATCACGATTAAGAGCAGCAGCTGCAAACAGAGCCACATTCATGATATTAGGTGGATAGTTAAAGGATTGGTCCACGCAAAAAGCACAGAAAACGCAGAGTATTCCGATTGCGACAGTGTGGCTTTTACGACGTTGCCAGCATTGCCAGACAATGTATAGTAGTCCGCCATAAAAAGCGATTGTCGAGACAAAACCAAACATGAAGAAGAATTTCGGTAATCCCTCACCGCCTACGTTAGTATGAGGATTTTGCCCAAATAATATTTGTCTAAGAAGCTGCCAGCCATTCATTTGTGAAATAACTTCAAAACTCTGTGACCATTGTTCAGTTCTGCCGCTACCGGTTGGGTCAGCCATTGTTTGATTGACAAGCCGATCAAAAAAATGGCTGACGATAGTTTGCTGAGCATACAAGAAGACGACTCCAACTGCTAACAGAACGCTTCCGATGCTCAGTGTTATACCTCGTTTGCGTGGAGGCACCTGTTTGATGAATTGCGCAAGGAGGACGACTAAAAATAGGAAAAATGGAATTTGGATGGATCGTGAACCACTAAGCATGAGCCCAACCAAACCAAGAGCGAGTGCTAAATATCGTGTGATTCCCCAGAAGCGTGAAGATTGGGATCTTGTCAATAGAAAAGAAATACCTAAAGCATCAAAAATACCCAGTGAATTACCATTCTGATAGGTTGAGATGATTTTCTCGGCCGTGCCATCGGCTTTAAGTCCAATTGGTTTGTCGCTAATGTTTTGTCCCAGTGTGTAGGTAAGTCCCGCGACTGAAGTACTTTCGATGCCTGCGAAATACTGAATCAATCCATAAGCATTGACGATGATCATGGAACAAATAATGATTCGAGAGAAACGCTCTGGCGGAATTCTTGCCGCAGCGACCCCAACCAAAGGTGATCCTACAACAATGAGCATTTGTGAAAGAGTGAATGCACTCACTCCTTGAGCTAGAGCCATCAGCATGGATAGCGTGCCAAATATGAACAGTGTTCCGTAGGCTATTGTTAGTCCTCGGAATCGTTGCATCGTCAGTAAAGTCTGGTTTGGGCGACGAAGAATTATATATGCAGTGAGCAGTAAATTCAATG
>OIZF01000826.1_pt1 | contig 20166 bp, 18 predicted proteins | sample 1588471 | NCBI WGS metagenome assembly OIZF01 (sample SAMN03283279) | human gut metagenome | biome: human-associated habitat; material: feces | host: Homo sapiens | place: Peru | collected 2012
CACACCGTCGGCTTCCACCTCGCCGACCCCTGTGACAATCAGGTGGGCGAGGTGGAAGCCGACGGTGTGGGCCTGTACGGCGAGCAGCTGCAGTGGAGCCAGACGCTGCGCCGCTACGAGACACTGTAAAAAGCAAAAGGTCCGGGCTTTGCATCTGCACGGCCCGGATCTTGGATTTTATAAGGAGACATCCCATGGAATTTCTTTCGCTTTTGTATACGGTTCTGCTGGTGGCCATCTGCCTGCAGCAGGCACTGCTGCTGTACCGATCCGGAAAGCCGGCACCCCGGCAGGACGACGAAGCCCTCAAGGAGTGGGTGCGTCAGCAGCTGGACGCCCAGTCGAAGCTCTTTGCCCAGAAGCAGGCCGAGCTGGCCCGGCAGAACTACGACGCCATGCGCGGCATCAGCGAAACGCTGCAGACCGCTGTGCAGGGTATGAGCAGCACCCTGAATGCCGGGCAGGCCGCGCAGCAGCAGACCATGGAACAGCGCCTGCAGGGGCTGGAAGCTTCCAACGCCCGCAAGCTGGAAGATAAAGGTTTCCGTTACTCTTACGACATGCTAGGCGAAGCGGCCCTGACCGCCGACCAGTACGCGGCCTTTTGCGCAGCCGTCTGTGCTTCCGGCTGCGCCGACCTGCTGGACATCGAGTTCTTTTCTGCCGGGGAACGCCTGCCCCAATGGATCGCAGCTGCCCACGCCGCCGGGGTGAAGGTAGTCTGTTCCAGCCACGACTTCCAGAAGACGCCGCCCCGCGCCGAACTCGTGGAGCGGATGGTCCGGATGCAGCAGGCCGGGGCCGACCTGCCCAAGCTGGCCGTCATGCCCACCTGCCGTACCGATGTGCTGGAGCTGCTGGCCGCGACGGCCGAGATGGCCGACCACCACCCCGAAACGCCCGTCATCACCATGAGCATGGGAGCGCTGGGCGCCGTCAGCCGCTTGTGCGGCGAGGCCTTCGGCTCGGCCATGACCTTTGCCAACCCCGGCACCGCCAGCGCCCCCGGTCAGGTGCCGCTGGATGTTGTGGATGCCGTGCTGGACAGCCTGCGGCTCTCCTGAACCGCACACAAAAAATCCCCGCCGTTTCGAGATGAAACAGCGGGGATTTCATTTTATCGTTTTATTGCTTTTTCCAGCGGCGCATGACGCCCATGCCCAGCGCATAGGGGCCGGTATGGACGGCAATGGTGCAGCCGATCTGCAGCAGGCCGACTTCGCACTTGCTGGTGGGATATTTGGCGCGGAGCGCAGCGCGGGTCTGCATCCACAGACGCTTGCCCTCTTCCTCGTCGTAGCCATAACCCACGGTGATGCAGTAATCATCCGGGGTCGCGTTCCGCTCGGCCAGGTAAGCCATCAGCTGTTCCAGCGCCTTTTCAAAGCTCTTCTGGCGTCCACGGGCCACACCGCCGGAGAAGATCTCGCCTTCCTTGAAAAGGATCATCGGCTTGATGCCCAGGATGTTGGCCGCACGGCCGGTGACCTTGCCGATGCGTCCGCCTTTGATGAGGTAGTCGAGGTTGCCCACCGTGAAGAAGATCTGGTTCGTCGCACGTTCTGCGCTCAGCCAGTCCACGGTCTGTTCCAACGTGCAGCCGCCGTCGCGCATGGCCACGGCATTTTCCACCACGATGGACTCGGTGACGGTCGCCGCCGTAGTGTCCATGACCTCGATCTTCGCGTCCGGGTAATCCTCCAGCACCAGCTCACGGGCATTGCGGGCGCTGCCCACGCAGCCGCTCATTTTGCTGGTGAAGCAGAGGCAGAGCACCGGGCGGCCCGCCTCGGCATGGGCGCGGAACGCCGTCTCGAAGTCTTCCAGCGAAGGCAGGCTGGTCTTGGGGTATGCCGAAGGATTGTCCACCATGAACTGGTAGAAATCCCGCACCGCGATCTCCTTGCCCTCTTTGCGGTAGTGCTCGCCGTCCAGCGAGACATAGAAGGGGATGACCTCAACATTCAGCCTGGCCGCCGTTTCGGGAGTCAGGTCGCAGGCGCTGTCTGTAATGATATCAAACATAAGTGACGCTTCCTTTTCGATTGCGGTCCGGGAAGGCAGAGCAGATCAGGCGCGATGGATGTATGCCTCGCGCTCTGCGCCGACCGAAATATAAGTGATCTTGCAGCCGACAGCCTTTTCCAGGTACTCCACATAGGCCTGTGCTTCCTTGGGCAGGTCTTCCCACTTGCGGGCTGCGGTGATGTCGCAGTGCCAGCCGGGCAGGTACTCCACCACGGGCTGTGCGGTATCCAGAGCCTCGCCCATGGGGAAGCGGGTGGTCGTGGTGCCGTCGGTCAGCTTGTAGGCCGTGACCATGGGGATCTTCTCCATGTAGTCCAGCACGTCCAGCAGGGTCAGCGCGACCTCGTCGCAGCCCTGGCAGAAGACACCGTAGCGGCTTGCCACCAGGTCGATGGGGCCGACGCGGCGGGGACGGCCGGTGGCTGCGCCATACTCGTGGCCAGCCTCACGCAGGTCGTGCTTCTCCTCTTCGGTCATGGCCAGCTCAGCGGCAAAGGGGCCGTCGCCAACACAGGAAGAGTAAGCCTTCATGACGCCGATGGAGTTGGTCAGCTTGTGGCCCGGAATGCCGGCGCCGATGGGTGCATAGGCACCGATGACATTGGAAGAGGTGGTGTAGGGGTAGATGCCGAAGTCGATATCGCGCAGAGCGCCCAGCTGGGCCTCGAACAGGACCTTCTTCCCGGCGGCATCCGCATCGGCCAGGTACTGGCCCACATCGCAGATGTAATCCTTGAAGATGGCGGCATACTTTTCCAGCCATGCCCACATCTCATCCACGCGGATGGGCTCGGCATTGTAGCTGCCCTCCATGACCAGATTCTTGGAATCGACCATGGTCACGAGGCGCTTCTTCACCGACTCGTCCAGATGCAGCAGGTCGCCCATGCGCAGGGTCTTCTTCATGTACTTATCGCCGTAAGCGTATGCAATGCCGCGCTTGGTGGAGCCGAACTGTGCGCCGGTCTTGGACAGACGGGCCTCTTCCAGGCCGTCCTGTGCCACATGGTACGGCATGGTGATGGTCGCACGGTCGGAGATCTTCAGGTTTTCGGGGGTGATGGAGATACCCTGCTCGCGCAGCTTGTTGATCTCGCCGTCCAGATGGTGCGGGTCGATGACCATACCATTGCCCATCACGCAGACAACATCCGGGCGCAGGATGCCGGAGGGCAGCAGGTTCAGCACGAACTTGCCGCGCTCGTTCTTGACGGTGTGGCCGGCGTTGTTGCCGCCCTGATACCGTGCAACGATGTCGTACTCCTGGCTGATCAGGTCGACCATGCGGCCCTTGCCCTCGTCGCCCCAGTTGATACCCGTAATTGCAGTAAGCATAATAAATGACCTCTTTATCCTTTTCAAAAGACAGCCTTTTCCGCGCACTTTGCGCGGGATACGCCACCTTGGGAATCTTGTACCGCACTGTCAAGCAGTCATAACAGTACAAGTATAGTATAGCACGATTCGGCGGGCAAAAAAAGAGGGTCTGCGCAAATTCTTGCACAAACCCGACGTTCCATTTTTAGTTCTTTTTCCCAATCTTGTGGATGGTGCCGTCCGGCTCCTGGATGGAGGTGTTGTTCAGCTGGGCCCGCAGGCTGGCCTTGACGTCGGCCACATACTCCTGCCGAAGGGCCTGCTGCTCCGCCTTTTCGGCTTCTGTCAGGCCGGTGGTCTTGCTCTTGCGCGCCAGCTCATTGATGCGGGCGATCTTTTCATTCGTCATCGAAGTTCTCCTCTTTTATTCAAAAGTGTGCTATAATAGATTTAGTTTTCCTCTGTACAACCTCTCAGTCTCGCTCACGCTCGACAGCCATTCCCCTTCTGGCGTTTACACGCCACCTCCCCCGGCCGGGGGAGTCTTTCCTAGTAGGGGAGCCTCTGGCGAAACTGGGAACTTTGCGAGGACTGCCAAGGCCTCTCCTACAAGGAGAGGTGGCATTGCGAAGCAATGACGGAGAGGTTGTACGAAGGCTTCACGATTTTATCAGTATATCAAAGGATGCGTTTTATGTCAAAGCAGTTGAATTTTGCACAACAGATGGACGAAGTGTTGAAAACGCTCGGCCCCGCCCGGCCGAAGCTCCTGCTCCACGCCTGCTGCGGCCCCTGTTCCAGCGCCGTGCTGGAGCAGCTGTGCGAGCACTTCGAGATCACCGTGCTCTACTACAACCCCAACACCTGGCCTGCTGCGGAATACCACCGCCGCGGCGAGGAACTGGAGCGTTTCGTGGCGGCGGCCCACCCGCTGGGCGTGACCGTCGTAGAAGACCGCTACGACCCGCAGGAGTTCTATTCCGCCGTCGCCGGTCTGGAACAGGAGCCGGAGCGCGGGAGCCGGTGCACGGTCTGCTACCGGCTGCGGATGCGCCGGGCCGCGCAGTACGCCCAGGAGCACGGCTTCGCGTGGTTCACCACCACCCTGTCCATCAGCCCCCATAAAGACGCCAAGCGGATCAACGAGATCGGGCAGGCGCTCGAAGCCGAATTCGGAGTCAAACACCTGCCCTCCGACTTCAAAAAGCACAACGGCTATTTGCGCAGCCTGCAATTATCCGAAGAGTACGGCCTCTACCGACAGGACTACTGCGGCTGCGAGTTCAGCGCCAGAGCAAGAGGCATCGTCTGAACAGAACGTAAAATGTCCCATGTCCTCATCCTTGCGATGCCGGACACGGGACATTTTCATCTACATATCTCAGTACACGACTGCATCCTCTGCCGTGAATCCACCGAGAGAGTTTTCTTTGACCTGAATGCAGAGATAGGTGATGCCGCTGTCCGCTGCTGCGGAGAACTGACGCTTTGCCGCCGGGGCAACCTTCAGCCAGTCACCTGCTGCGAGGTCGACTTCCTCGCCGTCAAGGATGGCTTTGCCCTTGCCTGCAAGGATACCGTAGATTTCCTCATTGTTCGTATGAGAGTGCACGAAAGGCACCCCCGCACCGGCCGGAAGCTGGTTGATGCTGACCTCTGCACCGGTCAGTTTCAGCTGATCGTGAAGCTCCACACGTCCTTCGTTTCCAACTGTGATCTTTTCGTAGTTTGTCATAATAGGGACCTCCTGAACAGATTCGCAAGTTTCTTGCTTGTTTCCAGTTTACTGTTCTGCGCATTCAAAAACAAGTACGCACTTTTTTATAACTGTACACTTAAAACAGAGTGTGCTATACTTGACCAGGAGGTGTATGATGATGAAAACAAAAGAGGAACTGCCTGCATGTCCGGTCGCCACAGCGGTCGCTCTGATCGGCGGCAAATGGAAGCTGCTCATCCTGCGTAATCTGAGAACCCGCCCATGGCGGTTCAACGAATTGCAACGGGACCTGGACGGCATTTCGCAGAAAGTTCTGACGGACAGCCTGCGGCAGATGATCGACGACGGCCTCGTTTACCGGCATGACTATCAGGAGCTGCCCCCGCGGGTCGAATACAGACTGACCGACCTGGGGACGAAAATGCTGCCCATCATCGACGCACTGGCCGATTTTGGAACCTACTATAAATCGGTCGTTTCATGAAGCATCTGTTCCGGAAGCTGACGCAGCCGCGTCAGCTTTTTTCATATTCCTGTTCCGACAGTCTTTCCACCAGGACGGAGAAGATAATAAGCCCCACACACGGCACGATGTTCATCGCCATTCCGGCGGCAAGGCCCGCGCGCTCTGCCACACGGCCGATGACCCAGGGCATCAGGATGGCACCGCCGGACGCAGCGGGCAGCATGATGCCCATGCTGGTCACGCTGGTCATCCTGCCCGCGCTGGCCACTGCAGTGGGGTTCATACCTGCCATCGCAAACGCGAAGGCGAACAGCAGCAGGATCGCGGTCGGCTGGCTGTCGGCCCGCACCAGGAGCACATAGAACAGAGTGCAGGTCACGGCCATGACCACCATCGCCTTGCGCGGGGACTTGAATGGGAACACGAATGCAATGAGCAGCCGGGCCACCAGTGTAGCCCCCCACATCACGGTCACGGTATAGGCAGCCAGTGTGCCCGCAATGATGCCGCTGCCCTTAAAATACGTCACCATCCAGCCGGTCACGCTCTGCTCAGCCGCGTTCTGGCAGAAGAGCAGGCCCGTCAGCAGCCAGAACCGGCCGGAGCGCAGAAAGCTCCAGTCGATGGCCGCTTTCCGGTCCTTGACCTTACCTTCCATCGGGGTCTTCCAGTAGACCAGCCAGAGCACCACGCCCAGCGCCGCCAGCAGGAACACCGCCAGTGCGGTGCTGACCCGCGCCGCCGCTGCGATGAGGAACGGGCAGAGCAGCGCACCGCAGGCATAGCAGCTGTGCATCAGGTTCATGCCGCGGGTGCGGTCGGCGGAGTTGTCGCTGACGAGGATGGTGCAGGCGTTCATGGCACTGCCCTTGGCAACGCCCACAAGGAAGAACGCCGCCGCCAGCAGGACTTCCGCCCCGGTAAAGCCCATGATCCCGTAGCCGACGGTGTACCCGATGGTCAGCAGCAGGATGCTTGGTTTCAGCCCCAGCACACCCGGCAGCACACCGGTCAGAAAACCCGCCAGCAGGTTGCCGATGCTCATCAGCGAGAGCAGCGTCCCGGTCATGCCGTAGGCAAACCCATACTGTTCCTGCAGCAGGCTGACTACCACGCCGCTGGAAATGGCGCAGATGCCGCTGAAAAAGAAAGTCACAAAGCCCGCATTCCGCAGGCGCGTTTTCTGCTCGTTCATTCCGGTCTCCTCACTTTGGCAATCGAACGGCTCCTGGCCGCTTTCTTAACCCCATTATAGACCATCCCTTCCGGCCTTTGCAACCGGATTTTCTTATAAAAATGCGCACAAACAGCGGGAGCGTGAAGTTGCCCACTTCAGGATTGACGAACGCCGCAAAAAAGAGTATACTATGATAGTATTTTTCCGGGGTGTTGCGCAGTTGGTAGCGCGCCTGCTTTGGGAGCAGGAGGCCGCGAGTTCGAGTCTCGCCACTCCGACCACAAGAAAAGCCACGATGAACCGTTTATAAATGCGGTTTTATCGTGGCTTTATTTGTTGTATATAGGCTTGAAAATGGCCGGAAAGTACGACAGAAGTGCGACAAATTCAGGAAAAACCTGTTTTGTGCGACAGTGTGCGCCCCTGTTCTGTGTGCCTTGCCCTATATCATACGGCTGTAAGGGTACTTTTATTGTAAAGGGTTTGATTTGTATGTTCTACCTTTTTCTGTGAAAATAGGTTCAGGATTTGCTCCCGCCCCTTCAACATTTTATAGAGCCTAAAATTGGATGTTATAAAACAAAAAGGCGAACAACTGTGCAACCGACATGACCTTCTTCTGATACAGAACGGATCTTTCGTTGACATCACCATCCCACTTGGGCGCCGTGCCCAACAGGCGGGATTCTTCCACTGGAAGTATCTCACCTGTTAGGCTGCCCACCGTAACGTTCTGTAGATAATCCTTAAAAGGAAGACACTGCGGTATTTTATCTGGTCCCTGAACTGCGCAGACCGAGCTTGTAGTACCAAAGTCGATTGCCAATTCGAAGTTCTGTGTTGCGGACGACTCAGCGGACAGCTCAAATGTTTCATTTGGGCGGATATCAAGCGTTTTTTTCGATTTATCGAATCTATTCAGCTTTTGGTTATCGCTTAACCCACGGTCTGGCTCCACAATCGGCTGATGCCGAACCAGTCCACTGCTTCAACGCCACCGATAGCTGGTCAACGCCGCTATCCTCTACTATTATTAGAGCACAAAACAACACATACGGACGTCGTTATTTGCTCAATAGTATTATGCCAACAATCTTTAGAAGCTCTAAGCCCTAATATAATTCAAGCGTATTATACCGGTTTTTATCAGTACATTCCACCGCTTTATGCAGTCACATGGGTGGCATTCTCTTTCACCGAATTGATCGTTTCCATCAGTTCACTGCCTGTTTTGCCATCAAACAGGCGGGTAAACAGGATGGGCTGGTCAAAGGGTGGTTTCATCAGAACCGCTTTGCTTTCCACATAACCGTTCTGCTCGATGTAATGAATGACCTTCTGCACGAATGCGATTTGCTTTGCATTCAGCGATTCGTCGTTGATAAATTTTGAAAATGCCTGCATGGCAGCATCGTGGTCCAGCTTTGCCACTTTGCGCACCAGCAGACCAAAGGGCGTATCCCGAAACTCCCGTGCATAGTCCTCTTTGCTGCCCAGCTCACAGGTGAAGATATGTTCCAGCTCGGTGTAGTCTCCCTGAGAAAGCGGGATGTTCTGGGTCAGCTTGTGGATGGCCAGCGTATCGCTGCGGTGCTCCATGATGTAGCGGTTCACACGTTCCCGGTACTCGCCGAAATCGTAGCCGGAATCCAGCGTTTTACCCTCGGTCTGTTCCTGTACCGGGTCGGCAAGGGCCGTGTAGACAGGCTTTTGCCCCTCTACACCGTCCACCAGAAACTTGATGAGATCCCGCAGTTCCTGCCGCATTTCCTCAAAGCGGAGCAGATCGTGCGAAGTCAAAAATTCGTCCGTCTGCACCTCCCGGATGAGGGGCAGCTTTGCCTGCACCTGCGGGATGGTAGCCTTTCCTTCCAGCATGGCCGCTGTATTGCGCAGCTGTTTCTGGGCGCGGCGCAGCCCCGGCAGACCTTCCAGCTCACAGAGCAGCAAGCCATACACAAAGTTATCGAACCGTTTGGCGGCTTCGTCCTTGTCATCCAGCGAGATGAGCGGTGCAACCTCTTTCATCAAGGTACCCTTGTCCGTTTCGGTCAGGCTGACAAAGGCTTCCGGCTTTTGATAGTGTTCCACGGCCTGTCGGTGCAGCCGCACGGATACCAGCTCCGGATTCAGCGCTCCCACTTCGGCACGGCAGGTCTCCGTTAAGATCTTGCGCCAGTTCTGGTAGTTTTCGTCCGCATAGGCTCCATCCTGCAGCGCGGCGGCAATCCGCACCTGCTTGCAGAAAATGCTCTCGGACAGGCTCTTGGTGTCCGCGCTCTCGTAGCCGTTGGGTTTCTGACGGAAAAATTCAAAGTTGCCGCAGTAGTCGAAAATCAGAAACCGCCGTTTGCCCGTATATTCGCCGTCGATGGCATCCACGCAGGCAAGGGATGGGCACAGCCGCGTACCACGGCCGATCATCTGCCAGAACTTCGTTTTGCTGCGCACTTTTTTGAAAAACACCAGATTCACGCACTCCGGCACATCGATGCCCGTGTCCATCATATCCACCGAGACCGCAATAAACGGCGGCTTGTCCGGCTGCTTGAAATCGTCAATGATGGACTGTGCATAGGCATCATCGCAGACCACCCGCTGGATGAAACCCGGGTGCTGGGTCTCCAGCTGCGGGTAGAGCTTGCCAAAACGTTCCCGGACAAACTCCGCATGGCGCTTGTTCTGGGCAAAGATGATGGTTTTGCCGATGCGGTCGCCGCCCGCCGTCTTGACACCGCGTTCCATCAGGTCTTGCAGCACCGTGTCCACGGTGTTGGCGTTGAAGATGAACTTATTCAGCTTTTCGGATGGGATAAAGGTGGGCAGGGTGTCGTCCTCGGCAAAATCGTCCTCGTAGCGGGCCTTATCCTCCGGTGAAAGCTGGTCGTAGTGGATGCCCTCTTCTGTGAATTTCGTCTTGACCTCGTAGTTGTAGTAAGGCACCAGCACATGGTCGGTGTAGACCGCCGTATCGTAATCGTAGGCGTAGGTGGGGATGCTGTGCTCCATCTCGAAAAAGTCGTAGGTGTTGCGGTCTACATCGGTTTTCGGGGTGGCGGTCAGACCCACCAGAATCGCATCGAAATAATCAAAAATAGCGCGGTATTTTTTGAAAATGCTGCGGTGGCTCTCGTCCACGATGATAAGGTCAAAGTAGGCGGGCGAAAACAGCGGCACGCCATCCTTGGTCTTGGCGTTGTCAATGGCGTTGAGCATGGTGGGATAGGTGGAAAACACGATGCGCGCGGCCTTATCGTCCTTGGAGGAGCATAGGTTGCACAGCGACTGGTCGGGCAGATACTTTTTGAAGTCGTCCTTTGCCTGCTTGACCAGCGCGGTGCGGTCGGCCAGAAAAAGCACGTTGGTTACATGGCCGCCGCGGCTCAGCACATCGGTCAGGCTGGATGCGGTGCGGGTCTTGCCCGTGCCAGTAGCCATGACCAGCAGATTGCGCCGGAAGCCCTGCGCGATGTGGGCGCAGACAGCCCGAATGGCGTTTTTCTGGTAGTAACGGTCGGTAATTTTATCGTCAATTTCGATGGTGTCCAGCGGCTTTTTCTCGGCGCGGCGGTTCATCAGCTTCTGTAAATCGTCCTTGCAGAACACCTCGCTCACAGCACGCTGCGGGCCGCTCTGCTCATCCCAGAAATAGGTGATGTAGCCGTTGGTGGTAAACAGTATCGGACGGCGGCCAAATTTCTGCTCCAGACAGTCTGCATAAAGCTGGGCCTGCTTGCGCCCGATGTTGGGGTCTTTGGTGCTGCGCTTGGCTTCAATGACCGCCAGCGGCAAGCCGTCCTTGCCCATCAGCACATAGTCCGCATAGCCCTTCTGCCCCAGCACACCGTTCATGTTGTCCACTTCGTACTCGGTGCGCACATCGGCGTCCGGTCCGGTGAATTTCCAGCCCATGGCCTTGAGGTCAATATCGATGATCTTCTGCCGCGTTTCGGCTTCGGTCAGGTCGGCGGCGGTGAAACTGCGGCTCTGCTGGTTCTGCTGTTTGCTGGCTGTGTACGCCGCCGAAAGGCTCTCCACCTGCTTGCGCAAGGCTTCCAGCTCGGCATCTTTCTGGGACAGTAAACTTTCCTGCTCCCGGATCTTCTTTTCGTCCAGCGTTACCTTTTCGCCGGGGATGGCTGTCTCGTCAAAGGAGCGCTCCACATAGTCCGTGCCGTAGCAGTAATCCACCCACTGGATGAAATCGAACAGCCCCCGCAGGCTGAACACTGCATCCGCCGCCGACACGCTGTGCCCTGTATGTACCGCCAGATTGCCCGCCTTCACGATGCTGGGCAGCACACTCCACACATTGCGGTCCACCGCGAACCGGAAACTCGGCTCGTGTAGCAGGGATTGCAGGTTGTCCTTGTAGGGCATCGTGATGGTCTTGTCTGCCGCATACACCCACTTCACCGCCAGCTCCAACGCCTTCCGACACCCCACCGCGCACATCGCCGGGGAGGTGGAGAACACTTTCTCGGCCTCGATGGCGGAATTGGCGAAAAGGGAATATTCGGGGTGGGTGGAGAGATAGGAGAAGTTGGACATAAGAATCAGCTCCTTTTTATTTTGTCAATCCGTGATTTTATATTCTTTTAAATACCATTTTAATGGCTTCTCTGTTTTACAGAAATGCTTTTTTCCCACAGAGTCTAATACAAAAAATGTAAGTCGTCTATTTTTTGAAATCTTTTTAGTCCTCTTTAGTTCCTCATAAATATTCTTGAAAACGACCTTTTTCTCCAATGGAAACGATAGACTTTGCTCTACATCCAACTCATATGGAAAACGAATTGTCGAACCAAGTGGTTCTGATGGTTGTACGTGAAACTCTTTTCCACATAACCCTTGTATTCCAACTCGTTGAATGTAGACTTTTCGATTTCCAACATTAGCAATATTGATAGCTGAATATTGATTTCTAACCATCATTCCTCTTCCATCAGACGGTATATAAATCGTATTTTCAACGAATTTTACCTTTAATTTTTTCTTATTCGCATACCATGGTTGCCATAATGCAACCATTACTGCTAACATGGTTGCAATGGCACTTGCCCCTTGACAAACCATTCCCCAATCAATTCCTTGAGATTGCACGTCCACAATGTGCTCCTTCCATATCAAATGTCATTACAAAGGCTTTTTAATTGAGGATATAAATTCATTTTTTCCATCAAATATCCCAGAGGATTACTTATATTGAATGGTCTAACGCTTTCATCTTCTGCTATAATATATGTTTGTCCCCAAAACTGACCGTCCGGTCGAATATATTTTTTTATTTCCTTAGCTACTTCTTTCACTGGTATCCACTCATCGTTCCACAATCTCGTTTGAAAATCTTCAAGAATTTCCATCATTCGTTCCAAGAGTTTTCTGGCTTCAATATATCCACATTCGGAAGCAATTTTTTGCAAATCCGATTTTACATGACGATTTGGCTCTCCTTCTTCAAGCATTTTATCAACAGGAATTTCATAAAGCATCTGTTCTGCATCAAGTAGAAATTGAGTTTTAGTTATGCAACAGCTTTGATGCGTAGTGTATCGCCTAAGATAATATGTTATACGATATTCTGAATATTTATCAAAATATTCACTCTTTAGTTTTCCAAAAAGAGCCTTATGATACCTTTCATGATACTCAGTCCATGCGTAGTATGAATTAAGCCAATTCATAAAAAGTCGGTTGAGATTCGTAAATCCCGCCATATTTTCTATACTTTCTCTCCGGGCATAATTCAAAAAATCTTTTGCATTTCCTAGTATCATGGTATAGTTGTCTACTTCATTCATGAACTCATAAATTTTTTTAAGATTCATCTTGAATTCCAAAACTTCTTTTTCTGTAAGATTTTCTCTCAGGATAATTTGCTTTTCACTAAGTATACAAATTATTTGATATTTCATATGATTCATTCCTATTATTAGTAAAAACTTTATAATAAATATTCCTGCATCAGCGCCTTTTTCATCAGTTCCAGCTTTTCAATGTTCTGCGGCTCACTCCTTCCGTCACGGCTAGCGCCGTGCCACCTTCCTCAAAGAGGAAGGCTTTTGCCTTGCGGCGGCGTTAAGGCTCCCTCTCAGAGGGAGCTGTCACCGAAGGTGACTGAGGGAGTTCATCCGCTCTTTCACTGCCAGATCAATCGCCGTACAAACGCCCTGAAAATTCTGCTTGATTTCCAGATTGGAGAAGCGAATCACGTTCAGCCCATATTGTTCCAGAATTGCAGTCCGCTCCTTATCCCGTTCGATGCCCTGCTCTTCATAGTGCTGGGAACCGTCCAATTCTATGATTAACTTTGCAGCATGGCAATAGAAGTCTGCAATAAAGTGGTCGATGGCCTTTTGCCGCTGAAACCGCACGGGATAGCTGCGCAGAAAATCGTACCAGAGATGATTTTCCTGTTTGGTTGCGCCCTTGCGCAGTTCTTTTGCACGCGGGATCAACTTGTTCTGATAAGGTAAAGACATAAAATCGTCTCCTTGTTGTTGGGACGCCTGCTGAACAAACTCCCTCCGTCTGCTCACTTCGTTCGCATCCACCTCCCTCAAGGAGGGAGGCTTTTCGGCACCGCCACGTTAAGGCTCCCTCTTTGAGGGGGCTGTCGCCGTTAGGCGACTGGGGGAGTTACCCAAAATATTCCTGCATCAGTGCCTTTTTCATCAATTCCAACTTTTCAAGGCTCTGCTGTACGGTCTGCTTTTGCTGGTCTACGCACTCCACAAAGGTGGCAAACTCGTTTTGAAGGGAAAGTGGCGGAGCAATAACGGAGAGTTCTTCTAGTTGTTTCTTTGTTATCGCTTGTCTCGTTGCACCACCAGATTCACCAATGCTTAAAAGTATTTTCTTGAACTCATTATTTATAAACATTTTATTTGTAAAAACAGGATTTAATAGTTTTTTGTTGCATCGAACTATTGCCACATGCTGATTTACTCTAGCGGGCAATACATTCTTCGGAACCACACATGACCGTGCAACAGACGCACCTGTAATATTAACCAAGACATCTTCCTCTTCAACCGTTACTCCATTAAGCTGCGTTGCTTGTTCGTCTGTCAAATGTGCAAGGTCTTTATACAAAAATTGTCCGTCGTATACATTCATACTGCGAATCAAAGAGACGCCCACATTAGGATAGCTTTCTTTCCCACCTTTTGGTGTTGCTCCCGACCCGATTTTTATTGTGACATCTCGCAATAGCTTTTGCGGCCAATTCATCGTATTTTTTACTGGCTCCCCAAACATCTCCACAAACCGTGCCCTTACCAGCTCATTCAGCTTAGAAAGTTGTTGTTTTCGAGCAAAAAGCAATTCATCCACTTTATCCAAAATGCACACAATGTGTTTTTGAGTTTTTAAGTCGGGATATGTGACCCTAATATTTTTTAGAGACTGTCTAACAATCTGCGGCTGTGCAGAACCTGTAATAGCATCATTCAAGCCACGGTATAACAAAAAGAAGTATAGATACTTCATATCAATTTCATTTGATAAATCATCCAATGCCATTGCATTTCCGTTTACATACGAAAGAGGCTCGCAGATATTCAATGCTCCACAAGTTGCTCCACGACAAGTTATCAAGATTGTTTCTTTCTCGTGGTTATAATTGTTATAGTAACCAATCACGCCATTTGCACCATAAACGGGATATCCGTTCAACGTGAGTTCAGATGTCGATATGGTTTTCCATTGCTTTGGGTTACACAGTTCACACAATCCTTTTTCCATCACACCATCTCCTCCAACTCTGCCAGACCCTTGGTGATCTCTATTTCCAGCTCGTGCAGGTCGGAAAGGATTTCCGTGGTCGAGGGATACTCCACCGGCACATACTCGGTCTCTTTGTACTTATTGATGGATAAATCGTACCCGTTGGCGGCAATTTCTTCTTTGGGCACAAAGAAGCTCTGCTCGGTGCGCTTGCGGTCAGTTTCGGCATCAAGGTTATGGAACCGGGCGATGAGGTCCGGAATGTCGTTTTCCTTCACCTCGGTGCGCTTGTCGTCCAGCGAGAAGCCGTCGGCTTTCATATCGTAGAACCACACCTTGTCGGTGCCGCCCGCGCCGGTCTTGGTAAACACCAGCACCGCCGTAGACACGCCTGCGTAGGGCTTGAACACGCCGGAGGGCATGGAGATGACCGCCCGCAGCTGATGGTTTTCAATGAGTTCTTTTCGGATGCTCTGGTGCGCCTTGCTGGAACCGAACAGCACGCCGTCCGGCACGATGCAGGCGCAGCGTCCGCCGGTTTTGAGCATCCGCAGGAAGAGCGCAAGGAAAAGCAATTCTGTCTTTTTGGTGTTGGTGACGGCTTTCAGGTCATCGTTGATGCTCTCGGCATCCACAGTGCCCTTGAACGGCGGGTTTGCAAGGCAAACGGTGTACTTGCTGCAAATGGAGTTTTGCTTCGACACGCTGTCCTTGTAGTCGATCTCCGGGTTCGTGATGGAGTGGAGCATCAGGTTCATGGCCGAAATGCGCAGCATGGTGCGGTCCATGTCAAAGCCTGTGAACATCGGGCCGGCAAAATGCTGCCACTGCTCCGGGGTCATGCTGTCCTCGTAGTGGGCGCGGAGGTACTGCGCACTGGACACCAGAAAGCCCGCCGTACCGCAGGCTGGGTCACAAATGAAGTCGTCGGGTGTGGGCTGCACCAGTTCCACCATCATGTCGCGGATGTGCTTGGGCGTGCGGAACTGGCCGTTCTGCCCTGCTGTTGCCAACTTGCCCAGCATATACTCATACAGGTCGCCCTGCATATCAAGGTCGGCGATATCGTGGGTGTAAAGATCCTCCAGCCCGGTGATGATCTTTTGCAGCACCTGCGGCGTGGGGATCAGGAACATGGCATCGTCCATGTACCGCGCAAAGGCGGTGTTTCCCTCGTCCGGGCGGGTGGGGTCGTCCTCGATCTCCACCAGTTCGCCATTTGCGTCAAAGTCCGGCAGACGGCCATACTTCATCTTTTTGATGGCCGGGAACACCCGCTGCTGCATGGTCAGGAAAATCTCGCGGGAGTCCTTGTCCTTGAAGCGGCTCCACCGCATAGACTGTCCTGCTTCGCTGGCCGGGAAGATGTGCTCCATCTTTTCGCCCGCCATGTTCTCAAAATCTTCGGTGGCAAGTTCTTTCTCGTCCAGTGACCGGATGAACATGAGATAGGTCAGCTGTTCAATGACAGTCAGCGGATTGGTGATGCCGCCTGCCCAGATGTCCGTCCAGATTTTGTCTACCTTATTTTTAATGGCTCCTGTTACCATGCGTTCCTCCTGAATGTTTGCCAATCGCAAACGCTTTGCATCTTGAATTTTTGGTGATAATATCACAATTTTATTATAGCAGTGTACGATTGCATTTTCAATGTAGAGTGTTTAGCAGAAGTGCTTTCTTCAAAATGGCAAAGTGGATTTTGTCTGCTTTGCCGTTTTTCTTTACGAAATCCTCGTACAACGGTGACATGCTTCTGAGCCTTGCTATGATTTCCTTTAACTTGTCCACTGTATAGTCGATATCCTCAAGAGTGGTCTTCTCTGATAATGTAAGACGCAGTGAGCCGTGTGCTATCTCATGTGGCAGTCCTATTGCAAGGAGCACATGTGATGGGTCAAGTGAGCCTGATGTGCAGGCTGAACCTGAACTGCCGCATATGCCTGCCTGATCAAGCAGAATAAGCATTGACTCTCCCTCGATGAATCTGAAGCAGAAGTTTGCATTGTTTGGCAGTCTGTCTGTTCTGTGTCCATTTAAGCGTGTATATGGAATCTCGCTTGTCACTCTCTCGATGAGGTGGTCTCTGAGCTTTGTCTCATATGCGCTGCGCTCTGCCATGTTGGCCTTTGCAAGCTCTACTGCCTTTCCAAGTCCTACGATACCCGGCACATTGTGTGTTCCTGCTCGTCTCTGGCGCTCCTGTGCTCCACCGTGGATAAATGAACGGATTTTTACGCCCTTTCTGATATACATCACGCCGATGCCCTTTGGTCCGTTGAGCTTGTGACCGCTGGCGCTGAGCATGTCAATATGCATATCATCTACATTAATCGGAATATGTCCGAATGCCTGAACTGCATCTGTGTGGAACAAAATGCCATGCTCCTTTGCTATCTCTCCGATTTTCTTAAGCGGCTGGATAGTTCCAATCTCGTTGTTTGCCGCCATCACTGAGATAAGGATTGTGTCAGGTCTGATGGCTGCCTTTAGCTCATCAAGCTTGATTTTTCCGTCCTCATCAACACCCACATATGTCACCTCAAAGCCATGCTTCTCAAGCCACTGTGCTGTGTGAAGAATTGCATGATGCTCGATGGCTGATGTGATGATGTGCTTTCCTTTTGCGGCATATGCCTCTGCTGTGGCCTTTAATGCCCAGTTGTCGGACTCGCTGCCGCCGCCTGTGAAATATATCTCATCCTTCTTGGCTCCGATAAGGTCTGCGACCTCTCCTCTGGCATGATCCACTGCTCTTTCTGCCTCATCTGCAAAGCTGTATATAGCTGATGGATTGCCGTAATGCTCTGTAAAGTAAGGAAGCATTGCATCCACAACCTCCGGATATACCTGTGTGGTTGCCGCATTATCCAAATAAATTAATCTGCTCATCTATGATAACCTTCTTTCTTTATATGACATAATTTCCATTCTTCTCGTTCTGCCAGTCTACCAGATCCTGCAACGTGATATTGTCAACCACACCTGAGATTGCATCATTGATCTTCTTGTACACAATAGATGTGACGCACTGCTGCTGTCTGTCGCAGACTATCTCGTCATCCTCTATACATGCTACCGGCGCAAGGCTGCCCTCTGTCTGTCTGAGAATCATGCCGACTGTGTAGTTCTGCGGTTCCATCTTCAGCATGTAGCCGCCCTGGGCGCCTCTGACACTTCTGACGTAGCCCGCCTTGTTTAAAATGGATATAATCTGTTCAAGATATTTATCTGAAATATCCTGTCTCTTCGCTACATCCTTCAGGCTGATGGGTGAACCATTGTTGTTCTCTGCAAGATCCATCATGAGGCGAAGAGCATAACGTCCTTTTGTTGAAATTTTCATTTATAGCACCTCTGTTTCATTTCCTACTGTTTTACTATACATTCAGAAATCGCCTTTGTCAAGCCGAAAAACAGAAATCATTTCATTTGTCAGGCTTAATTCCTCTAGGGATGCAGGTATTTCTTCTCTTGACACCCATTTTGCCACCGAAAGCTCCTGCATGTCAACCTCAATCTCATCTGTTCCGTCAACTTCACAGAAATATCCCGCAAGTATATTGTCGGTAAAGCCCCACGGCTGCGATTTGTAGTATCTGATGTTTTTCACACGCAGTCCTGTTTCCTCCATGACCTCACGGCGCACGGTCTCCTCAAGCGACTCACCTATCTCGTTAAAGCCTGCCACAAGTGCGTACTTTTTATACTCTCTGCCATTGTATTTTGTCAAAAGCAGCTTATCTCCATTGGTAACTCCCACTATCACTGCCGGATTGATGCGTGGGTAAACCATGTTGCCGCAGACCGGACATCTGAGCATACGCTCCACGTCATCCTCTACCAGCCTGTTGGCGCATCTGCCGCAGAAATGGTTCTTATCATACCAGCCATCCAAATGAAATCCCGTTATCGCGGCAAGCACGTACTCCTTCGGTGCCGCGCTGCGCATATAGTGCCGGTTTATGAATTTGCCACCTGTTACTTCCAGTATATGCATTTTGTTGGCATGTGACAGTGCCACCCTGAAAAATGCAGTATCGTCAAGTGTAAAAAGATACTGATATTTAGCATCGGGGCATTCTGCTTTTATATCCTCATATCTCGGAAAGCCTATCTGATGAATATCCTGATTGGATTCGTTAACTGGCATGTCCGATGCCTGCTGCACAAGAAGCTGTCCCCTGCTAAAAAAAAGGACCCTGCTGTCCGGGTCCGGCTGTATGTTTTTGTATGTTATGTCCCACGTGTGTGGTGCAATGTCCTGAATCATGGTATGCCTCGATTTTCCTTTTTCCGCTGATTACCTATGTTATCATACGATGTTTATACGCTAAAAATCCGAGCGCCTCGCTTCGAACTATCACAACAGACGTTACCTCCACAGTTAACTCCCTCCAGGCTGCCTCGCGTCACATGAAAGCTTCTACTTAGTGCTGCTGTGTTCCCACCCTGACACGGTTCATAGATTTCCATTGCGCAAGACCCAGACGTCAACGCCACTTATGGAGGGCAGCTCCACCGCTTAAGCCCTCTACGAAGCATCACCCCAACTATAGCGGATTGTTGGTTCAAGGTACCGCTACCACCCCGGCTGCTCGGAGACTTAAGTATAATCTATAACTGGTATGATTGTCAATATTTCTACCTGTTTTTTTCGCTTTCCAGACGTTTCTTCTCTTTCTTGCGTTCCCGAAGCTCCCGGAAAAAAGAAGAAAGCATAAGCGCGCATTCCTCTTCCAGCACCCCTCTTATAATCTCTACCTGATGGTTAAACTGTGCCATCTGTAGAAGATTTAAGACCGATCCCGCACATCCCGCCTTGGGATTCATAGAAGCGATCACAACCCGCTTTAAGCGGCACTGCACGATCGCCCCTGCACACATCTGACACGGCTCTAACGTTACATACATCGTACAATCCTCAAGTCTCCAGTCCCCGGTCTTTTTGCTTGCTTTTTTGATCGCAGAAAGCTCGGCATGTGCCAGCGTATTTTTATCTGTATTTCTTCTATTATATCCCCGCGCAATAATCTTATCATTCTGCACGATCACGCAGCCAATCGGCACCTCATCAAGTGCATATGCTTTCCTTGCCTGCCGGATGGCTTCTTTCATATATTTTTCATCCTGTGTCATAGACTTTCCCCTTTAAAAAACTTATAATGTTATTATAATGATTTTTTGAGAAAAAGAAAGAAGACAGCTATGCTTTTTGAATATGAAACGAACCGTCTGATCCTACGCATTGTAAAACCAGACGCGGCCGCACAGGTACTTGATTTCTACCTGCGCGACCGCGAGCTTTTTGAGAAATTTGAACCAGACCGTGTTCCACAGTTCTATACCGTCGAACATCAGCGCACAATCCTGAAATGCGAATATAATCTTGCTTTCCGGATGCAGAATATCCGTTTTTACGTTTATTTAAAGGATCATCCGGATGTGATCATTGGCACAATCTGCTTCCATAATATCTGTAGCTCCTTTTATTCAAGCTGTGAGGTTGGTTATAAATTCTCCAGCTTGTTCTGGCACTATGGCTATGCCTCGGAGTCTCTGAAAAAGGGAATTCAGATCATGTTTGATGAACTGAATCTGCACCGCATTACCGCTTATGTACTCCCTGACAATGCCCCATCCATCCGGTTACTGGAATCCCGTGGCTTTGTCTTAGAGGGTACCGCCCGTTCCTATCTGCTTCTGCATGGATACTGGCGCGATCATTTGCAA
>OIZF01000828.1_pt1 | contig 20161 bp, 16 predicted proteins | sample 1588471 | NCBI WGS metagenome assembly OIZF01 (sample SAMN03283279) | human gut metagenome | biome: human-associated habitat; material: feces | host: Homo sapiens | place: Peru | collected 2012
CTTAAACGATTGACATTAAAAATCTTTGGATCTTTGACCCATTCATTGTTCATTTCCATTTCTCTTTCCTCCTAACAATATCATAAATGAGACAAAAAGAAATAGAAATGGAACAAAGTATAATATAGGGTAAAAAAGTATAGATGATTTTTTATAATACTTCACATATAAAAATAAAGAAATTATAATATTGATAATAGATTATTAAATATATAAAAATCAAAGGTAGGGAAAAATATGGATTCAAATAACATAGAAAAAACAATCTACTTTCTGGATACAAATACATTGACTATAAAAACCTTGAATTATCTGAAAAAAGATATTCAATTAAGCTAAAAAATACTAATTAGATTATAAAAAGGAACAATTTTGTTCCTTTTATAATTTTGGTTTTGTATACTTTTCATCATAAATCTTATTAGCAAGTTTGACATCACCAAGTATTTCGCAAAGCCCACCAGCTTGCCATAAAAATGGTTCACTATCCTTGTGGGCTTGATAAGCAGCATTTGAAACTATTTGTATAGATTTATCTTTATTTTTAGCCGCTGAAAGAACTAATTGAGCCTTATACAATAATGAACCCCTTTCTATATGGTAATCACTTGTTACAATAGCAATTTTATCAATATCTTTATATTTTTTTCTAAGAATGTTATACGTAAATTTAGCATTTTCAACAGTGGATGATGATTTATTTTCAATAATCAATCTATCTTTGTTTAATCCATTGTCAATAAGCCATTGTGCCATTTGATCTGCTTCAGTTACATTGGAATTATTTTTTGCAGTTCCTCCACCTGTACAAGCAACATATGCATTAGGATATTTGTTTGCACTATCTAATGCAACTTTCAAACGTCCAATAAGTTCATTTTGCATAGTACCATCATCATTAAGTTGATACCCTAAAACAACAATGCATAATTTATCGCTCTTATCTAATCCGTCAGGCAATACATCATTATTAATCTCCAGTTTTTCATGATTTGTTTGCCAATACTTCATAATTTCATTCCATTGCTTTTCTTTTGAAGAGTCAACATCTTTTAATTCTTCCAATAGATTATTTACTTTATCTTTGGATTTTGACTCATACGTTCCATAGTATAAAATCATATCTTCAATAATTTTCTTTGAATTTCTTTTTGAATTAACCTGAGAGCATCCAGTAAACATAGTTAAAACTAAAACATAAATCAATAATTTATATATTTTCTTCATAACCTATCCTTCTTTCCTTAAATATTTATGTTTTAAAAAAACTACTAATCAATCTTAACAACATTATATTTATTAAAAATAGACAGTTTATTCTATCCTCCTTTCTCATACACCATCTATTTATTAATAAGAAACAAAAAAACCAACAATTAATATGGAATAAAATCCATTTAATTATCGGTTTTGCCTACTAAAAGTCACAATCCTTTTATACTATAAATTATAGCATTAAATAAGATAATGTAAAGTATATTAATGCTATATTTTATCTATATTCTGATTCAAGAATGAATTTGTCTCAACTTATCAAATATGACCTTGTCTCATTTATGCCGAGAAAACTTATTGATAATGAGTATTCCTAAGTTATGCTAATTTATCAAAAAAAACCTGTTTCTCTTGTTTTTTTGCTTTTTTGATGAATTATTAGGTTCTTAGGAATCGAGTCTCATTGTCAATAAGGAAATTGGAATAAATTTAGGACATTTTCATTTTCGAATCACAGTATATTAATGCTATATTTTATCTATATTTTATTTAATTATTATTGTATTCATCTTCTAGTCCAGAAAAATGTAATAATTTCAATATAATCAAAGAAAGATTATAGCATAACCATCTTATATCTAATCGATTCCCTGCAAAATTAGCATTTCCTTTATATTCTGGAAATCTAAAATACTCAGGATTATCTCCTTCAGTGTATTTACAGTATAATTCACAAAACAAATCCATCCATTCCATATATTGCTCCTGATATTGCTCCTGAATTTTATATTCACTATCGAACTCATCATATAACTTTTTTAAATCGTGGCTTTTTACAATACCTCCTTTCTTTACCATGATTAAATATTTTAATCCTAATTCAATTACATGTCTTCCTATGTATACCGTAACTACAGAATCCGGCATTACTTTCATTGATTTATCAAATGCTTCTATATATTCAAACCAATATTTTTTCCACAAATAGATTCGATCTGTAATTATATAATTCTTTTCCGTCCCATTAAACATCCTTATATTGTTTAAAACATCATTTATTTTATCTTTAGAAGTAATACTATTTTTTCTAGAACTTTTCGCTATGTCTTTCGCATCCTCTCCATGAAATTTTGGTGAACATCCGTAATTAATATGCGTAATAGAAAAAGCTCCATCCAATTCTAAACCATCTGTATATTTTATATCAAAACTATCAAACATATCTATACCTCCTCGTATAAATTATTATTTATTTCGTCATTTTTACATCATAGCTTATTTTACCACTTATTCTAAATAAAAAAATATGGCATAGTACCATATTTTTTTAAAGTGTTTTAAGCTTACATAATAAACACATCAGGTTATTAAGAGGTTTGGGTTTAAAAAAATGACATAAAACACTTTATATATTTATAAATAGCACTTTTTTAATCATGACATTTTAGACTTTAAGGAACTCTTTTATTAAATAAAATGCTACATATAAATTAAATTTGAGTAAAATCATCAATTACCTTTATAACACCAGGTAATTTTTCATATTCGTCTTTCTTGTTCGCTGAATCAATAACAATAATCATATTGCAACCAGAGTTATAAGCGTTTTGAATACCACTTAATGAATCTTCAATAATCAAGCAATCTTTAATATCAGTCTTAATGACATCTGCTGCTTTTTTAAACATTGCTATCTTATTTTCGTAAGTACCATCATCATAAACAATATCAGATGGTGCAATCCATTTATCTAAGTTAAATGATTTCACAAAGAAATCAATGTTTTCTTTAATTGATGCACTTGCAATTGTAAATGGTACTTTGTTTTCTGTTAGCAAATCAAAGTATTCTTCTGATCCTTTAACCAAATGAAAATTTTCAGTATCTTCTTTACAAAATTTTCTATAGTATTCTTCTTTTAATGAAGAATATTTAACAATATCATCCTCTGTGCATTTATCACCTAACATATACTGAATGATTTGTTTATTAGGTACTCCATTAAAATGTTCATGGAGTTCTTCATCTGTTATACCTTTATTTCTTAATAATTGTGAAATAGCACCCCACGCTTTAACATGTTTATCATTATCAAAAAATAATGTACCATTAAAATCAAAGATGACTCCTTTATAATCCATAATTATACCTCTCTTGTTTCAATTACTTTTTTATACCAATATGCTGATTTTTTAGGATATCTTTCTTGTGTATCGTAATCAACATAGAATAATCCATATCTCTTATTATAACCATTTGACCATGAGAATACATCCATTAATGACCAAACAAAATATCCTTTTACATTCGCACCATCTTCAATTGATTTTAATAACCATTGTAAATGTTGTTTAATGTAATCAATTCTTGGAGAATCATCGATATTACCATTATCAAAATGATCTTTATATCCCATACCATTTTCAGTAATATAGATTGCTTTATAGTTTGGATATTGATTTTTAATTCTCATAATCATATCATACATACCTTCAGGATAAATTAACCAATCCCAGTCAGTTGTAGGGATACCTTCTTTAAACACTCTTTCTCCTACACCTTTTAATTTGAATTTTTTAGTACCTTTTTCTCCAGTACCATTGTGATGAATTTCATTTTCACCTTCATAAGCTTTAATAAAGTGACTTTGATAATGATTCATTCCTAAATAATCATTATCTTTTGCTGCTTTTTTCATGATTTCAATATCTGTTGGATCATATTCAAATTTTCCATTGTTAATATGAACTAATTCATTGATAATTTTAATTGTTTCATCTGTATAGTATCCTAAGAAAGTTGCATCCAATAAAAATTGATTAGCTAACACGTCCTCTTTTTTTGCTGCATATACATCTTTTGGATCATTTTCATTTAAAGGATATTTAGTTTCTAATGAATGAATGATTCCAATTTTGCCTTTGTAACCTTTTTCTTTATAAGCACAAACTGCTTTAGCATGTGCAACCATCATACCATGCATTGATTTAACCGCTTTTGTAATATCATAAGTGATACATGGTGGGAATGTTCCTTCAATATATTGATTTGTAGCAATTGGCCATACTTCATTGAATGTAAACCAATAAGTTACTTCATCTTTATATTCTTCAAAGCAGAATTTTGCATACTCTTCAAAAGCATCAATTGTTTCTCTTGATAAGAAGTCCCCTTGACTATGTAAAGCATCAGGAGTGTCAAAGTGATGTAAAGTTACATAAGGTTCTACACCGTTTTTATGACATTCTTGGAATACTCTATGATAGAAGTCTACACCTTCTTGATTGATTCTTCCTTTTCCTTCAGGAAAAATTCTTGACCATGCAATAGAAATTCTTATACCTTCAATTCCAAAATCATTGCATAATTTTAGATCCACAGGATATTTATGGTAGAAATCACTAGCAGGATCAGCTGAGAATCTACCTTGTTTAGCTAAATAATCATCCCATGCTACTTTTCCTTTTCCATATTCTCTAGTACTACCTTCACATTGATAAGCAGCTGTTGCTCCACCAAATACAAAATCTTTACTAAATTTCATAATTTTCTCCTTAACTTAACGATATTGAATAACCATTAGGATTAGACCTAATGGTTATTATTAAATTCTATTCTTCTCCATCTAAAATTGAGAATACAAATTGTAATGCTTTTTGAGGATTACGAGTTAATTCAATATATTTTTTACCTTCACAAGCAACACATTTAATTCCAATACGATCTGTATCTTTCTTTAAATCTTCATAGTAGTTTGCTACTTGAGGAGCTAGAACTACTAAATCATAGTCTTTTAACATATCATAGTGTGCACCGTAAGAACCTGCGGCAGTAATAATTGAAATGCCTTGTTCATCAGCACCTTTAGCTAATGCATTAGCCAATAACCCACTAGTACCCCCACCAGCACATAATACTAATACACGTTTTTCATTAACTACATCAGATGAAACTTCAACATTTTCATCTTCTTCTTTAACATATCCACCTTTTTCATCTTCTTCTTCACATTTTTGTTTATCATATACTTTGAAGAATGGATAATAAACAACGAAATCTACAACTAAAACTAATACTGCAAATAATATTGATAATAATGTAATTCCACATCCTAATACAATACCAAGTGGTGCTGGTGTTGTCCAAGGAAGAATATACATGAAACTGTTCATTCCTAAAATATCTACAAATGCTTTGAACATCCATACGTTTAAGATTGGTGCAACAATAAATGGAATAAAGAATATTGGATTTAAGATCAATGGTGCACCAAATAAGATTGGTTCATTAACTCCAAATAATACAGGAATCGAACTTGCTTTACCTACTGCTCTTAATTCTTTAGATTTTGCCATGAAAGCAAACATTAATGTTACAACAAGAGTTGCCCCTGTACCACCTAATGTAGCTACGAATTGTTGACAACCAGGTGTTAAAATGTTAGCTGCATGTTTTCCAGCTTGGAATAATTCTAAGTTGTTAGCAATGTTTACATAATAAATTGCTGAAACTGCTGGTTCAACAATTGATGGCCCTTGAATACCTACGAACCAGAATAATGACATAGCTCCATAAATAATAGCTAATCCTAAATATCCGTCTGCTGCAGTAAATAAAGGTTTGAAGAATTCAATAACTGATTCAGCGAAACACATACCTACAAAATGTCTAAATGCTATATCAAATAAAGCTAATAATAAGATTGAAACTCCGAAAGGAATAACATCTGCAAATGTTTGTGAAATATTTGGTGGTACTTCTTCTGGCATATGAATTGTAATATTTCTTTTAACACAGAATTTGTACACATTACATACAAAGAATGCTACTAAAAAGGCTGTTAATAACCCTTTAGATCCCATGTATCCACTTGAGAATCCACCTTTAATAGAATCAACACCAACAACTAAGAAACCAACGATACCTGCCATAAGAGTTGAAATATTATTGATTTGTCTATTAACTGGCATATCTCTATTTAAACTATCACATAAATTTTTTGCAGTTGTTCCTGCTACAAGCACTGCTAATAATCCCATTGAATAGTTATATGGTTTTAAAATCATTGCTTCGATATCACTAGGCCAATAGAATCCAAAAATGTTTGGTACATACGCAAGTAACATGAAGATACTTGAGAATAATACTACTGGCATAGCTGACATGAATCCATCACGAATTGCTTTTAAATACTTATTTCTAGAAACTTTTTCAAAGAAAGGCTTAGCTTTCTCGATTTTTCCAATCAACGCATCCATCTTTTTTACCTCATTATCTATAAATATCTAATAAATTGTTAATAATATCTTTTAATAAAATTGTTGTCATCAAATGATCTTGAGCATGAACAGTAATAAATCCAATATCAATGTGTTCTCCTCTAGCTTCCATTTGTAATAATTCTGTCTGTGATTTATGAGCATCATTTAAGCATTCATTTGCTTCAGCAATCAATTTATCACATTCACCGAATTCTTTTTGTTTAGCCTTTTCTACAGCTAATAATAATTTACTTCTTGCGTCTCCTGAGTACGCTACAATTTCAAACCCAATCATTGAGGCTTCTTCTTTTGTCATAATTAATTTCTCCTTTTGTTATTAATAATAATTTCTATAATTGTTGCTTTATCACTGTCACTAAATGTAACATTAAACGTTGATTCAAGTTTCTTAGAGGCTTCAGAAACCATTGTAAATTCATCATGATACTTTGTTCTTATACTATCCAAATTAAAATTGACCGCAGATGCTTGCTTTTTTGTCAATCTGTCAATTAAGCATCCCATATGAATAAGCATTCCTAATCTTGTATCTTCTGTAAATGGTTCTTCAAATATTTCTTCTAGTTTCTTTACAAATGGTAATAATGAGTTTTGAAGGTCATCATAATTGAATATCTCAAACTGTTCTGTTAAGTATTCAATGATATCAAAATCATCATCGCCTTCTGCAAATAATTCATGTATTGTATAAACTTTAGGTAAATGTTGATAATCTACAAATTTTATATTGAAGATATCAGGATTATAAGTTCCTACAATCCCGATAACCTTACCTTTAAGTTTGATTTCATTGATTCTATTGATTAAACTGTGCTTATCAGAAATATTAAATGATAATATTTGATAATCTCTGTAATCCTCTAAAGTCTGTAAATATCTTTTAATACTTTCACTGTTATTTTCATTAGCTGACGATAATGCAATAATAACATCCTTGTTGCTCATTCTTGAATATGATTTATCGGAATATTCACTAACCAAATGATCATAAATATCATCAACATTCTTTCCTTCTTCAGCTTGTTTACAAGCAGACATCGCTAATAATGGAATAGGAACTTCAATTGATCTAATATTTATATTTGTTTCTTCCATGATTGAATCCAACATGACTTGAATAGAACCCATATCATATAGAGCTAATATTCCTCTTCCTTGATTTATCTCAATAATCTTATTTTTTAATTGCTCATAAGATTCTTTTGGATCATCTTCTAATGATAAATCAAAAGCTTCAATATTTTGTACTGGCATCAGAAGTTTGACAACCTCTACTATTGACTGTGCTGTTTTACTTCCATGCATTGCAATTAATGTAACAACATTTTTCTTTTTTAGTTTTTCATTTTCTTGAAGAGTTAAAACCAAAGTTATAAAAGCACTTTCGTCCATAGATAGAGTTACATTGAATTCTTTTTCTATTGATTTTAAAAACTTTCTAGAAAACACATACTGTTCATCATACTTATCAATGATTTCCATAATATTTTCATTAGAAATTCTTTGTTTTGAACTGTTTCTAACTATCGCATTATTCAAATGAAGACATATTGCATAATATATTTTATTTGAATAGACCTGATTAAATCGAACACTTGCACTGTTTAAGAATTTTTCTACAGAATTGATTAATTTTGTAGAGCAAATTTTTTTGATTTTATCTTTATCTATATCATGTGTAATTTGTTTTAAGTAGTCATCAATCTGTTCTTCGATATTAGCAATCAGATAAGCATCTTTTTCTTTTTTATTTGCCATTTTTCCAAGAGCTTTGTATTTTTGTTCTAACTGTGCATAGATATCTAAATTTTCACTTTTAATCTTTTTTCTCAATGTTTGATTATGATTGAATACATATGTTGTGTCCTTCTCTAAAACATTAGCTAAATCATTTATATGCTTTTTAATATATAAAAGTCCTTTTCTGACATTAGGTGGTAAATCACCTAATTCAATAACTATGTTCGTATTCTTTTTTGACTTAGAAAGTGCATTTGCAACACCAAATTGAATGTTGTTTCTAAGTTCAATAAGATTATCCTTACAAGGATAAAGTAATAAACATTGCATTAAACCATCATTAATTTCAATTGATCTATTCAAATTATTTGATTCATTTTGAAAGATTTTTTCAATAAACTGGAATCTTTCCGAGAGATTTCTGTTATCCAAGGAAGGAATATGGACCATAAAATTAAAGTAATCTCGCAAGTAATCCAATTTATCGAGGTCTTCATTAAGATGAATAATAAGTATAAAATCAAAATCGGAATTATTTTTTAACATTCTAATAACATTTGAAATCAAATCTTTAGACACTACATTTACATTCTTTATTAAAATCAATCCATGATTATTTTCTAAAAAAATATTTTCTTTACCTATTAACTTTTCACTTATTTGTTTCTCATTGTAATCTAAACAATCAACAATTTTGAAATTTGAATCTTTCTTTAAAATTCTTTGAAGGCACGCATATTCGTAAACCTTTTCCGCTAATGTTCTAACCCCTATACCCTTTTGTCCTGTATAAAGGATTCTTGGGATTCTCATAGGGTATGCAATAGCAGATTTTGTAAACTGAATCGTATTTTTTAAACTTAAATCATGTCCAATCAATGAATCAAAAACTTGATTTTCAATTTGTACTTCTTGATCTGTTGACAGATAATAAAGTACAGGGCGCCCCTTTGTTTTTTCAATTTTTCTTTCATCAACCAACTGATTCAATATACTTGAAAGATTACTCCTACGCATTTCCAATTTTTCAGATAGAAATTGTGTATCTAACTTAGGAGTTTCACCATTTATTGTTTTAAATCTTTTAGAATATTCAACAATAAAATCAAATACTTTTTCTTTGTTTGTTTTCATTTGTATCTCCCTTTTCTATCCATATTCATCATACAAAATAAAAAATCACTTCTCAAACTAACTAAATTTTCGTTATTTATACAACATGACTAGTAATAATTAAGAATTACATATTTAAAAGTCATAATAAATAAACCAATTAAACACTCTTTTGACTTTTTAATATTTTTTGCATTAGTGTATAAGTTTTTTTTTTAAATTATAAACAAATTAAACACTATCAATCTTTTTTGAAATCTTCTAATACGGAATTTATATTTTTGTATTTTATCATAATTTAATATAATTCTTTTTTATTCAAAACGAATAAAAAAGAATTAATTGAAGCTATTTCATGGAAAGTATCTCTTCCAGATGCAGAAATTGAAAAAGTAATCACAAGTTTTACAAAAGTAATTTCTAATAAGTTAAAAAAGGATTTGGTATTTTTGAAGTAAGAAATCGTGGCGAAAGACAAGGTAGAAATCCTGCAACTGGAGAAACAATTGCTATCAAAGCCAGTAAATCACCAACATTAAAAGCCAGATTTTTATTAAAGTAAAGTATTTATCAAAAATAATCATTAGAGTCACTAATATAAAACTATGTTTTAAATTTATAAATTTGGAAAAAATAAAGACCATATAAATCACACATGAAAAAATATAATTTATTTGAACTTGCCTGCTTAAAGTCATAATCTATGTTTAAATTAATGATGTTTAGCATAAATTTCTTATCTATGCTAGAAATTTTACAACATTTTGTCTTGATATGTTATTTTTTTAATTAATACTCATATTTTCTATATTATCATTTAAAAATTTCATTTCTTCAATTGATAAATTATATTGATATTTTTCTCGTATATATTTATTTATGATATTAGTACACATATTAGATTTGGAATCGTTTGTAAATTTTGATTCCTGATGAACTTTAATACCTTTATTGATCAACTTTACAATTTCTCTTGATAAACTAATAATATTTTTTTTAAAAATTATATATTTTTCTGAATTCTCTTCTAACTTTATATTATATGTTTTCTCTACAATATACATTATTTCATTAACAAGAGTGCTCACTTGATCATCTTCTTTTTCCTCAATGAATGAGTAATTTTTCAAACAATGTAATATGTATTTAATTTCTGTTTTAGTAAGTTTAATATTTATTTTTTCGTATATGTATTGCATGATTTCACTTTCAAAATCATTCTCAATTCTAGTATTCATTGCTTTGTTTTGAAATAATTTTTTATTGTTTTCTCGTGCATTTAAAACAAAAGAAAGATAGCTGGCTATCATTCCAATGACTTCATTATAGAACTGAGTATTCCACTTTACCGATGCCATCTTTACAATATTTCGTGCCAATTTGTAATGAATAGACTGATTGATATCCATTTCTCGTCCAATTGGCAAATAAAAGATTTTTTCTATTTTATTACTGTCTATTGTATTTCCTGCTTTTTTTCTAAATCCAACACCTGGACCCATAACTACTATTTCTCCTGTATCATCATTATAGGATGTTACATAATTATTATTTAATATCTTATTTATTTTCAAATTATCTTTCCCCTTTTCTTTTAAATTATATTAATATCTATTTCATTTCAAAAGAGAATAAAGTATAATTAAGGGTAAATTAGTATGATATAAATTATTTAAAGGAGAAATTATGATTGAACTAGAAAAAATGCTAAAAGATTTACACCTTCTTTCAGGATTAAATATGTCTATTTTTGATTTAAATCAAAATTTATTAGCTTCTTATCCACACAAAAAGTCAAAATTTTGTAACGAAATAGGAAAAAATAAAAAATCATACCAACATTGTTTGGATTGTGATTATAAGGCTATGGAACACGTAAAAGAATCAGGAGAATTATATATATACAAATGTCATTTTGGTTTAAATGAAGCTATTATGCCTCTATATTCCTACGGAGTTCTTACAGGATATTTAATGATGGGACAAGCAGTCATTGGTACATATAGAAATTATTCTGAGATCATTGAAAAAACAAAAGAATATTTTGATGACCAAGAAAAGTTAAAAAAATATGTGACCAAGATTGCAATCTTAAATGAAGATCAAGTTTATTCTTTTGCTAATATTTGTGATATATATGCAAAATACATTTCGCTTACAAATCGAGTACAAGCAAAACATGATAATCTAGCTCAAGAAGTAAAAAAATATATTATTTCTAATTATAATAAAGAAATCACCATCGAACAATTATGTGCATACTTTTTTTGCAGTAGATCAACTTTGTTAAATCATTTTAAATCAAAATACAATACAACCATTCATAAGTTTTTGTTAGATTATAGATTAGAAATAGCATCCGAATTATTGATTAATGAAAAAATAAGTGTAAAGGAAATATCATATAAATGTGGATTTGAGGATCCAAATTATTTTTGTAAGGTTTTTAGAAAAAAATATAATAAATCCCCTTTAGAATTTAAAAATGAGAGAACATAAAAAGATACTGCAAAAGTATCTTTTTAATATTGAAAAGTATAAAATTTTCCCTTCTAAAAATAACTTAATTTTACAACATAATCTTTTTCAAGAATTTCATTTGTTAGATTATACTTTTCATTTTTTGAAGGAAACTTAATTTCTATCTCCATAATTACTATTTCGCTTCTTTTTTCATATTTAATATCAATAATATTCAAATTATTATTACTAAATAAATTTTCTATATCATATATGAGATTTTTTCTATATAACACCTCTAAACGAACTTTTATGGTATTTTGTGTCATTCTTAAGAAAAATCCCCTATGAAAAAGTGTTTGCAAACCAACAATAAGAAAAGTAGAAATTATTCCTAAATCATACAATCCACATCCAATACACATTCCTACTCCTGAAGTAGCCCACATTCCTGCTGCCGTAGTCAGTCCCGAAACAGTTCCATGTCTTACAAAAATAACACCAGCGCCTAAGAAACCTACACCACTTACAATTTGAGCAGCAAGACGAGATCCGTCTATATTTTTAAAATCACAAAAACCATATTTTGAGATCAGTACCATCAAAGCTGAACCTAATGCTAAAATAGCATGAGTTCTTATACCTGCACCTTTATTTCTGCTACTTCTTTCATAACCAATGCAACAACCACATATTGCAGCAATCAAAATTCTAACAAACCACTCAACGTGATAAATTAATACACTTTTCCCCATTGCTATTTTTGTTTTTACTCACAATAGATTGCTTTCAGTAGTTTTCTCTTTTCTTTTGTTAGATTGTATTCTTTTTCAAAATAATCATCATAACTTTGATACTTACACTTTATAGCATTAATCGCTAAAAGAATATTTTCTTCTCTTACATAGAGTAACTTATCTGCTAACTTTTGAAATTCTTTTGATACATTATGTTCCAAATAAAATTGGTCAATAAAATTTTTTAAATACTTATTAGATAGTAGATATTCATTTATTGCATCTTCTTCATTCATATCTAATGCCATCATAATAAGAAAAGTAGCAATACCTGTCCTGTCTTTTCCAGCACTACAATGATAATAAACACTACCATCATTTTTAAGAAGTAATTTAAACAATTTATCAAAGGCATTGTTGTTAAAAGGCATATTTTTATATCCATCTAGAAGATATTGTGATAAATAATCTATTTGCGTCAAAGATAAATTCTTACTAAGTTCTTTACCAAAATCAAACCCTTGAAAACGCTCATCTTGAAGTCGTAACGCACTTATACGTTCATAATGGATGCAACTTCCTATAATATCTGGTTCTTTTTCAGCTTCATTTTGATCTCTAAAATCTAGCACATATCGTATATTTAGTTTTTTTTCGAAATAATCTATCTCATCTGGAATCAAACGATTTAAAGTACCACCTCTAAAAATCATATTAGCTTTTAATTTTTTGTTATCTTTATTAATATACCCTTTAACATTTCTAAAGTTATTTATGTTCTTCATTTTTGTAATGCCTCTTTTTCCAAATCATCAAATTGTTCTTTTGTTAAGCCAAAATCCCCTATACTTGTTAGTTTTATATTATGAAAATCACTTCCTCCACTTTTCAATAAAGTATATTTTTTAGCAAAATGTTGAGTTAATGGATAATCATCTTCTTTCATACTTGGATGAGAAATTTCAATTCCATCAAGATCATATGAAACATATTTTTTTATTTCATCATAATTATCATACTCGCATGGATGAGCTAAGATAGCTATACCACCATCCTTATGTATTGCTTCTATGCCGCTTTTTACATCAATATATCCCATTTGTAGATCAACATCTTGAGATACTTTTCCTGCAAATAATTCTCTATATTTTTCTAAATTGTTATATTCTGGATATTTATTGACAATTGCCTGAAAAAGATGCATTTTAAACACTATATTATAAGGTGAAAATTTTTTTGCTTCTTCATATGTTATATCCAATCCCTTATCATTTAGTTCGTCAATTAACTGATGATGATACTCATCTCTACATTTCAAAGTATGATTGCATAATTCTTCTACATGTGTAGGGTTATCATTTAACCACAACCCTACAATATGAACTTTTTTATAGACATCAAAATCATAACAGCTCATTTCCACACCTCGAACAGCCTTTATATTGTTTGTTTCACTAATTTTTTTAACTTTATCATAGTGATAAAGTGTATCATGATCAGTTATTGCCACAACTTTTATTCCTCTATTCTTTGCTAATCTAATAACCTCTTCTATCGAATGAGTTCCATCACTATAATTAGTGTGAACATGTAAATCTGCATAAACCATATGTTTTCTCCTTAAATAACTGTTAATAAATCATCATTCATCTTAACTCTTTTTTCTTTGGTAGGAATAATTTCTAAATAATCATTTGAGTTGGTAATAACAACCATTGTTGTTAAATCTGCATCTCCTTGTTTTAGCAATTCTTTATCAAATTCAATTAACAAATCTCCTTGCTTTACTCTTTGACCTTTTTCAACGAATTGTTTAAATGGTTTACCCCCAAATTTAACAGTGTCAATACCAATATGAATTAAAATTTCCATATTTTTATCTGTTGTAATTCCAATAGCATGCTTTGTTTCAAATGTAGCAGAAATAATTCCTTCAACAGGTGAATATACCTTATTATCATTAGGAACAAGGGCAACACCCTTACCTAAAACTTCTTTAGAAAACATTTCATCATTTACAGAATTTAAGTCTAAAATTTTTCCACTTATTGGACTTTTTACATTATTCATTAAATTATGGTTGATATCATTACTTTCTTCAACTGGATCATCAAATCCAATAACTAATGTTGCAATAAAAGTAACAACAGCAGAAATAATAATTGTAATAATTGCGTTGATTAAATTTGAATTAGTTGTCCCACCAATCCACATAGGAATATTGATAATACTTGGTGTCATAAACGCATAAGCTTTTAGTCCAACAAAACCAGCATACAATCCTCCAGAAAAACATCCTATCATGACTGCATACATCGGTTTTTTCAATTTTAAAGTAACCCCATAAATACATGGTTCAGTTATACCACCAAGAAAGGCCGTAAGTCCTGAAGATAAACAAGTTTGTTTAAATTCTTTATTTTTTGTTTTTAAAGCACATGCCATTGCAGCTGCACCTTGTGACATATTTGCTGTCAATGTTAAAGTTCTTGAAAATGGATCATATCCTGATTGAGACAATATTTGAATTCCAGCGATAGCAAGTGTTGAATGCATTCCTGTAACTACAAGCCATGGATATACTATACATAAAATTGCAAGAGCAAACATTCCAAATGTGTTATAAATCCATAATAGTGCATTGCCTAAATAAATTGAAACAATACCCATTGCTGGTGCTAATACTACAAATGTCAATGGCACCATTACTAGTAGTGTTAATAATGGTGATAAAATATCTTTTATCATATTTGGTAAATATTTGTTTAGACCATACTCAACTTTACTCATTACCCAGACAACTAAGATTGCTGGAATTAGTGAAGATGTATATGACATTCCATAAACAGGGAATATTCCAAAAATACTTCCAATAAATTTTGGATCTACCGCAGAAACAATACTGTTCCAATTAGGATGAACAAGTGCACATCCTAATAGTGCTGCCATAAATGTATTACATTTAAAATGTTTTGCTGCAGCTACTGCCACGAATACAGGTAAAAAAGTAAAACCTGCATCAAAAACAAAATTGAAAATGTAATATGTCATAGATGTATCTGCATTAGCCCATCCCATCATAGATACAATCATCAGTAAACATTTTCCTAATCCTGTACCGATTAGAATAGGTATAATCGGAGCAATTACTCCTATAATAGTTGAAATTAAAGAATTTATGATATTCTTTTTCTCTTTATTGCTATCATCTTTTTTTTCTTCTTTTTCTTCAATATGTGCTATTTTACAAATATCTAGATAAACATCATGGACGTATGTCCCAATTACAATTTGATATTGCCCTCCCTTTTTTATTAATGATAAAACTCCTTTAATATTTCTTACTTTTTCATCATCTGCTTGAGATTCATCCTTCAAAGTAAATCTCAATCTTGTCATACAATGTTGTAAAGAAACAATATTTTGTTTTCCACCAACAGCCTCAATTATTTCATTTGAAAGTTCTTCATATTTCATAATATTTTCCTCCTTTTTTTGAATTCTTTCAAACTATGAGGTTTAGCCAACTGAATGTTACTATCCATCTATATGCAAATTATCTAATTTATTTTTTTAAGATAATCTTTGCAACATGTATTGTTAAAAATAATATTTCTTCATCTTCTAAAATATAATTATACTTTTGTTTTACATATTTTTTTATTTCCAAGACACATAAATACGCATCCACATATTTTTCTTTCATTATTTCTAAAATATCATTATTCAACGAATCAATTTGATTATGTTTCATATGATTGAAACAACGTAAACCAAAATATTTTAAATGTGTAACAAATCTATAATATGATAAAGATTCTTTATCAAATTCTATATGAAAATAATTCTTTACTATCTCCAATATTTCTTTAATAAAAGTAGTAATTTCATAGGCATTTTCTATTGCATTATCAGTTTCACTACATACAATATGTAAAGCTATAAATCCAGCTTCATTTTCATCCATAGATATTCCATATTTAGCCTTTATTAAAGTTAATGCCCACATTCCCAATTCAAATTCTTTTCTATAGAAACTTTTAATTTCCATTAATAGCTGATTTTTTAATATAACCCCTTCTTTATATCTCTCTATACTTGTATGAATATGATCTGTTAAAGTAATATAAAGAGAGTCATCAATTCCCACTTTTAATTCTTTTTTTGCCTTTTGAATTATTTGATCTGAAGTATCCATATATTCAATTGGAATGTCTTTTAGCATGTTTAGCATCTTTTTTTGTTCATCTTTTAAGCTCAATTCAAAAGTCTTATTGACTTTACTAATATCAATAACATCGCCATTTCTTTTTCCATAAGCAATTCCTTTACCCATAACAATTATTTCTTCATGATCATCGTTTATGGTAATTACAACATTATTATTAAGAATCTTTTTTATCAACATTGTTATTCCTCCTTAAAAATAAAAACCTGATTACAGAATAAAAACATCCGTAAGCAGGTTTTGTGTAGTCATATACATACTATTACAATCCATTTATTACACTATTATGATAGCACTTCCATTTTTTTGTGTCAATTACAATGCTGATTAATACTGTCTGTTTTTTACTTTATAACTTAATATTCATAATATAGTCATAAGAATAAAACAGTGTAATAAAAATTATGGTATTAAATAAGTTCTATCGAACATATAAACAATAATATCTTTGATATTACTTTTTTGAAATACTTGAATACATAAAATAAATAATATATATCGATGAGGGATTTATTCCTTCTTGTAGCGCAACATAATTCACATATTCTTGCTTTTTTTCAAATTCTTCTTGATTTTTTGATGAGCCTTTAAGTTCTTTCGTACTTAGTATGCTCTTAACCTGTGTATATAGCATTTTCATTTTACTAAGAGAAATCGAATTTATTTCAGCGATGATTTCCTCTTTAGTCATTTTTCTTTTAGAAAATCCATTAACAATGTCAATAAAGATATCAATTTCCTTTGGAAAGAAATAATTGAAATTTCTTTTTTCTTTTTTACAACCTAGACTTTTCCATAAATTTTCAACAGATTTTGATATAAAGACATCTTTTGGAAAATTCTTATCAATATATTCTTTTTCATCTTGAGAATAGTAATAATAAATTACACGTTTAATATTTTTATTATTTCTTATTAAATTAAATATATGATCATCATTATTAGGTGATAAACCAATTATATGTAATTCATCCTTGATATCTTTAAAATTTTCAAAATAATATTCTGATGCTGCTTTAAGTTCAGGATGTTTTATTTTAGTCATAATTATTTTGTAGCTGTTTTCATCACTTACTTTTAAACCGTTTAACTGGTTTATATAATTATCATTTTGTAAGTACTCCTCTTTATAATTCTTATCATATTCTACTATAAGGCGATGATTTGCTTCCGCTTTTTTTAATTTCAATTTACCACTGTAATTTAATAAAGCATTACAATAACAGTGTTCATATCCAGGTATTACAACCGTTTTTCCTTCTTTATTTCGTATATACCCATTTACGATATTTGGATTTTCACTATCATTAAGAACACTAAAGTCTCCATGTAAATGAAAAACGTTTTTTTCTGTTAAATGGTCTATATTATTATCATAATTCAAAGTAAATATTTTATCATAGTCAGCAAAGTAATCTTTTACTTTTTTTGACATACTTTTATATATTTCTTGTAATTTTCCTTCATTATAAATACTATCAAGTATGATTTCTTCGAATCCCTGAATTGATAGTTCTTTGTTATCAGATAAATCATCATTTTCTAAAAAGAAAGCTTCAACAAGTAAAAACCAATCCTCTAACATAATATTATATGAATAATTTATTTTATTTTTATATCTTTTCTTAAAGTCATTAAAAGCATCCTTTAATTCAGTGTCATCTGTTAGTTTATCGTATTTTCCAGTTCTTATTCCATTAGCAATATTTACGAATCCATTAAAAATACTTATAATTTCTTCTCCAGTAATTGAGTTCTTAAATAATTTATCATATCCTCCTAATTTTGCTTTTGACTTTATCCTTTCCAAAATAAAGTAATTCGAATATGTTGTTCCACCAAATTGTATGTTTATTCCATTTCCTATAAGTACAGACTTCATAATAACCCTCCGTTTATCTTTTTAGATATTTAATAAAATTATATCATTTTTATCAAATTAATTATAGAACAAGATATTCAAGAAAAATATTTATTAATTTTTTCTTTTTTGTTTTTTATTGTAAATTTAAACTCTTTATGAGTATATTATTAATTACAAACATAATTATCAAAAAAGAAAGGAATTTATTATTTATGGAATTATTAAGTACTGCAATTAGTTATTTAAATACTTATCTTTTGGAAAAATTTTCCCAAAAAAAATATTCTACTAAATTATTAATTATTTTTATCATTACATTTTTATCATTTATGTTATGGCAAATTTATAGTGGATATTCTAAAGCACTAAAATTAACCAACATAATAGTTGCTTTACCTTTGCTCTCTCTTATTTCAGAATTGGTTATTCCTACATTTGTATCAGTGTTTTTTATTTCTATTATAAAAAAACAAGCAAAAGAAAAGATACCAGAAAATAAAAGACTTTATTATTTTAAAGTATTATGTTGTCTTCAAGTTTATTTTTATGTTCTATATTCCGTTCTAATAAAACTTATTACAAAAATAAAATATAACTTTTGTATGTTTATAAGTATGTTGTTATTATTTTTTATTCTATTATTGTTTGCTTCTCTATATTTTAAAAACAATTGGATAGCCAAGAATATTAATAAAAAATATGGATTATGTCTTCCTTTAGTTCTATATATTCTTTATGGAATTTGTATAACGCTTTTATCTAATGATAAATCCTTTGCTATCATAACAAATGTTTATATCTTTGTATTATCCTTCTTTCCATTTGGAAGCATTGGCTGTATTGATACTGTAAAAATTATAAAGCAGGCTGACACAAAAAAACTAAAAGAGGTATTTGTATCTCCTGATAGTCCATTTTTTTGTATGTTCACCATTATTGTCGTTACAACTTTTATCTCCTTTTTTTCTATTTTTAATTTTGGAGAACTTGGAAAAAACGCGCTTTCGTTTGAAAATACTTATACAAAGATAGAATCGCCTATAAAATTTCAATCTCATAAAGACGCAGATGGCTATCTATTATTTAAAACAATTCCATCAATTATTTTGATTGCACGTTTTGCTTTTGCTGGTAAGCCGTCAGTTTTGCCCAATCGGCTTTCAGACCGTGCAGGTTGGCTTCCAGCTGGGGCAGCCAGGGCTGTGCGTAGTCGTAGTGGTAATACAGTGCCTGCCACAGCTTTGCCTGGGCACGCCGCAGCAGCACCGGACTGAGCACCGCTTCCAGACGTTCCACCTCATCCTCCAGCTCCATGCAGGTCAGTGCCCAGCGCACGTCCAGCGCCTCGCGGGCGGGCACGTCGTAGCGGGACAGGTAGTCCTGTACCCGGGCTTCAATCACCTGCCCTCCGCAGCCGGTAGGCTGCAAGAAGTAGCTTACCTGCCCTTCCCGGCTGATCTCCTGGGCCAGCGGGTAGAGCGCGCACACCAGCGGTTCCGCATCGTGGATGGCACAGTGGTTC
>OIZF01000831.1_pt1 | contig 20063 bp, 16 predicted proteins | sample 1588471 | NCBI WGS metagenome assembly OIZF01 (sample SAMN03283279) | human gut metagenome | biome: human-associated habitat; material: feces | host: Homo sapiens | place: Peru | collected 2012
TAATTCAGCGTTGAAGTCGTTGTTAGCCTTTCCTGTAAATCCGCTATCCGAAGAAACAGGAACTTGAGCCAAATTATCGGTTCCCTTAAACACGGCATACACCGCTTTATCACGGTAGGCATTTTCTATCAAAAAAGCATCCGCAGGAGAATACAAGAACCTTAATTTGTAAGTTCCCGCAGGAAGATTGAAAGATAGCCTCAATTTGTTAGTATTCTCTGCGTTATTCTTAAAACATTGTTGACAAAGAATGAATTGAGCAACCGGATAAACCCCTGTGTCGTCAGCGGAACTATTAGAGGAGTAATTATTCATACCCGATTGGAATACTGAATTTTCAGCATACTTACTAGCGTCGCAATTAAATTTCCAAGACAATAGATTTCCTTGGGTATCTTTCATTTGAGGATTATTCCAACCTGAATACGTTGCCGGACGAACCTGATTGAAAGTAGTGCCGTTTACTTCAGTGAAATCTATTTTCTGGTTTGTAGCTCCGTTAAAACCAACCAAAGCAGTAACCATAGGCTCCGTTAAAGTAATAGAAGCGTTAACAACGGACGATTCCGAAACAGCATTCTTAACTTGTCCATATAGCGTCTTATTTCCCAAAGAAGCAAATGAATAAATTATATTGCTTTTCCAAGCAATCCAAGCCGCAGAAGATAATCCAGCAGTAGTCTCTGCTAAACGGTAATGAGTAGGAGTACCGCTTGTTACGGTAAAGGCTACCGGGACGTTGTATCCAACGAAAGAACTTTCTCCACCAGCTAGCTTCATACCTCCCAGAACCACTGGCAGAACGACATTTATAGAATCCGACTTGATTTGAGAATCGTTATGTTCGTTTCCTACTTGTGCGTAAACGGTTAACAATCCCTCTGTTACTCCGGATTCAAATTGAACCGTAGAACCTACCCAAGGAATCCAATCCGGACAATCCGACAAATTAGCCATCTTGCCGATTTTGTACTTGGTAATAGTATTAGCGGTATCAAACTTCACGCTCACTGTTCCTGAATTGGTTGCTTCCGCTCCGTCGTTGATAGTAATACTGTTAAGCCGGGCTGTTACCGTATCTATGTACTCTATCGAAGAAGTTTTAACAGAAGTTTCACCAACGGCGTTTTTCAGTTTAGCATAAAGCGTCTTATCTCCAAAAGCAGAAGAAAGCTGATAAGGAGCAGTTTCTACGAAGTCCACCCAAACACCGGATTCAAATGAAGCACTTTCCGAAATCATATAATGAGTTGGGAAGCCAGTATAGTAGAACTTGACGTTCACTTGGGCTTGAGTAGTAGAGGAAGCTCCTCCATTGATTTCGATAGATGTTAGCGTCAAAGCAGGTTCCAAATACGTTATAGAATCGGATAAAGTTGTTGATTCTCCGTATATGTTTTTCAACTTAACATAAATCGTCTTTTCCGTATATCCATCAGACAATTGGAAACTAGGATTAAGTACCCATTCTTTCCACTCTGCTCCCGTAAAATCGGAATTTTCAGAAGCTATATAATGAGTAGGAGCTTGTCCAGAATAACCCATGTTTAAGATGACCGTTTGGTCTTGGGTAGTTTCCGCCCCACTATTTATAGTGAAGGATTCCAATACTGGAGGAGAAGTGAATTTGTTCAGTCTAGCTAAATAAGGTTCTTTGACTCCCTCCTTCAACATCTGAACGAAGTAGTAGGCGTTATCATACGCATATTCTTTGTTAGGGTCAGCCTCAAACGCTTCTACGTATTTGTTAACTCTATCCATTAAGAGCGAGTTAAAGTTGAGATTAACCAACAATTTTCCGTCGTTTATAGCATATGACGTTCCATAAACGTTATCCCCAGAAGTTACTTTAACTCCATCCATAGAAGTAATGCCTGATAGAAGAACAGACAAATCTCGGAAGAAGAAATTAGCCCCTTTGGGAACGAACAATTTGAAGTGTACGCCCGTACTCGTAATGGTCTTGGAAGTGAGGGTGTTTTCTCTCATATACCAGTACTCGAACATTTCGTCTAAAGTAGGGAACCAAAGAGAATCATTTCCAACATCTCCATAAGCATCGTGGATTTTCTTAAACAAGTAAGATTCCCAATAGGCAGAACGGTGAGCGGAACCGATTAGCCAATAGATAGTAGATTTGTCCGTTGCTTTATCAAACCCATCCAAAATAGACATTAAGTCTTTTGAATACTGTGGGTCTTCATTCGTATCGTTCAAATCATTTCCGTAGGCAAAAAGTCTCTCGATAGAAACTTGATTCTTGTTAAGAGTGAAGTCCGGCTGGAACGGGTAGACCTTCTTTATGCTAGGGTCACCTGCTTGAGCGGTAATGACTTGAATAATATCGTTTCCACGGCTAAACGTAATGTATTTATGGTCGCCGTTTGGTTCTACCATTAGTTTGGGAATTATATCAACGTAGCTCTTAAACAGATTAGCCGTTGTTTCTACGCATTGGTTAAATTCCTCTTGAGTATTAGTGGTAGCGATATTATAGCCTTGTAAGTCATGATACCCTACCATAAAGCCGAAGTCAAAATAAAATTTGAACTCCTTCTCGCTCATCCATGGCCACATTTGGTCTACGTCTTGCCCTATTTCTCTATCCTTTAGCTTATCTGGCCAAGTGGAAACGGTCGTTGCGTATCTGCGTTTCACTCCGGCTCCGTCGGTACACTGACAGAAGTTCTCTGGATAGAACGCTTCAGAAACGTATTGAACCAAATTAGGTTTGTCCTGCATTCCCAAGTGCCAAGTTAATGTTCTACCGTCCGGATATTTGAATACTTTAGCAATATATCTCTTGTTGATGAAAGAGAAGATATATTGGAAAATGGAATAGCTATCATCAGTAATGTAACTGAAAACCATTTTCTTGTTAAACTTCAACGGTGGTATCTCTAAAGATATAGCGTCTTTGTCTACGCCTTGCGGAACCGTCACGTCAAATTCTACTTCGTCTCCAAAGAATTTACAATACTGAAGGTGAAGCAATCCGTAAACGTCTTGAGTAACGGCGTTCTTACATTTTACTACCATACAAGATTGTAAATTCTCGTTTATGTAGAAACGAGTTACCTCATAATTGAACTGAAAGAACTCCTTGTTTAATCCGCTACCCGTCGAAGCTATGAAAGATTCGACGTTGAAGTATAACCCAAATCCAAGAGGTTCATCTGAAATGACATATTCCTTTGTTTCGCCTTCAGTCTTGGGAAGAGAAGGTAACTGAACGGACATCTCATAAATGTCGGTTTGTTCTCCTCCGAAATTATACGTTCCAACTTTTCGCTCCGTAGCAGAAATTAAAATTGGAGTCACCCGGTTGTTTACGGCTTCTTCTATCTTCTCGTCAATTTGAGCGTTCAACTCATTCATTTGCTCCTGAATCTGCTCTTGCAATTTTTGGAGAGCATCATTTATTTTTTTTTCGATTTCGTCCCAATTGTCTTTGGGAACTAAATCCGACCAATTGCTTTGAAGCGTATATACTCCAGTTCCTCCGTTATAAACCCAAACTTGTGTCTTGGGTTCTCCGGAAACTTCTGCTAAGAATACTACCTTCAAAGTAGGTTGACGAAGAACGGTTGGGACTTTCAAGATAGCGGTATCAAACGTGTATATGTTTGTACCGTTGATTCCTCCCGTAGGAAAATTTAAAGAAACGTTATACTCACCCAAACTGTTTCCTCCTCCACCGCCTGCCTGAATGAGTTCAAGCAGCTTTTGAAGCTCGTCGGAAATTGCCTTTTGTGACATAGACATAACCGTACTTTGTCCCGTTGTTTGAGCTAGTACAGCATTTAAAATAGGAATAATCACTGGAGACCAGTATTGAGTATTCCAAAGTAAAATAACAAGGTTTGATTCCGCTTCTGACGTAGAAATGGTTACAGGCAAACCGTTGTTATCTAAGAAATTTGTAAAGATAATTTCCGTATTTGGAGGAATGGAAGCAATATAACATACCCGGCTATCGCTCGGTTGAACAGGAGTGGTATTTTCTTTTGCAATCCCTATTATAGGACTGCTAGAAATCAACTCCAAGCTGCGAATATACTCTAGCATATTCAAAGCGTATGCTTGATGCTTTTCCGGCTGAATCTCTGTCCCCTCTGGACGTCCGAGAAGACAGTCAACTATCATCTGTCTGGTATCAGAATAACCTGCCATAGAATTTTGTTTTATTTATGAATAATCTGGTTTCTTATAATCTGCATCGTAATTCTCTGGAGGTGGTACTAGGTCGTACGTGATTATCATATCTACTTCCTCCACGGTAGGATAATTGAACTTGTCTTTGTAATTTTTCAATATTTCTTCGTTACTCATACATTCGTAACCTTTCCGAATCCCACGTTGAATCCAAATTCCTATGCAATCCCCCTCTTCCATAAGTTCAGAAAGTAAAACGCTATTATCTGCCTTGTTTTCCAACTTTCCTTCGAATTCAAAGCGAGATACATCCGTACTTACATACGAGCACTCTACGGGCACGGCAATCACCTCCTCGTCCCTTCTTTCGATTCTGAACGTATCAGCTTTCAGACGTTTAGCCATCCACTCCTCCGAATCCTCAAAAGCCTGTTCGATTGCTTCCCAAGTTCCTTCTTGCCCTTCTTTCTTCACCTCTACGGTTACGCCCATGGGATAGAAAATAATCTCTTCACCCTTTATCGCTGGGGATAACATTTTCACGTTTACGCCAGCACGATAGAAAGAAGCGTTAAAGAATTGAGCGTTCAGAGGTTCTTGAAAACGGTTAGCGATGGTTTCCATAGTCATTGTCTCTTTATCCACAATTACCGCTGAAACTTTAAAATCAGCTAAGTTCCCCTCATCGGTAACTATCTTCAAGGTAACATTTGAAACGCCTTGAGGAAGTTTATTTATGAGAGCAAAGGCAAGTGTCTCCTTGGTTTTCTTCTCTAATGTATAAGCTGATATCATATCGAATATTCCGTTCAGAGAAGCATTGGGGACGGTGCTGGAGGAAACGAATCCCCCCAGCGATTTACTTGGGTCTGATTGAGGTGAATTTCCTCCTGTCTTTATCAACGAAGCCGAAGCCCCGGTCAAATATAGCATCATACTCTAGTTCCTTTCTTTAGTTTGTCGGTTGAGGAGAATTGACGATAATTTGAGAATCTCCTATCATTTGCTTGTTCCCGGCTTCGTTCGTAAATTCAGCAATGGAAAACTTCTGCCATGCGGTAGAAACATCCCCGTTTATCATACGGAAACGGAACCCAAGAGTGATTTGTCCGTACGGAACAGTAACCAAAAGTTTGTTTGTTCCGCTACCCTGACTTACCAGATGATAATCCGGCTGAAGGGTTACGTTACCACTTTGGGCAAATGTAAGCATATACTCAAAAATCTCGTACGGCGGAACGACAATGAATTGAGAAGTATCTCCGGCAATAATATCGTCGTCAAATTGAGATACATACAAATCTTTGTTTGCATTATCGTCAATTGTAATTTTCTTCATATTATTGCGATTGATAAGCGTCCAATTCTTAAACAAGCCGTTCGGTATGTCCCCGGTACCAAGGAAGTTACTTTGCCCGGCAACGATACGGAAGATAGTTGAAGACGTAGTAGTAACAACGGTAAAGTCCGTTACTGTGTAGGCGTGCTCTACGGTAAGTTCAATGATGTTCGGCTGAATACGCTGAACTCTGGTAAGGCTGACTATTTCATCTTTTTCGGGCAATACTCCGGAAGAGTAGAACGAACTGTTGAACATGTATCCGGAACGACGGTCAGTGATTACCATACCAGAACCGGAGAACTCTATGGACGCCAAAATAAATTGGTCATCAGTCAACGGCGGAACGTCCGCTGAATCTATAATCTGAATTGAATAAGCGTCCATTTCGTAAATCAATTTGTTATCTTCTGCTGGCTGGAATCCCGGTGTAAAAGCTCCCATAACAGCATATTGAACGTTTGATTCAGCTACGAAGGAACCTGAAAGGACAGCTGATGTATCGTTGGTTACTTCTACTACTTCGTAATACTCTGTATTCAAGAGAGAGTTAAGACGTACTTTGGTTGGGAAATTTGGTTGACCTCTTAACACACTAAGGAAGGAAGTTCCAGTACCTTGAAGAGTTCCATCCGCTGTTACCGATACCGTCCCGGCTTCGAAGTTAGTTGAACCATACTGAAGAACTATCCAGCGAGTGCTTCCCGTATTTGCTACCGTCAAATCCAACGGCGTATCCATTCGTATTGCCCTCATTTGAGAATCGAAGGCAAGACCACTATTGATAGTAACTACATTGTCTGCTCCTGCTTTGGCGACAACTTTGTAATTACTGTTAGCAGCATTAGTAACAATCCCGAAGGACTTCACTAAAGATTTTATTGCCAATTCATATCCGTCTTTTTTTAGGAATTGAACCAAGCGGTTAATCTCTGCTACTTCTAAAAATAAATTGGTAGTTACTTTTAATTTCGACATATGACTATTTGTTAAACTTTTCTAAATAATACTTGTAACTCATTTGGGGATTGCCCGAAGCCATTTATAAAACTAATGACAACTTTTTCACTAACTTAAAAAATTATAATATGGCATTTGCGAATATTAATCCCAAGAACGGAAACGCTGGTCAGACCTCGGTTTCTGTCGGATGCCCGGCATTTACTGGGCGTTTAGCTCAACAAGAGACGCACACATTCACAACCACTATCGGTTCGTCATCAAAGGTATTGACGGTTAAACAGAATCCTAAAGCCTTATATGTTACGATAGGGGATGATGATACCATTCCGGCTGGAGAGCAAAGTGTTACTTTACAAGGTTCAAGTAATGCTGCATTGTTAGCATTTAATAAAAACTATGGAAGTGCTATCAGCAATCCGGTTATGAAGGTTAACGGTACTGTTCAAACTAATACGGGTACTGCTACTTCTCCGAAATACACCATAACGGGTGACCCCGGTGCAAAGGCTGAATATACTTATGAATTTACCTTCACTATTGCGGCAAACACTAGTGCTTCTCCATTAGAAACAGAAATCGAAGTAATTCCAGACAATACAGCTAATAAAGCTGCAAATTGTACTCTTACTCAACAAGGTGCATCTTCAAGCATTTCTCTGGATAAGGAAACACTTACATTCGAAGCTGCTGGAGGAACTCAAACAGTTGTTGTTACTTCTAATAGCCCGTGGACAGCTAACTAATAGCGAAAGTGATTTTAAAAGAGAAGGGGAAGCCGTTTGTGCTTCCCCTCTTTTTTAGTCAACAGTCCAAGGTGCAGGGCTAGTAACTTGAATTTGCGCTTGCCCCCCCTCGTGGGTAAATACTATGGTTGAGGAAGGCTTGATTGTAATCTCCGCTGGAGTAGGTTCCGGCTCCTTCTGAACTACTTTCTCGTCTGCCGTCTGCTCTCCCAAATAGATAAAGATAGTGTTGAGATTGAACGGAAGGAGATATTTGTTGATTATATCGGATAGCTCCTTTTCTGAAAGAGACTTATTGTTGTTTCGTACGTACATGTAGAATACACGAGAACTCTCAATGAATCCAAGGCTCTGGGAATACTCCGAACCCCCTCTCAAGGGTAAAATATTTCTTCCTCTTATCAAAGGTCTTATCTTGTAATCCCAAAGATATACGACGGAAGAGCCCGTTGAACCCTTCAATTGAATCTTCGGCAAAATATACTTAACAAATGAGTTATTGAACGTCAGGTCTTGTCCGAATCCCAAATTGGTTTTTGTTCCTTCTACCGTTACTGAAGAATAGGCGTGAATGATACCTCTAGCAAAGTACCAAACCCCACTCTTTATAGACGCCGGGTTGAGTTCCTTGTTAAAAAATAGTTCCGTTATTTCCGCACCGTCTAAGGATATGAAAGCGTCACTCAATTTGTTTTTCAAAGCATCGAAACCTTCAACGCCAAATGATAACTCTTCCCCTCCTGTTATATTCTCCAAATAGAAAGCGAATGTAATTTCGTAGTCCAAGCGAGAATCCGCAACGTATACATTTTCCGAAACGTCTTGAGAGTCATCTATTCTGCCTAACGCAGCAATTCCATCTGCTCCGACGGTCATAGATACTACTTTCTTGTCGTTCACCTCCTCTAGGGCAATAGAAGCAGTTCCGGATGTATTGTGAACGAAGTCGTCAAGGTTCTGGAAGTCCTCGGTGTCCTCCTTCGTTTTGTTAAGTCTTTCCGAGCGACTTGTTCCACGCCAAAGAGGCGAACTTTGCCCGACGCACCAACCCATCTTATCCAAAGGGATAACTTCGTACAAAAGTTCATCATAAACATTAGAGCGCATAAGCCGGATAAACTCACCATTAATCGGAACCACAGAACCGTCCGGAAGAATATCCCCCTTGCGCTTGAATATCATATTCGTGCCTCTTTGACGAATTTGGTCATAGAAGTGAGATGTTAAATATTGAAGTTCTTCCAATGTGATATTTCCTTCGTCGAAGTACATACCATTCTGCTTGAGGTATTCGTAGAGCAGAGAGTAGTCTTGGTTGAAATTCTCGTAACGTTTAAAGAACCGAATGAAAAGCCCAAAGAACCGGGCAACGGAACTCCAAAGGTCAGCAAAGTCTTTGTCCTCCGTCAAATCCGAGTTCTCCGCACGGGTAATGTATTGAGGAAGAATACCCCGGTAGTATAACTTCTTGAAAATATTATTAGCGAGCGTTTTCAGTTCCGGTTCGTTGATAATATCTTTGAATATACTTCCTTCAATGGTCGGTGCAATGAAGGCTTTAGATTCAACGTTTCCTTGAAACTCTATTTTGATAAAGTCTATTGTTCCGGTATCGTCTGAACCGATACGTGTATAACGGACTTCAATGATAAGGGAACCGTCAGCCACTTGCGCCTGACCGTCAGACAAAGAATCGTTAGAAAGGGTTTGCCATTCCGTCCAGAACGTTCCGTCAACACTCGTGCGGTAGTCTCTGGTAACGTTCCGAGACGCAGTAAGGTTCAAAAGTTCGTCCTGAAAAGACATGAGTTGAATTTTACCGTCTATTTGAGCGTTAACGGTAACCAAGAGAATATCGCCAATATTTTCCAATTTATTATTCTTCATATTCCAATTCTCCTTCCTCTGTGTTGATAGAATATTTGTCTGGGTCGTCGTTCTCCAAGGTCAGCGTTAAGTCTCCGTTTTCGTCTATCGAACCCGGATTCGTTTCATCAGAAAGCAATAACAATTCACCCTCTGCTCCATTTACTGAATCTACAACGGAAGATTCTTCCAAGACCATAGATTGATAAATGCTAGGCGTCGTTGTCCCGTCGTCGTTCATCGAAGCCTCACACGTTATAATAGCGTTCAATAGAGATTCTGTCTCATTAAACACTTGCGTCGTTGTTCTTGTAGGTACGTTCGTTGTCATATCGTCGTTAATACAGATGCTTGGAATGAATAATCAATTTCGTTGGGATAGAAGAACTCACTAAGTATGCCGCCATTGTCTTCGATAATATTACCATCTAAATCACGCATTACAAACCCTCTAATGCGTGGAAGTCGGTATTCTGGGACGTTTATATCAGCACGTGGAGAAAAATGGGTATCGGGCACGTAACGCACTCCATCAACATTCTTCGCAGCGTACAACATATTTTCCCACTCAACCTTGTCCCCGTATTTCCAAAAGCGGTAATCAAATAATTTACCCATCTGAATCTGAATCTCACGACGGACTTGGTCTTGGTCGTACGCCGGGTCAATATCTATGCGGAACTCAACGTCAACGGGCAACCAGTCTACGTTATTCAATTTCAAAGCATACTGGGTAGACGTCGATAGAAGCTCCGAAAGGGTGAGAAATTCTTCGCTTTTGGAAAGTATTTCGTTGAATTCTTCGTCCGTAAAGTTTTGACCGTTTACGGAAACCACTATCAGGTTGAATCGTCCGTCCTCATCCATACCTCCCTTGTAGAGTTTCAGAACATTATTGTTAATTTTCATAAACACCTGTTCTAGGTAGGATAGGGTGGTGCGTGCTAGCTGATTAACGCTTTCTTTGATTCTGATACGAAAAAGTTCATCATCTTCCTCATCTCTTCCTCCGGTAGCCCGGTATTCATTCGTACAAGAAATATGTCCCGTTGGAATAGGGCTAATTTTATTTACCGACAATGGGTCAACGTTCGTTGAAGCCCCCGCAGAATCACTCTTTATTTTAGCATAAGCAAAACCATTAATTCCCAAAACAACATCTTCCTCTAATGAGAAATTCACTCCGCTGGTACTCGTCAAGGTCGTCGTCCCGGCGATGTACGTTGTTCCCTCGTCTCCTACTAAGCGGATATATGTAGAACTGCCCTGCGCTCCAAATCTTGGTGCTACGCCACGAATCTTTGCAAGCTCATCAAGATATACTCCATACGCTGTATCTGGGAATATATGCCCCTCTACAATAGCTTGATTAACAAGACATTTTTGACCTACCTTCGCACAACCGAACGCAAAGCCATTGAGGACGGATTCTTGAGATACGTCGTTTATCTTATCAGTCTTATTTAGCAATATCTCCAGAAAGATTTGCTTTAACTCAGATATTGGAATTATTTTGGTAATCATACAACAATTTTCCTTTCTGTTTTATAATCATACTTCGTTTTAATCTCGCAATAAATATACATAGAACCGTTGTTGAATTCATACTTCGTAACGTCTACATACTGGAAAAGGTCGTTTTGTAGGAAAGTATCTTGAAGATTCTTTATCATATCCGCATAAGCAAAATTTTGAGCCGTTACACCGATAGTAAGAGAAGCATTTTGACCAAACAGCATATTCTCCGGCACGTCTCCTCGTTTCAAGGACAGAAGAATATCGCATTTCTGTTCTACGTTATCTTGCCAAATCTTAACATCCAAGTCGTTGTCTATGAATGTCACTTTTCGGTTTATGTCCTTGCCATAAATACGCTTTCCAATCGGTTGGTCTAATATCGTATTCACCACTACGTCTACGGTATTGTTGATAAAGACGTTTACTGGAGTAAGCTCGTTGATTTCCCAATCTACTTCGTTAAGGTCATTACCTAACATAAGTTCCACCCAATTCGTATTATCTTGATTCAGATTCTTAACTGAATTAGCAACATCCTCCATAGTACGGAAGCCGCCTACGCTGGTCGCTACTTGAACGACTGGTTGATAACCTCTCTTGGTGAGAGAAGTGCGACGAAATTTGGGCAACTTATTGATTTTATCAATTGTGTCCTCTAGCGTACTTACATAATCCATTAGTTCCCAATAACCGCATTTATCAAACTTATTAGCAAAGTTTTTGAACGTCGCCATCAAGTTAGAACAGTCATTGGTAAGTTTCTTCAAATCTAACAAATAGGAATTATCTATGCTAACTGTCTGCCCGGAAAAATAGCGATTTATTTGCGGGTAAGCATTGAGCATAAAGTTCCGATAGTTAGTGAAAAATTCTACCAACGGATATTTCGTAACCTTCTCAAATTCTATAACGATACTTTCCATATTACAAATTTATTTTCCTTGTTACGGCGGTTAGCAAATTACCAATCCCCTTCGCAATAGCCCCGGAAGCAACCTGCGTTAATAACTCCAATTTCTTCGAATAGGTTTCACTTCTTTGTACGGCAGATTGAGGTGCTACGGCTTTCATTTCCAAAGAATAAAACCAAAGCATGTTATTCTCTATGCTCTGACTGTAAGAATCCTGTAGAATCTCTACAACGTAATTCGTATTCAAAGAGTAATTGCTAAACAGCATTATATGAGGCAATCCGTTATCGTCTAACTTGAACGACATATCGACCATCTTCTGTAACATCTTCGTTAATCCGTAGCCGGATTTTACCAATATCTCCTGACCAGCTACTTTGGCGAATTGTCCGTTGAAGAAAGGAACGCTTTTGTCGTCCTTGTCTTTGACTTCTTTCGAACCAATTAGCAATCGCAACTTCCTTCCGAAAGTCCCTTGAATAGATATGTCTCTGGGAACGAATGAACTGTTAAATAGCGTACTAACTCCAGATTGAGTCTTGGTTACCGTTGCTATTTGAGTTCGGCTCTCTAGGTAATTATTAGGCATAACAACGAAGGACAGGAAACCTTTGGTGTTGCCCGCACTATCCAATAATTCTAGTGAACACAGATAATACTCAAAATTATCCGGAGCCAAGGCGTGTAGTCCTGCTCTACCAACCGTTGATAAAATGTATCTCGTTTGGTTGTTTACAGCTTCGATTGATTTTCCTATAATAGACATATTTCTCAAATTGTTTACAACTTAATAACTGACATGTGATTAACCGGGTATGGCATTGATGGTACTCTTAACGCTTGATAAGGTAGTTATAAGAGCCATTGCCGCTGCCGGAAGCTCAAATGCTATTTTAATAGCGGAAATCAACATGTTCACTATAAAAGAGCTAATAGATTTCAGCGTAGTGAGTAGAGAATTTTTCTTTTGGCTGTTCTCTATTACAGTGTACGCCGGATTGGGAGTTGAAGTTGCCGTTCCAACCGTTATTACGGAAGGTATTGCATTGGAAGCGGTCGTTTTTAATGCAGACGTTAAAATAGATTCAAGTCCAGATTTTGCTGCTGAATAGCTCTGCTTTATCATATTGATATTTTGAGTTATTTCTTCTTTCCCCTCATTCATATAATATTTCAAAAGACTATTCCTCAATTCTTCTCTATCTTCTTCCGTCTCGGCAGCTTCCAATTGGTCTTTGAATTTCACATCTATGAAATTGTTCACTACGGGTTCGAACTCCAGACCAGGCAAAGATTCTCCGCCTTCATCATTAATCAGCTTTTCTAAAGCATCCTGCATTTCGTTTATAGAAGCCATATTATTCCAAATTAGATTTTTTAGACAAAATAGTATCTAGCTTACTTTTAATAGCATTGAATTGAGCGGCGTTCAATGGATTCCCTGAAACTCCTTGAGGAGTTGGAACTGTGATAGCGGTTATTGCCCCTATCAATTGAGATAAAATATCGGTCAACGTCTCTCCCAAAACCATCGGTTCCTTTCCAGAGTTGTGATTGATTTTATCTCCGATTATTTCCAGCAAACCATCCGAAGTCCGTATAACATTTCCGAACTCATCCGTCAACTCCCAACCTGTTCCGAGAACGTAACGCAATTGCCCCTTCGTAACTCCTTTTTCATCAACCGACAGATTGACTTCTGAATTAGTAGAAAGGGAAATTCTCTTGGCTGCGTTTACGTTTATTTCGTTATCTGTAGAAAGAGTGAAAGTGGAATCTTTGTTGCTAGAAGAAAGTACAATGTCTACATTAGCAGGTTCCTCTGAATCTCCCAAAACATTAATCAAGAGAGTAGACGTTACTCCATCTACAAATATATCCACGTTCTTCATTCCTTCTCCACGGGAAATACGCCATTGGTGTTCTCCGAGCGAATAGTGGTCTCCCTCCTTGCGTAACCAACCTACGATTAAAGGCAAGCGTGAAATTCCATCTCTAACCCAAATAACAGGAGTTCCCCGGTTATCTTCCACGGGAAATACAAGGTTCTCTAAAACGTTTTGCGGGCACGGTACGGCAGAGAAACATCCATATCCTTCCCCTCCGTTTATCGACACGGTTTGAGTTCGGTAGCAGTCCTCTATAAAAGTCTTCCGGTCAGAACCCTCTGGAACGACTAACCATCCCACTCCTCCGACATCTACGCCCGTTTTTAATTTCTTAATTCCAACATCCATAATTATTTATAATTTGCATAAAACAAATTCTCATAGAACACTTGTTGACGAGAAATAAAGAAGCCGAAAGTATCCAAATTCACCTTCCAGCCCGAAATATACTTTTTCCAATCCTTTGCGGTTAATTTGTTTATATCTTGGTCTCCAAATTCTATGATGTTAAAATAACTCATTTTCTTTCCATTTATCTCCACTCCTTCAATATATGCCGGGTATATTCCACGAGATACATTCAGGGTCGTAGTCCTTTGAACTCCGCCAATAGAAACGTTATATTCATTCTGAACGCTATCCACGTGAAATATTTCGCCGGAAGTGTGCATTACAAGCATGCCTCGCTTGAAACGACGGTCACCCTGTAGAACTATTGTACCACGACGTGTAAAGGCATTATAGGCATTGCTTTCTATCAAATACTTGAAATCCCTTACAGCGTTCCTCACAATGCGGTTCCCGTTGTTTTCTTTCTCCTCTTTATCGGTGTTATAACGTCCGCTCATTGCGTAGTTGTAATAGTTAGATTCAATAGCAAGGGGGCGGCTCCCCCAAACGGAAGCAAATTCTGGAAAGAATACCGCTGGTTGAAACAGAGCGGCTACCGGATTGCCTAGCACATCTCCATACGGGATATAACGATACCAAGAATAGATATTTTCTGTATTCCAAGTCAATTGAGTTGAAAGAATGTCCTCCGGGCTTATCGTCAACATAGCACTATTCATAAGTCGCAAAATATTTTCCTTGTCGAACGGCGGACGACGAACAATCCAATAATATTGACTTCCAAAAGTATCTCCCATAAACTCAACCAAAGGTTTTTGACAGACCTTATTGAAGAAGTTCAATAGACTGCCCGTTTGAGTAGATATTCCAGAATCAAACACTTGTTTGTTTTGAACGGAACTATCTACTAATAGCTTCGTAATCTGCCATACTCCAGCTGCTAACCTTTCTTTTGCTACAGTAGGTTGTTTAGGCTTTTGTTTCGTCTTTTGGTATTCCGTAGCATCGGCAACTGTGATGTCCGTAGATGGAGAATAAACATACTGCGTCTGACTTTTCATATCTTCGGCGGTAAAAGAAGCAAAATTTGGGTCTCCATACATCAACATTCTATTCTTCGATACCGCAAACAAATCTTCTCTGGAAAGGAACCAATATTTTGGGTCAACGGATACATTACCGTTTTTGCGTATTTCAAAGTGAAGATGTGGTCCAGTTGAACTACCTGCGTTTGGTTGGTCTTTTGGGTCTCCTCCGCTTGTTCCAATCCTCTGCCCCTTTCTCACTGTTGAGCCTACAGACATAGAAGAATCTACCGTATTAAGGTGCATGAAATATATGTCTAGGAATAAGTCAACCGCTACAATATAACGAATAGTAACGTACAACCCGGCTTCTCCTTTTTGAACCGTATTGTAAACCACTTTTCCATTTACAGGAGAAGTTATAACAGTTCCAACCGGGATTCCTATGTCGATACCCCGATGAAACTTTATTTCATTCTTTATATTTCTCCACCCAAAATCAGAAGTTACTCTCAATGGTGAAGAAGTTTTTATAAAACCTTTGTCAAATACTGGTATTACTATCATTTCTTTATTTCTCCTTCCTTGTTTACAGGTTCTAATGAAACAAACGTAGTACGCTCATCTCCATACGATTCAAAGACGTACGCTGGGACTACCTCTACATTAGCAAGTTGCGAGATAACTCCCTTCAAGACAAACGTTAAGTCCATATTCAAACGATTAGCAAAAACGTCAATTTGTCCTACCGCTCCTCTCAAACGATTGATTGGGTCATTGTATTTATTGTTAATCATGTCCGCTTCTCTTATATCCCCCTGTTTACCAAAACTAGCCTCATTATCAAATACTGAACTTGGGTCTGAAGAGGTAGAAGGATTAAAGAAGAACGAACCGTCATCAATTAAGAGTTTCATCAAATCTCTTCCCGTCACTTCTACGTAGGCATTTGAAGAAACAGCATCTGTGACTACTCTAACTTCATCTACCAAAGCTATCATATCGTACGTTTGGGCGGCAATATCCGCTTTAATATCAAACGTATCTTCATCCTTCACGCCCCGGTAAATATCCATATTCAGCTTTTCAAAAGCAATAAAAAGAATATCATTAGAACTGATTAGCCAATTGAAATAATTAGATTCCAAAAGATTGAAATTGTTTTTGGAATAAAATTCCCCGTTTACCCGGTACTGCTTATCATTCTTTTTGCCCTTGCCTATTTCAATTTGCTCCGTTCCTCCTCTTTCGATTGCTGAAGAAAGTTCCGATGGAGCGTTTATAATGGGAAGTCTTAGGGTAAAACTCCCTCCGTTTTCTCCTACCAAAGTAGAAAGACTCATGACGTGTTTCGAAAGGTCTACAAACTCCGAGCCTCCAGCATTAATCGTTGCCTTGGATTTATCTAGGCTTGAAAGTCCTACGTAGTATAAAGACTTAAACCAACCAAATACTTGTACGGTAGGTGCTCTTTTTTCAGCTTCACTGATTTGATAGCCTTCGTTTTGAATTATGTCCGCTATCTGTTCCGATGCAAAGGCATAGAAATCACCCTCTAGTGCTTGGAAATTAGTCTGACTGATAGCTATCTCACGTTCTACCTTCGAAGCCTGTATACGCATCGTACAAGGGCAGGGAAGAAGCGAATCCACTTTCAAATCGTCTATGCTTTCCGGATATTTGCCCGTTTCTGCTTCTACCTTCTTTTTTAAAGCGTCGGTATATTGGTTCCAAATCAACTCCTTGTTTATCTTGAAGAAGTCCTCTGGAGTGACTTTTATACGTTCTCTATTGAGAAAATCTTCAATAGTACGTATAGAGCGATAATGGTTATATACCCAAATGTATTTATTGTTATCTTTCTCTGCCATATCAATTTCCGTCATTTACTGTGTTAGGTCTGACTCCACTTCCATACGCTATTTTTACTCCAGTGTTAGTAACGGCATTGCTTATACTGGCAATTCCACGACTAATGCCTGAAAGTAATTCAGGAGTTTCCTCAATAAGAGTTTTCTTGTTCTGAAGAGCATCGGCGTTAATTTGGTCTTGGTTGCTTGGACCATTACTCAAAAGAGCACCTGCCTGACCGGAAGAGATATCACTAACATACTTATCAAGTCTGTCTGGAGAAATGCCGGGGAAGATAGATTGGAAAGCAAAATATCCCATTGTTGTATCCGTTCCTCCAAACATCTCCTCGATTCTCTTAACAACGGCTTGCATTATCCTTCCTTCGTTCTTTGGGTCTTTGAGACGTCGGTCAATTTGAGCCATATCTCCTCCGGTTTCCGGGAATAAATCAGCAACAGTACCGTAAACGATAGCTTTCATACGTTCGTTCATTGGGTTCTGAATAGCATTTTGGAAAGTCTGAATATCTCCTCCCATACGAGAATCTTGCGTAACTCCCGTTGAAGAGAAAGCTCCCAAAATATTATTAGCAACACCGTAGTCTGGACGGTCGGTTCTTCCCAAATAAGACGCCATGATTTGCTGCTGTATATCGAACTTTTCTTGTACTCTGGTGAAATCGCTCGTTGTTACCCCTGAACCTTGTATTCCGGTCAAAAGAGTGACCAATTGACTAATAGCATCCGTTACGTTCGTACCATAACGGTCGTAACGAGAACCTTGCATCAATGCGCCTTGATTTAAAGCATACTGACGTTCCAAAGCTATTTGACCGACAGTTTCTTGACCCCATTCGTCCGCCATTCCACGGGCAGCAACCCTCTTCCGGGCTTCGGCTATGAATTCTTCTCGTTTCATACCCAAGTCTCCGTAATCTACTCCCCAAGCGTTAACAGAATCTAAATTGCTAGACAAGAATCCGCTTGCTGCGGCTCCTCTCATTCCTCCAGCGGTGCTACGGAAAGCAGATAAATCTCCCAACTGGTCGTAGCCCTTACCCAATCCTGTAGCTATTTCAGCCGCCCCAGCAGCTAATCCTACCCAACCCATGAATCTCATCATAGCCGCTGGAGACATACCGCTGATACCCGCAATAGACAATCCGGCTCCGGAAATAGCTCCCCCCAGATTTCCATTTTTCATACCAGAAAAGAGATTTTCCAAACCCATTCCGGCTTGAAGAACATTATCCCCTCCGATACCACCTCTGCCTCCGCCGCCTTCCGTAGACCGCTGCATTACCCGTTTCAATTGGTCGTCAATAGCATTAATTCTTCCTTGGGCTGCTAAGGCTCCTGCCTCGTCCGGTGCATTATCTCGTTCTTGTAGAAGTTCCCGGCGTTGTTGACGAAGGCGGTTAATATAAGAGTTTGGGTCACCTCCTGATGCTTCTTGACGGTCTTTGCGTTCCATTTCCCCGGTTAGACGTTTAATGGCGTCGGTCAGTTCCCTTTCCGCATTCGCTTTTTCTTCCCCTTCTTGGCGGTCAATTTCGTCAAACTCGGCATCGAACATCGTTCCAACCTTCTTGTATCTCCTTGTTCTTTCGTCCTCAATTTGCTGATTAAGAACTGATTGATAAAAAGGGTCATCCGCCTTATCACCCAAATTAGTAATACCTCGTTGACGCATACGTTCCATATCCTCGTCAATCTTACCATATTGAGCTTCCAAACGGCTTTGAGCGTCGGAACGTCGGGCATCGTAACGTGCCGATATATCCCGGTTCATCGCTTCCCTTTGGGATTGTGATACTAAATCTAAAGCAGCACGATTCGTCGTAGAAACAACACTATTTCTTTGTTCTGCTATTTCTCTTCGAATATCATCAATCAAGCGGTCACTAGGCGGCAACGGCTGTCGTGAAGCGTCTGGCTCCCTACCCGGCACGTCAACGTCTGGAGTGTTAGAAACGTTCTCCAACTCGTCTCGCAGCCCTTGGGCATTTCCTCTTATGTTAACTGTTACGTCCATATTTGTTATTCGTCAAATTTTTCCAAATTTATCTTTTCGTAATCTTCGTCAATTTCTTCTTGGGACATTGGTATACTCTTCTTCATACCCAACTGGGAATCTATGTACGCTTCCATCTCTTCGTCCTCCTCACACATTTCTTTAGATATAATCCGACTCACCAAAAGCGATTCTTGATAATCTATGGCCATGTCTATAAAGTTCATAGCCCGGTGTTGAGGAGAACCGAAGGGAATATTGTATTTCTTTCTCCACCATAGGTCTACCGTGAAACGTGACCATTCGAAGATGAAATCATCAATCCTCTTGGTTAGAGGCACTTTCCTTGACTTCTCCATCACTTTCTCCTATCTTGTAGAGGTCTTTCAACAATTCGTTGTACCACGGTGCTACGTGCTGCTTATATGCCTTTACGACAGGCACCATATCTTCTGGTGAAAGTTCGGCTAAAGTTTTAACACCCAATATACGACGAATCTTGGGACACATCGTTTCGAAGAACGCAATAGCGTCTACCATATCCAGAGCGAAAAACATACTCTTAACTCCGGAAGCAGACATTGTCCCGTAGCGGTTCCCGGTTAAGGATTGTTTTAAACTCTCCATGTCTATCATCTGACCTACATTGGGGAATGTTACTGTAATTTTGTTACTCTCAAAATCAAAAGTTTTCTGTCTTTGCAAAGTTTCCATTTCTTTTTACAATTTAATTAAACAAATAAAGGAGTACGGTGTTTTGCCGTACCCCTTTATATAATTGATATTCCAAACGTTTTTGTTTATTCGTTGTAAAGAATTGGGTCTGTATATTCAAACTCCGTATCTCTACCAGAAATTTGTCCCTCCTGAACGTCAAAGCCTTCACGTGTAGCAAAAGCTCCGGAAACTTTCGCAAAAGTTTCGTATTTAGTTGAAACCAAACCGCTTTCCAAATCAATTTCTCCGTCTTTGACTTTCTTCAAGATAGCAATTTCCAATCCGGCTTCTTGCATAAGAATAGCGTTCGCCCATTCTTCGATAGTCCCCGCATTACGGAAAGTACCAATCTTTGACTTGTTAGCCAAGAGATTGAAATTGATAGTATAAGAAGAACAACTGATGTTCCCTGTCCATTCCAGTGCCGGAAGTTCCTCCGGGTTCAAACGTCCCAAACCAGTTACTCGTCCACGACGAATACTTTCAGTGATTCGGACATTTTTCATCTTTCCGACTGTTACGCTGTTGATTTGAATAATCGCCAACGGAGCCGTCATTACTCTTTCATTCTTTGCCATATCACAAATGTTTTAAGATTAAACAGTAATATTTTCTACTACATAAAAAGCCCTCATGCAATTGAGGGCTTTTATCATTTTTATATCGTATAATTTAAAATCTTGTTTTTTGCATCAAATCATGCTAAAATCGTTATGTAT
>OIZF01000834.1_pt1 | contig 20024 bp, 14 predicted proteins | sample 1588471 | NCBI WGS metagenome assembly OIZF01 (sample SAMN03283279) | human gut metagenome | biome: human-associated habitat; material: feces | host: Homo sapiens | place: Peru | collected 2012
CTGACCGACGCCAACGCCTTTGCCATTCCCGAAAACTTCACAGCAGCGTCTGTAACGTTGACACGCACACTGCGTGAGGGCATCAACAGTTTCGTATTGCCGTTCAGTGTAAAGCCCGACGAGCTGGGTGCAACAGAGCTCGCAACATATTACAACAAGTCGGAGGGCAACAAAGTGACCTTCGTAAAGAAGGACATGGCAACAGGTGTTGAGGCTAATGTGCCGTTCATAACATGCAACGTGGCTGCCGACAAGGCTGGCGAAAACATGGCACTGAACTTTACCAACAAGGATTTTGTGGTTACTCCTGCCTCCTTTGACGACGCATTTAAGGGCGTTTACGCTCCGCAGAACGCTAACGGACTGTATGGTATCGACAACAACGGCAATCTGCATAAGGGTGGTGAGACTGCCACCATCAATGCGTTCCACGCCTTCTACCAGCCTGCCGTCGGTCAGGAAGTTGCCGCTGCAATAGACTACTTCACAAGCGAGACAACAGGCATCAGCACCGTGACAACAACCTCGTCTGCCGCTGCAACGGCTGTCTACGATCTCAGTGGACGCCGCGTGGCTGACAGCCTCGCTGCTGGCCGACTTGCCAAGGGCATCTATGTGGTTGGTGGCAAGAAGGTGGCTGTGAAGTAAACAGTCGCTCTGGCAAACAGCAAAACATAAGACACTGAACAAATAAAAACTGGCATTGAAAATGAAAAAGAAATATATAACGCCACAAACTCTCGTGATGTGCGTTGAGACAATTGCTCCGATAGCTGCATCTGGCGAATTTACGGTGACAAAAGATGATAGCGGCTCTGACTACGAAGGAGTGTTCTACAGTCCATCAAACAGCCTGTGGGGAGACGACAGAGAGTTCTACAACAAGCCCAACAGCCTGTGGGAAGACGACGAAGAGTAGTATCTGCAGAGTAGCAGACACGAAAAAGCATAATGAGTACAACTTAATGTTAGAGTAAAGCACGCCGGGCGGGGCACGCAACCGCAACAGGCCACTCCCTGCCCGGCTTCTTTCTCAACCCCCATCATCCTCACACCCCACAACCCCCATGCCCCCAACCCATACATCCCACAACGACACGACAACGTGCTTCAAATTTGACAATAAGCGAAAAACATATGGCGTAAGCCTAATCAATGCATAGCGCAAGTTGAAAATACTCGTAATGTAAACAATAAATACTCATAACATAAATGTACAACAAAACCATTCTACACACAGCTGCTGCACTATTGCTGCTCGTAGCGACAGCACCAGCAATGGCACAGAAACAGGTGGAGGTTAAGAACATGAACTTCTTAAGTTCAAACCATTGCATCTACCGCATCAGCAAACCGTCTAACTATCTTCTCCTGCCTGTTCAGGAGAAAGCAGAGATGTGTAACGTCAAGGTCGTAGACAACAACAATCAGGTGAAGACTCTGAACGTAAGACTGGCGGCTAACCACATAGACTACTATGTACCGCTCGACCTTAAGCCCTACAGCGGAAGCAAAGGGCTCGCGCTCGACATACATGTCAATGGCACATGTCGCAACGACGGCGACCTGTCGGGATTTACTTGCTGGAAGAATATGCAGCTCGCTGACTCGTTCGACACCACAAACCGCGAGCAGTACCGACCCATCTACCACCACACTCCTACGTGGGGATGGATGAACGACCCCAACGGCATGTTCTATAAAGACGGTGTCTGGCACCTCTTCTTCCAACACAACCCCTATGGTTCGCAGTGGGAGAACATGACATGGGGACACTCCACGTCTACCGACCTTGTGAACTGGACTTTTGAAGGCGACCCCATCGAGTCTGATGTGTGGGGCACTGTGTTCAGCGGATCGGCTGTGGTAGACCATGACGGCACCGCAGGATTCGGAAAAGGGGCTGTAGTGGCAATGTACACGTCGGCTGGCGAAAACCAGACGCAGAGCATAGCATACAGCAACGACAACGGAAAGACATTCACAAAATATGCTGCCAACCCTGTGTTGACAAGCAACACGCCTGACTTCCGCGACCCACACGTGTTCTGGAACGAAGACATCAAGCGTTGGAACATGATTCTGGCAGAGGGGCAACACATGAACATCTACTCGTCGGCAGACCTTAAAGACTGGAAGCTTGAGAGTCAGTTTGGTGCCGAATATGGCAACCACGGCGGCGTATGGGAGTGTCCTGACCTCATGAAGATGAAGGTTCGCGGCACCGATGAGTACAAATGGATGCTCATCTGCAACATAAACCCCGGCGGACCGTTCGGTGGCTCTGCAACACAGTACTTCGTTGGACAGTTCGACGGACACAAATTTACATGCGAGTCGGCGCCCGAGGTGACAAAATGGATGGACTATGGCAAAGACCATTACGCCACTGTGACCTTCGACAACGCCCCCGACGGACGTCATGTCGCCATAGCGTGGATGAGCAACTGGCAGTATGCCAATTTGGTGCCTACCATGCAGTATCGCTCTGCCAACTCCGTGCCACGCGACCTCGACCTCTACGAGTATGAGGGACAGACCTACTGCGGTGTCACACCGTCGCCCGAGCTGGCGGCAGCGCGTCCTAAGAAGGCTGTGAAGACGCTCTCGGAGGCGTGTGAGATGGTTGTCACGCTCAAGGGCGGAGCCACCATCACGCTGTCAAACGACAAGGGGGAGCAGGTGGTGCTAACCTACGACGAGAAGAGTCGCACCTTTGCTATGGATCGCACGAAGAGTGGTCTGAAAGACTTTAGCGACGAGTTTGCTGCTCTCACTGTTGCTCCCGTCCACGGTAAGCTGTCGCAACTGCGCCTGTTTATCGACCGTTGCAGCATCGAGGTGTTTGCTTCCGACGGCACAATGGCAATGTCTAACCTCGTGTTCCCGACCAAACCTTACAACAGGGTTACGGTGAAGGGCAAAGCAAAATATGTGGTATATAATCTCAAGAAGTAAGTCTGGCGCTGAAAAACGTATGACTATAATTTCTAAAAACAATAAATCGAAAAGCTAAAATGAATAGTTCAAGCTCAAACATGAGTAGTTCAAACTCAAGCAAACTGACCCTAATTCCCGTGATGATAGCATTCTTCACTATGGGCTTCGTCGACCTGGTCGGTGCGGTGTCAAACAACATGCAGGAAGACTTCGGACTCTCCGACTCCGCCGCTAACTTCTTCCCCTCGCTCGTGTTCTTCTGGTTCCTTATCTTCTCTGTGCCCACGGGTATGCTCATGAATAAGATAGGTAGAAAGAAGACCGTTCTGCTCTCAGTAGTGCTCACAACATTGGCTGTGTTCCTGCCGCTCTTCGACAGCTTCATGCCTACCAAGGAGAGCCAGCTCTGGCTGATGTACATCTCTTTCTCGCTGCTCGGCATAGGCAACGCCATCATGCAGACCGGCATCAATCCGCTCGTGACGATGCTCGTGAAGGGGCACTTGGCTTCGACGCTCACCTTCGGTCAGTTCGTTAAGGCTATCGCTTCGTTCATCGCTCCGCTCATCGCGGCTTGGGGTGCTACCACTACAGCTCCTATCCTCGGACTCAGCTGGCGCATCCTTTTCCTGCTCTTCTTCGTGATAGGTATGGTGGCTACGCTGTGGCTCGGCATGACACACATCGAGGAGGAACCCATCGAAGGCAAGGCTTCTGGCTTCGCCGACTGTCTGAAGATGCTCGGTTCGCCTATCATCCTGCTCTCGTTCATTGGCATCATGTGCCACGTGGGTATCGACGTAGGTACTAACGCCGTTGCACCGAAAGTGTTGTTCGAGCGTCTTGGCGGTGCCGGCGACTCGCTCAGCCAGTTCGAGTACGCTACGTCAATCTACTTCGCGTTCCGTACGCTCGGCTGTTTCACCGGCTCAATCCTTATGCGCAAGCTCAATATCCGCACTTTCTTCACAATCATCGTGCTGATGATGGCGCTCTCTATGGTCGGCTTGGTGTTCGGTACAGAGAAGTGGGAGCTTTGGGCAGCAATCGCTCTCGTAGGCTACGGCAACTCTAACGTGTTCTCTATCGTCTTCTCGCAGGCTATGCTCTCTGCTCCAGAGAAGAAGAACGAGGTTTCGGGCCTTATGATTATGGGTCTGTTCGGCGGCACCGTGTTCCCACTCCTCATGGGTTTGGCAAGCGACGCTGCAAAGGCTGCCGACGCACAGTATCCGCAGGTTTGGGCTGCTGCTGTGATGGCTATCGGTGTGCTCTATCTGTTCAGCTATATACCAAAAGTAAAGCAGAACTAATTTAAAAGTAAAAAAGTAAAAGAGTAAAAAAGTAAAAAGCCCCTTCCAACCATAAAGCCCCTCCCAACCCTCCCCGTCGGGGAGGGCTTAGTTAGCCTAAAAATGCTTAGAAAGGCTTAGTTTTCCTTGGCTTAGAAAGGCTTAAAAAGGCTTAGTTCGGCTTAAAATGCTCGGCTTATTCAAAAAAACAATAACTGAAGACAATAAAACTATGGAAAAGAAATATGTAGTAGGACTCGGTGAGGCACTCTGGGACGTGCTTCCTGAAGGTAAGAAACTTGGTGGTGCACCGGCTAACTTCGCGTTCCACGCCGGTCAGTTCGGCTTGAACTCAATCGCTGTGAGCGCTCTTGGCGAGGACAAGCTCGCTGACGAGACCGTGCAGCAGCTCGAGGAGAAGGGCTTACAGTATTGCATGCCGCGCGTGCCTTATCCAACTGGCACCGTGCAGGTGAAGCTCGACGACGAGGGCATACCTACATACGACATAAAGGAGAACGTAGCGTGGGATAACATCCCGTTCACCGACGAGGTGAAGGCTATCGCTGAGAACACAAAGGCTGTGTGCTGGGGCTCGCTCGCTCAGCGCAACGTGGTGAGCCGCGAGACAATCTACAAGTTCCTCGACGCTACACCTGCCGACTGCATGAAGATATTCGACATCAACCTGCGCCAGGACTTCTACACAAAGGATGTTATCTGCGAGAGCATGAAGCGCTGCAACGTTCTTAAGATCAACGACGAGGAACTTGTGCTCATCGGCAGAATGTTCGGCTATCCGGGCTTGGACATCGAGAACAAGTGCTGGCTCATCCTTGGCAAGTACGACCTCGATATGCTCGTGCTCACCTGCGGCGTAAACGGCTCGTACGTGTTCACACCAGGCGAGATGTCGTTCCAGCCCACACCGAAGGTTGATGTGGCTGACACCGTTGGCGCAGGCGACTCGTTCACGGGTACATTCTGTGCTTCTATCCTTGCCGGAATGACGGTGGCTGAGGCTCATGAGCGCGCAGTGAGAGTGAGCGCATACGTCTGCACGCAGAACGGCGCAATGCCCGTACTGCCTGAGGAGGTGAAGTAAAGCTCCTCTCAAAATTTGTTGTTAGAGTTAGAAGCCGGAGGCATCGTTGCCTTCGGCTTTTTTCGGTTATATCATACAAACGTTTTTCTGTTTCAGATTAAAGCAGTAACTTTGCGGCTAAATAGGAGGTATGGGCATCTTGCCCATACCACGCACCCACACGCACCCACAAACGCTTTTAAAAGTAAAAAAGTAAAAACATATATGAAATCACTAAGCCGCATCCTTAAAGGCAACCCTACAGTGACAGAGAGCACGGTCTATTACGTGCTCGTCATCTGTTGCATATCTCACTTTCTGAACGACATGATACAGTCGATCATTCCGTCTATCTATCCTATCCTCAAGGACAAGTTCGACTTCTCGTTCGCGCAGATAGGTATCATAACGCTTGTCTTTCAGATGACATCCTCCATTCTGCAGCCCTTCACCGGACTGTCTGCCGACCGCCATCCGCGCCCCTATGCGCTCTCCGTCGGCATGTGCTTCACGCTCGCCGGACTGCTCATGCTTGCGTTCGCCGAGAACTATCTGCTCATACTGCTGGCTGTGAGCGTCGTAGGCTTCGGCTCGTCCATGTTCCACCCTACGGCGTCGCGCGTGGCGCAACTGGCATCGGGCGGCAAGAAAAGTCTCGCACAGTCTATCTTCCAGGTGGGCGGCAACGGCGGTTCGGCGCTCGGTCCGTTGCTCGCGGCGCTCATCATCCTGCCCTTCGGACAACACGCCATATCGTGGTTCGCCATAGCCGCCCTGCTCGCAGCACTCATCATGGTGCGCCTCGGAGCGTGGTATAAAGCCCGCCTGCAGTATGCCGTGAAGCATCCGCGCAAGGCGGAAGTGCTGAACACGCACATCTCCCGACGCGCAAAGTACGGCGCATTGCTCATACTCATCCTGCTCGTCTTCTCGAAATACTTCTACACATCCTGCATCACGAGCTACTTCACGTTCTTCCTCATCGACAAGTTCGGCGTCTCGGTGCAGGCTTCGCAGATATGCCTCTTCGTGTTCCTCGCCGCCTTCGCCATCGGCACGCTCGCCGGCGGCGTGTTCGGCGACCGCTTCGGACGCAAGTACGTGATATGGTTCTCCATCCTTGGCGCGGCTCCGTTCGCCCTCGCCATGCCCTACGTCAATCTGACGTGGACCATCGTGTTCACCTTCCTCTCCGGACTCATCATCGCCTCGGCGTTCTCCTCGATAGTGGTCTACGCCACCGACCTCATGCCCGACAAAGTAGGACTCATCGCCGGCATCTTCTTCGGCCTTATGTTCGGTCTGGGCGGCATCGGTTCAGCGTTCTTCGGATGGCTCGCCGACAAGACCAGTGTAGAGTTTATCTTCAAGGTGAGCGCATTCCTGCCGCTGCTCGGCATAATCGCCGGACTGCTGCCCGATACGCAGAAGAAGTAGTGCTTTTAAACTCTCCAATACACTTTTCCTACATTTTTGATACTTCAAAAATACACTTTTCCTGTATTTTTGAAGCATTAAAATTACACTTTTCCTATAAACAAGTAAATGCAGTAAATAGACATGAAAAAGACAATACCAGTTATAGGTATGGCGTGCGTTGTCTGCGCCGCCAACGTAGAGAATACGCTCCGTAAGTTGCGAGGCGTCAACTCGGCTACGGTAACACTGTCTACACGCACGGTGCTCGTAGACTACGACCCAGACGTGATTACGCTCGACGACATGAAGCGCGAGGTGAGCAACGCCGGCTACGACCTCGTGGTGGAGAACGACCGCAACGCCGAGGAGATTAACCGTCGTGAATACACGCTGTTGCGCCGCCGTACGCTGCTTTCGTGGCTGTTCGCCGCGCTCACGATGTACTTCGGCATGAGCGGCGACGGAACGTTCAACAACCAAATCTGCCTCATACTCGCTCTCTTAAACATGTTCTACTGCGGCAGACGCTTCTATGTGTCGGCGGCAAAACAGATAACTCATCGCACGGCGAACATGGACTCGCTCGTGGCGCTGAGCACGCTCATCGCGTTCCTCTTCAGTACGTTCAATACGTTCTTCGGCGAGGCGGTTTGGGGCGCACGCGGCATAGAGTGGCACACCTACTTCGACGCTTCGGTGATGATAATCACGTTCGTGCTCACCGGTCGGTGTCTTGAGGAGAAAGCGAAAGACAGCACGGCGAGCAGCATACGCCAGCTCATGGGCATGCAGCCCAAGACAGCGCGCATCGTGACGCACGAGAAGATCGAAGGCTCGGACGACTACCGCATGGAGGAGGTGCCTATCTCGACGATTCAGATAGGCGACACGATAGAGGTGCGCGCCGGAGAGAAGATTCCGGTGGACGGCGTGGTGTGTGCGGCAGAGAGTTTTATGACTGCCGATGCGGCGTACGTAGACGAGGCTATGATAAGCGGCGAACCTACACCGGCTATGAAGAAAGCAGGCGACACCGTGCTTGCCGGAACCATACCCAGTCAGGGCAAGCTGCGTATGCGTGCGCGACAGATTGGCGAGAACACCGCCCTTGCGCACATCATACGCATGGTGCAGGAGGCACAGGGCAGCAAGGCGCCCGTGCAGCGCATCGTAGACCGAGCCGCTCGGGTGTTTGTGCCGACGGTGGCTGCCATCGCGCTGCTCACGTTCTGCGTGTGGTGGGCTGTAGGAGGCAACGCTGCACTGCCGCACGCTATTCTCTCAGCTGTGGCAGTACTCGTCATAGCCTGCCCATGCGCAATGGGATTGGCTACGCCGACGGCGCTCATGGTGGGCATCGGCAAGGCGGCGCAGAAGCAGATTCTGATAAAGGATGCGTCGGCGCTGGAGAACCTGCATAAGATTCGGGCACTCGTCGTCGACAAGACTGGAACGCTCACCATTCCAAACCCGAGCATCGACTTCACACGCCCGACTGACATACCGCTCGAAGAGCGCGAAACGCTGAAGCCTAACGCCAAGGAGGCGATAGCGCAGCTGCAGTCGGCTGGCATTGAGGTGTACATGATGAGTGGCGACAAGGAGGAGGCAGCGCACTATTGGGCTGCTGAGGCTGGCATACGCAACTATCGCAGCAAGGTGCTGCCAGGCGACAAGCAGGCACTCGTGCAGCAACTTCAGAGCGAAGGTAAGCGCGTGGCTATGGTTGGCGACGGCATCAACGACACGCAGGCACTCGCCCTCGCCGACGTTGGCATAGCTATCGGTCGTGGCACAGATGTGGCGATGGACGTGGCGCAGATAACGCTGATGGGCGACGACCTCATGGCGCTGCCAGAAGCCGTAAGGCTCAGTAGACGTACCGTGCGCATGATATGGCAGAACCTCTTTTGGGCATTCGTCTACAACATCGTTTGCATACCCCTCGCCGCCGGCGCCCTACACATCTTCGACATCGACTTTCAGATAACGCCGATGTGGGCAAGTGCCCTGATGGCGTTCTCAAGCGTAAGCGTAGTGCTCAATTCGCTGCGCCTGCGCTACGCGTAACGGATTGTTTACCGGACAGCAATAATTTATAATTTGTCATTACGCAACAGCTTTCCCAACACTACAACAACCACTTAATAAACTGAGCACAGCTTTTGCAGATTCTCTTCGAAGTGTTCTTTGTCGATGGCGCTGTTCTTTAGTGTAGAGCGATAGTTGTATATTGTTTGTAGCGAGTAGGAGAGGATGCCGGCAATCTTAGGACTTTCCGTTACGCCCAGTCTTACCAAGGCTGCTACACGCAAGCTTGGAGTCAGCTCGTTGTCTTCCTTAAGCTCGATTTGTGCCTCGGGTATCAGCAGTGAGTTCAGTTCATTTACAAACGAGGGATAGAGCGAGAGGAAGATTTTGTCGAACTGCGAGAAGAAGCTCTGGCTCTCCTCAGCGCCTCGCTTTGAAGACGAGAGAATGCTCAGCAGTTCGTTCTGCTGATTGGCTCTAATTTTACGTATTACCAGTTTGCGCTGACTGTCCAACCGCTCAATATACTGATAGCAGAGCATGATAAAGGCATTAGCCATCAACTCACGCTTTGTGTTGGTGTTTTCAAGCTCATCATTTGAGTTCCGAAGCGCTTTGTTTGAGTCTTTAAGCTCGTTGTTTGAGTCCTTAAGCTCGTTGTTAGAGTCTTTAAGTGCTTTGTTGGAGTCTTTAAGCTCGTTGTTAAAGTTCTTAAGTTCATTGTTATTGTACTTAAGTTCATTGTTGTTGTATTTCAGCTCATCATTGGAGTTCTGAAGCGCTTTGTTTGAGTTCATTAGCTCATCGTTAGAGTCCTGAAGCGCTTTGTTTGAGCCTTTAAGTTCATCATTAGAGTCCTGAAGCGCTTTGTTTGAGCCTTTAAGTTCATCGTTAGAGTCCTGAAGTGCTTTGTTTGAGCTCGTCAGTTCATCGTTAGAGTCCTGAAGTGCTTTGTTTGAGCTCGTCAGTTCGTCATTAGAGTCCTGAAGTGCTTTGTTTGAGCCTTTAAGTTCATCGTTAGAGTCCCGAAGCGTTTTGTTTGAGCCCTTAAGTTCATCATTAGAGTCCCGAAGCGTTTTGTTTGAACCCTTAAGCTCATCGTTAGAGTCCCGAAGAGCTTTGTTTGAGCTCATCAGTTCATCGTTTGAGTCTTGAAGTGCTTTGTTGTCCTTTAGCTGTTGTTTGTTGGTAGCGCTCAACTTTTCAGTCAAGGCTTTCAGTTCCTTCTCCGACAGTTTCAACAAATCTTTTTTCCGGTTGACGTACACCACTACTGCTGCAATGACAACCAACAGCATAAGTATACATATTATCGTCACGTTTTTCCAGATGGCTTCCTTTTGGAGCTTTTCATTGTAAGCCGATAATATTACATGCAGGTTGGCGTATAGCTCCACACGTTGCAGACGACTATTATATTCATGTGCGTCTTTCAATGTTTGATTGATATATTTCCGGGCTTTGTCAAGATCATTCTTGTTTTTATAAAGCAACAGAGCAACATCTTGCAATGCCAGACTCTCATTGTTTGACGACATTACATCGCTAATGGCAGCAAGCAACAGATAACGCCTCTGCTGCTCCCACAGTTTATTGTTGCCGTAAGCCTTCGACAGAACGCATGCCGCCCTGCCGTACATGCGGTTTTCGGGTCCGAACATTTGCATTGCCTTATTCAATGAAGTGCTAATCTCATTGATACTCTTGCCTGAGTAAAAGAGGTTAATACCCTTCATGTAATAATACATTGCACTATTCTTCGGACAGTAGTATAGAGCCTTGCTGATATATTCCTTGAACAGTTCGTTATAATGTTTGCTGAACTCCATTTTCTGACAATGTGCATTCAGATTGTAATAAAGTGAACTCTGGGCGCAGTAGAAAAGGAAATTTTGCTTTGGATCGGATTGTGATATCTCGATTTTGTCCAGATTTTCCTTCGCCTCAATATAGAAGCCTCGTTCAATCAGCAGACTTGCCTTTGTAATCAGAAATCGGTTGCAATAATCAGAATTGCCAGTCTGTTTGGCAAGGCTTATTCCCCTTTGGACATACACCATTGCCGAGTCGTAAACGTATAGACTATACTCGTTTGCCAACTGTTCATATATGCGTAGCTTGTCTGTTGCAGCGGTCACGAATTTAGCTCCAAGCTTAATGTCTTTTAGCCTTTTTTCTTTTATGACATCATAATCCGCACTATGGGCTATTACTGAGTCTAATCTTTCGTAAAGTTTGTTATTGTCTGCGCGAGCATTAATGATCGACAGACAGATAGTTATGGTTAATATCAATATCCTCATGGTCTTTAAATATTTAGATTTTACCTTTTCTATCTACAAATATATAGATTTTTTATTAGATATATTATATGAATTTTCTACTTTTTTTTAATCGTTTTTTTTCGATTCTTACTTTCTTTTACCCCCCCCGTTGCGTAAGTTGCTGTTTATCTGATAGTTGTGGATTTTTCATATTACTCATACTTACTTGAAGCTTACTCAATGCACTTTAACCTACAGGATATATATACCTTTGCATCGAAGATTTTGAGAGGCGCAAATTCCGAATTTAGAAGAAACGTTTTGATTGAAATAATAATACGTATAATACGATAAAATAAAAAAAACTTTTTTAATGATGTCAATGAGATTTTTCAGGAAAATTTGTTTTGTCGCAACTCTCTTGCTTTTGGCTATGCCGATGGTTGCAGCAACCGCAAATGGTGTTGGCAAAAGCGAGAAGAAGGTTTGGCAAGATTCAGATCCGTCTAAGGAGAATTATTTTAACAACCGTCGTGCTCTCGTAGGACCGGGATGTACAATCAATAGCATTGGTAATGGTGTTCAGGTGGTTTCTGGAACAGCTAATCTTCAGAACCTTTGCAACGAGAATATGGATGATTATGCTACGATTCCGGCGCTTGTTGGAGCTACCATAGTAGCAAGTCCTATTATCAGCGTTAAGGACAATCAGCATTATTATGCTGGTGGTACAGAGGCTGGTTTTGTCATTTGTGCAAAATCAGAGGCAAGCATCCTTACTCTCGATTTAGCACAGTTTTATAAAATACAGTTTCTTAAGGACGGAGAAAAGGTTGGCGATCTCCAAACTATCTCTACCGGTAAGTCTGTCACTGGTCTTGGACTGTCGCTGTTGACAATCCCTGGTTCTGACCAGGTCAACAAATTGTACATGGCAACTGCCCCTGGCAATTTTGATGAAATCAAGCTTGTTCAGTGTGGAGTTGATGCTAAATTGGGTTCTGCTATAAATATCAAGTATGCGTTTGTAGGCAAGGCTCGTGAGTATACTATTACCAATAATAAGGAGAATGGTATCCAGAACTATGAAAAGGATTATAACCGTAAGACTATAACATTGAGCGGTGACAAAAAATTATATGATGAAGACCTTACAAACTCTGTTCTTAATAATATAGGATCAGTAGATGTTAGAGCCACTCCTACAGATGGTCAGGAGGTTTTCCCTGCTGGCACAGAGATAGGCTTCAAATACAAAATTAAAGATGCTCTAAACCTCGGAGTGGGAGCTTATACCAAAATCACTTTATATAGTAAAGACTATAGCACTGGTCTCTTTGGTAGTAAGCATGATATAGAAACGGAAAGTTATAATGTAAATGTAGGTGTTCTTAAGCTTGGTGTTATTAAAGATGAAAATGATGCCGAAGTCGTTATAAAGTCAACAAAGCCCTTTTCAAAGGCTAAGTTAACTTTCGGTGGTTTAAATATAGAATTAGGTGCAACAACGGTCAACTACGCCTTTGTGCGCATGGCTCCCGATGCAGCTTCTCATCATTGCCCAATAGATGCCACATCAAGCCGCGATGTGTCTGGAAGTGTCAATCAGTTCCAGTTGCAGCACAATAAGGATGTTGATGTGACATGGTCTGTCCAGAGCTATCCAGAGGGTGCTGCTGTTTCTGTAGATGCCACAGGCTTGGTAAGCAATTTGTCTCTTCCCGGCAAGTATGTTTTCCGTGCAACAGCTGCTGATGGTTGCTATGAAGAGACAACCCTCAACTATGCTCCTACATATATTCCCGAGAAACACGGAGTGGATATCCTTGTCAATAAGGAGGGTGAGGAGCCTAAATACGTGTTGAGCGATAAGTTTGGCGGTGGTTTGATACAGATATCCGATAGAATGATGAACCGCTCAGCCATACTTACTACTTCTCTCAACGATTTCGCCTATCGTCAGCCAAGCGTTGAATTGGCTGCCAACACAGGTCTCGTTGGCATCAAGACTGCTGATGGCTCTAACTTTGCTGATGGCTTGAATGGCAATGCAAGAGCTTTCAATGGCAAGATGAAGGTTGGTTTTGTGGTATCTGTTAAGGCTACTGGACTCGATGCTGATGTGCTTAATCTCTATAACATCAAGCTCTACAATAAAGGCAAGGAAGTGACTGGAGATGTAACAACCCATTGGGATGCCATCTCAGCCGGACTTATCGGTAAAGAGGAAACACGTAAAATGTGTCTGAACGTTGAAGTTCCAGCGGGCTGTGCGTTTGATGAGATTGTACTTTATAAAACAGGCGTTCTTTCTGCCGACCTCTCACAGCTCAATATCTACTATGCGTATGTAGCCGATGCTGAGGCAGACAATGCTACAATCAATCCCGTTTACGGCGCTCAAGTGGTGTCTACAAATAATACCAATGCATCAATCGACTTTGCCAACACTCAGATTGTCCAAGTTGCCAACATTGGCAACGGCTACGATGAGTTGAGCAATTTGATTGACGACTCGATGGATACATACCTGACTCTACCTTTGGGCGTAGACTTGGGAGGCTCTACAATCTCAGTCAATATGGGTAAAGTAGTTGATAAGGGACAGCAGCTTGTTATGGTAACCCAGAATCTGGCTTTAGGATTGGGTGCAAGTCTGGGCGAAGGTCTAAAGTTGACCACCTATCTTGATGATGAGGAGCAGGAAGAACTGACAAGCTGGAAGGTTCTTGGTGCTGATGTTATTGGTAGTAATGGCGACAGCTATGCCGTGCTTAATCCTACCAAGTCGTTCGATCAGGTTCGTATCACACCTGTTAAGGCGCTCTCTGCTCTTGAGAATCTTCAGATTAAGGGCTTCGCTCTGCGTACTGACATGAACGACGACGGAACCATCAACGGATCAGACAATCTACTGGTTCTTGATGAGAACAAGACTCTTGCAGTTACTAAGTCATACACTGGTGCCAAGATGCTGTTGCACCGTACATTCACCAAGAATGCAGACAACGACAAGAAGGGATGGAACTCGATCATTCTTCCCGTCGATATGACAGCAGCTCAGGTGAAGGAAGCCTTCGGCGAGGGTGTACAGATGGCAGAGTTCGACCGTTTGGAGAACAACTGGATAAAGTTCTCTACCGTAGACGTAGCCGCTGATGGCGTAGTGCTGCATAAGAATACACCTTATATAATATATCCTACTAAGGAGCCGCTCGGCAACTATTCATACACTATCGACGGTGTTACGAAGATTCTCGACGGTCATGTATATGTAGCCAATGGCATCAACTACGATGACCAGACATCTGATCTGACACACATAGTAAATGGCGGAGGCATGACCTACACCGGTTCGTACGACAGTAAGACCGTTGTGTCCGCCGACTCATATATGTTCAGCAAGGGTGACTTGGTTCACACAAATAAAGACCATACTGTAAAGGCTTATCGTTGCTGGCTTAAGGATGATATGCACACGGGCAAAATGTTGATGTTCTCAATTAATGGTAACGGCATAGACGGAACAACCGGCATCCACGTGACTGAGGAGAACAAGCAGAATACAAACACCGGCATCTACAACCTTGGCGGTGTGCGCATGAACACCAACAATGTCGATAAGTTGCCGAAGGGTGTGTATGTTGTTAACAACAAGGTAGTGGTAAAGAAATAATATTATAACTGCATTATGAAAAAGAAGAAATACGTAGCTCCGGAGATTAGCGTTATCGAAATGGATCCTTTACAGATAATGGCTGGAAGCCTTGAAAGTGACCGTGGCTGGAGTCCCGACGGTGACGAGAAGGATGGATTCAGCGTCCAGGAAGAAGAGGAGAATGGAGATTATGAATTCTAAATTCTATATAGCTAATACATTATAATTTTTGATTGTAGTTGAGCGCCTTGCAATGCAAAAGCATCTGCAAGGCGCTTTCTTTGTTATTAATAATGTATAGAGAAGCGGCGGACGGGGTGGGGAAGTGTTGAGCAAGTTGCAATCGTTTGCAGGTGTGTGCGAACACATTAAGGGTTGACGTAGGTCAAAAATAGCGGTTTTTATGCGAAAAAAGAGTGTAAACACTTGTTTGTGTACGCAAACAATTGTAACTTTGCATCGTCAAAACAAGGGAACCGTGAGGCAACCGCTTGACTAACAACATTAGGTAAAAGGTATTGAAAGGATAATTCAATAGGAAAGTCTTAAGGGTAAAGAAGATTCAGGACGACATCAGAAGGTAAAAGATTAGGATAACAACACCGAAAGGTATTAGGTAAAGGTAAAAGATTAGGTAAAGGTAAAAGATTGAACAAGAGAGGATGACTTCTGATAAGGTATTATAAAAGGTGAAAAGTAAAGGGTAACTTTGGTAAAGGTCTTAAGTTTTGAAAGGTAAAGAAGTTTTTAGGTAAAGATTGTCAATAAAAGGTATATAGTTTGGTAGTTTTAAAGGTTAATAAGTAGAAAGGTTATGTTGATGACGGTAATGATGAGCCTATTTGCAGCGACTGCTGCAATAGGAATGTGGGGAGAAGACAACAATAAATAGTCTTTCTCGCCACTCAAAATGAGACGGGAGTCTTGTTAAATAGTCGAGAAAATAAAAAAGTTAATAAATAAAGTTTGGTCCACCGCAGCGTTCGTTGCGGTGGATTTTTGTTTTTATTATTGCCCTACTTGTTAATAGGGCAGCGTAGGTGGCGCATTTCGTGTCCGCCCCACATGGCATCGTTGCAGTACTCGAAGCCTACTGAGCGGTAGAGGCGTTCGGCGTTGGGGTTGCCTTTGTCTACGAGCAGCGCTGCAGGCAGGTTGAGGCTTGCTGCATATTCCGAGGCACGCTGCAGTAGTTGGCGAGCAATGCCGCGACGACGGTATTCGGGGTAGATTGCCAGCGAGTCGAGATAGAACTCGCCGGTTTCCGTCTCGTCGTCCATCTGCGAGTAGTCCATCTGGAGCTGTTTGAGTGCCTCCTCCTGGAAACGGCGGCGCAAGCGGCGCAGGTCGGCTCCGTTGTAGCCTACGATGGCACCGGCTACCGGTGCATACTCCACGTTGCCCTCTGTGGCTTCCTCGTCGACAGCTACGAAGGCGTTGCGCCAGCTGTACTGCGAGTCGTCCATGAGTACGAGGTCGAGCATCATGTGATAGAAATCGTCGAGCGTGTGCTCCTTGCCAGCCAGATACTGGCAGCACTCTTCCGTCATTGCCGTCATAATGAGCTGTGCGATGTCGGCTGCGTGCGCTGGTGTTGCGGGAATAATAGTCATAAAAGTAGTTTTCTTTTTCCTACAAATTTAAGCAAAACTCAGCATACCAACAACTATTTTGACATATATTAAGACGTGTGAAGTAGGTGGCGTGGTGTTGTGGCTTGGAAAATAAAATCCATTAAAACGCTTGTTTATATGGATTTAAATGCCTAACTTTGCAAAACTATCAAACCATTTTTGTTAAATCAGGTAGTGGCAAGAATGGTGTAATTAGCGAAAATAGTATAAAAAGACAGATGAATGAGAATTCCGGCAGCAGGAACAGTGTCGGGGTTCTTGTTTTTTTGTTATTGTAATGTAAAATATTAATTAACAAACAAAAGAATCATGGCTTACATGTCACAAGAAGGCTACGACAAGCTCGTTGCCGATTTAAAGCAGCTCGAAACAGTAGAGCGTCCGAAGGCTTCTGCAGCCATTGCAGAGGCTCGCGACAAGGGCGATTTGAGCGAGAATGCAGAGTACGATGCCGCTAAGGAGGCGCAGGCTCATCTTGAGGAGAAGATTAATCGTTTGAAGGTTGCTATCTCTGAAGCAAAGATTATTGATACATCGCGTCTGAGCACCGACTGTGTTCAGATTCTCTCGAAGGTGGAGATGGTCAACCTCGCCAACAACGCTAAGATGGCATACACCATCGTGAGCGAGAGTGAGGCTAACCTGCGCGAGGGTAAGATTTCGGTCACTACACCTATCGCACAGGGTCTGCTCAACAAGAAGGTGGGCGACGAAGTAGAGATTAAGATTCCGCGTGGCACTATCCGTCTGCGCATCGAGAACATCACATTCGCATAACACCTGAGTGTGGCTTGTCCGCACATCGCAGAGAGCGTAAGAAGCAGCCGATTGGGCGCACCATAATACGTTAAAAGCCAGAAGTCGCAGACTCGGAGTCTGAGGTTTCTGGCTATTGCGTATATAAAAATATGTGTGAATGCGTGCGCTTATCCGTTATTTTTACTAATTTTGTAGAAATAAACATTTAAAACCTATTGTTATGGATATATTCTCAAAAATCGCCGCAGGCGAGATTCCCAGCTATAAGTGTGCTGAGAGCGAACAGTTCTACGCTTTCCTCGATATCAACCCGTTGGTGAAGGGTCACACACTCGTCATTCCGCGCCGCGAAGTAGACTACATCTTCGACATGGAGGACGAGGAGATTGCCGAGTATCAGGTGTTCGCAAAGAAGGTGGCTGTAGCCATCAAGCGTGCCTTCCCGTGCATCAAGGTGGGCGAGGCAGTGCTCGGACTCGAAGTGCCGCACGCACATATCCATCTCATCCCGATGCAGTCGGAGAAGGACATGCTCTTCTCTAATCCGAAGCTGAAGCTCTCGGAAGAGGAGTTCCGCGAGATAGCCGATAAGATATACACCGAGTTCAAGAAACTGTAACACCCCCAAACCCTGCAATATGAAGAGAAACATCGCCATTATCCTTGCCGGTGGAGTAGGCTCACGCTTGGGCATGTCCACACCGAAACAGTTCTTTAAGGTGGCAGGCAAGATGGTCGTGGAGCACACCATCGACGTGTTCGAGCGCAACCAGCACATCGACGAGATAGCCATCGTGTCGAATCCGGCACTCGTTGCCGACTTCGAGAACATCGTGCTGCGCAACAAGTGGCGCAAGGTGAAGAAGATACTGAAGGGCGGAGCCGAACGCTACTACTCGTCGCTCTCTGCCATCACCGCCTACCAGAACGAGGATGCCAACCTCATCTTCCACGATGCGGTGCGCCCACTCGTCAGCCAACGCATCATCGACGACGTGGTGAAGGCACTCGACACGCATCGTGCCGTGAACGTTGCCGTACCGTCTGCCGACACAATCATTGAGGTCGACGGCGACTTCATCACGAACATCCCCGACCGCTCCCGTCTGCGCCGCGGACAGACTCCGCAGGCGTTCGACCGCCAACTGATATCCGATGCTTACGACAAGGCACTCAAGGATCCCAACTTCCGCACTACCGACGACTGCGGCGTGGTGCGCACATACCTGCCCGAAGAGCCTATCTTTGTGGTGCGTGGCGAGGAGAGCAACATGAAGCTCACCTATCGCGAAGATACCTACATGATGGACAAGCTGTTCCAGCTGAAGAGCACCGAGCCCAACGACGTGCAGATTGGTGCTGACTCGTTCCGCGGAAAGGTGGCAGTGGTGTTCGGCGGAAGCTACGGCATCGGCAAGAACATCGTCGAAATGCTCGAGCAGAGCGGCGCTCATGTGCACTCGTTCTCGCGCAGCGCAACGCATACCGATGTGGGCGACGACAACCAGGTGGCACTCGCTCTGTCTGCGGTGGAGCAGAAGGAAGGACACATCGACTACGTCATCAACACCGCCGGCGTGCTCAACCGCGAGCCGCTCGCCTCTATGGACTACGACACCATCCTGAAGGCGGTGCAGACCAACTATATGGGTACGGTGAACGTGGCTCTGCGCTCACGTCCTTATCTGCAGCGCACACGCGGTAAGCTCATCTTCTTCACATCCAGCTCGTACACCCGCGGTCGCGCCTTCTATAGCATCTACTCGTCGACAAAGGCTGCCATCGTCAACTTTGTGCAGGCTGTGGCGCAGGAGTGGGATGCCGACGGCATCAGCATCAACTGCATCAACCCAGAGCGTACCAAGACACCGATGCGCCAGCAGAACTTCGGCGTGGAGCCCGACGAGACGCTGCTCATGCCGGAGCGTGTGGCTGAGGCTACGCTGCGCACCCTGCTCACCGACTGCACGGGACAGGTGATTGACGTGCGCCGACCAGTAGCCAACTAATCGGCTTGTCAACATGTCAACTCGTCAACTTGTCAACTTAAACATGAATTATATAACCGAATTCAAACAGCGCAACCTCCGTCGTGCGCAGCTCAAGCAACTCTCCATTCTTGAGGAGATTGACCGCATCTGTCGCAAACACGACATCAAGTACTGGCTCGACGGAGGCTCTCTGCTTGGTGCCGTGCGCCATGGTGGCTTCATCCCGTGGGATGACGACATAGATATAGCGATGACACTCGACGACTCGCGCCGCTTCGCCGAGGTGGCTCCCCAGGAGCTGCGCAGCGGACTCGTGCTGCAAACGCCCGAGACGGAGCATACTCGCGAGCCTATAATGAAGGTGCGCGACCTCAACTCGTTCTATGTCGAAGGTACGGAGGACTTCTCGCTCGACTACTCGAAGGGACTCTTCGTCGACATTTTCCCGTTTATCCCTTACCCTAATGTCTCGCGCAGCTTCTGCAAGCGTTACGGCAAGGCGATGTCGAAGTGCTACTCCATACTGCACCATTCGCATCAGTACTCGTGGCGTGCCACGTTCGAGTTGTTCTATTTCGGTGCGAAGTATCTCTTCTGCAAGGCGATGTGGGCAGCGGCTTTCGCTCTTCGTAAGCGCGACACCTACATCTCCAACGTGCTCATCAACAACGGCTACGGCATCATGCACCGCCGCGACTGCCTCTTCCCACTCTCCACAATAGAGTTCGAAGGCAAGCGTTTCGCTGCGCCTGCCGACCCCGACGCTTATCTGTGCGACCTCTACCGCAACTATATGGAGGTGCCGCCGAAGGAGAAACAGAAGGTGCACGCCGTGTTTATCATGCCCGAGTTGATTGAGGAGACGGAAGTTAAGGAGTTAAGAAGTTAAGGAGTTAAGAAGTTAAGGAGTTAAGAAGTTAAGGAGTTAAGAAGTTAAGGAGTTAAGAAGTTA